>Ga0115003_10002696_pt1 | contig 14505 bp, 16 predicted proteins | sample ArcticOcean_MG_C_7_FD_88736 | JGI IMG/M metagenome (GOLD analysis project Ga0115003, IMG submission 88736) | Marine microbial communities from western Arctic Ocean - ArcticOcean_MG_CB11_88 | ecosystem: Environmental > Aquatic > Marine > Oceanic | place: Arctic Ocean: Canada Basin | collected... | reverse complement strand
GTCCATGTTTGTGCTGTTAGTGTAAGAGTTATTACACTTAATAGTAATGTAAGTAATTTTTTCATATTATTTTTTAAGTCGTTTTTTTAATGAGGCTCTTGCGTCTTTACCAGTTTTCTTTTTGACCACTGGTTTCTTGTTTCTAATTTCTTTTAACTGTTTAGCCGTTTCTGAGATTTTTTTCTTCGTAACTTTTTTATCTTCTTTAATCTTTCTAACCTTTTTCTGAACTTCTTTGGTTTTATTTTCGTTACTCTTAATATTCTTCTTAATTTTCTTAATCTTCCTATTAGAATTAGCATTCATAAACCAAACTAAACCAAGAATAAAACCTAATATCCCAACTATAAACTTCCAAGATTTTTTAATAAATTCCATAGTTAAACGTTCAAATCATCCTCTATATCGATATCAAAATCTTCTCCGTCTTGATTTTCAATATCATCACCTGGTTCAGTGACAGGGTCTTCATAATCTTCTTCGTCTTCCTCATACTCTTCCATATCTTCGAAGTCTGCTGATGTTTCTTCAGACCACTTTTTTGACCAACCGTCATAATAAGCTCTTAACTTTTCAATAGTTTTAAGTGTCTCATCTCTTAATTGTAGGAGATCTGCACTAATATAACACCCTACCGTATCATCTAATGAAAATACGAATTCCATTCTTTCTCGTATAAGTTCCCCCATCCATTCTACTTTCGGTAAACCCCCACTATCATATATTCTTATTTTACCAAATTTAACCCTATCTGATACTGCTTTTCTAAAATTATCTTCTTCAGTTTTTTGTTCTTGTGCTGTAAGTTCCCTACCCTCCTCTTCTTTAAGAATATTTTTATTTATTCTTTTCAAATTTCTACTACTCGAGAGTAATTGTTTTATTTGGTCGTATTGGTTAGTCATTTTTAATCTCTTTTAATAGTTTATTATCGATATAACTAAAGTCGAATGAAGGAGAAACATCTTTATATTTTCTAGAAAAATTACTTCTACTAAGGACTCCATTAAAGGAAGGTGCGTCTGTAAACATTACATTATGTGATAAAGAGTTTTTCTCTATTTCGTATTTATCACAAAGAAATTCTACTAACCTACCCGCCGCCTCCATTTGTTTATTAACATATGGTGCCCAAAAAAAATATCCTCTCCATTCTTTTTTAATTATATTCTTTCCTTTATAAATATTACCACTCCAGTCTTTGTACCTGTTTAATTGCGCATCCTTGGTTAACCATCCCTCGTTTACTAGATTAATTAATATAGTTTCCTTATCAATACTCTTTGAGTTCATATACTCTGAATAATACTTGGAATTAAAGTGTTGGTATATGGTACCGTCTTTATCAACGGTGTAAGGAGTGACCTTTTTATATTTACCGTTCCTTCTAAGTTTCCAACCCTCGAAAAATCGCATGTCGGGTGTTAAGGAATTGGTTAAAATAATTTTAGTCTTTTTATGTTCTTCGTTAACATAATGACTCTCTCCGAGAATATATTTTTCTTTATTTATCTCCATTCTATTTTCTATTACTGGTGTATTTTAATACGTCATTGATGTTACTCAAGTCATCTTTCTCATTTATATTTGTTGGGTTTATCATAGGTTGGGCATAATTAGGGATTGATAATCCTTGGAATCCTTCTGCCACTTTTCGTTTTTTTTGTTCATTTGCTTTTTCTAAAATCTTTTCCTTTACACTTTTTACATTCTTTGGTTCTGGAGTTTGGAATGGAACTACTTCTTTTAATGATTTTTGAAAATCTTCATATATTCTTTTTTCGTCTTCTAACTGAATAGCTACGTCAGCGGCGTCTTTATTTATATGCACGTCCAATAATGAAGAATTTTCTTCATCGTAGTGTAGTCCATCATTACCGTTTTGACCAATTATGTTCATACGGGCTTCTTGAACATCTTCTATAGATTCTTTTATTTTTGATATATTAGGTTCCTCATATAGATGGTCACTATGTGATTCATCTTTCTGTTCACCTATTAATGTAATCTCTTCTGGTTTTCTTATTTGTGAGAATGCAAAGTTAGCGGCAATTACCATTGCAATTGCTAATGGGTCAAATACAAATACTATAAGTAATAAGAACCAATTAACAACTTGTCCCATATCTTGTCCTGTGGTCTCAGCTAAATATTTTAGTGGTCCTAGTTCCCTCTCATCTTCATTAGACATCTCTAAATTTAATAATCTAGTGTCAAGAGACATAATAGAGTCTTGTAATACCTCCAACTTTAGATTAAGAATATTTCTATCTTCAATTGTAGTTTTTAATTCGGATTGTAGGGCTCTTCTAGAAGAACTGGATGTGGTTGTTATCAATTGACCCGATCCTTTATCTACATATTGTACTTGTGCTGGATTAGAGAGGGATACCCTTAAGTCTGATATTGATTTGTTTAGTTGATTCTTTTCGATTTTAAGGTCTGTTTTATTTTCTTCAAATCTAGTTTGTTTAATCTCTAACACCGCTAGTGACTTATCTAAGAATTCGGACTTGGTGGCTGTCTCTTGATACGCACCGGATAAGAATCCATATATACCCCCTGAGGTTATTACCATTAAGACGAATACCGCAATGGATAAATATACCTTTAAGACTTTATTAATCGTATCCCAATACTGATATAGTAGTGACGCCACAACTAGTTTAGCGAACTCTAACGACCCAGCCATTATAATTACTTGCACACTGGCCCCAGCAAATAATTTACTTAACCCAAATACCGAATAAAAAGCCGCGGAACCTGACACTAATAACGCGGAAAGTGCGATTAAGAATGGAAATATTATTTTTTTCATAATGTATTTATTTTGTTATATAAATACTTAGTCTTCCATGAACCTAAATAATGAAAATGAATTATTTCTTAGTTTACGTATGGATTTTTCTTTTATTTGTCTAATTCGTTCCTTAGTTAGAGAATAAACCTCCCCAATAGCCTCTAAAGTCTGACTTTCTCCAGTAAGTCCAAAATATCTCTTAATTATATCTTGTTCTCTTTCTGATAGTATCGAAAGTACCTGGTCTAGTTCTTTTTTAAGTTGGATCTCTTCGTCAACACAGTAATCAGGTCTTTTACAATCTTCGTCGGCAATTAAGTCAATCAGTTCAGACCCTTCGTCATCTATTTTAGTAAACAATGATGTAGTTTGTGGTATCTGTTTTACATTAAAAAGTTTTCTCAATTCCTCCTCTTCTTCTTTCGAGGAAGCCTTTTGTAATTCCTTATATAGTTTTTGATTTTCGGTAATAACATTTACTGGTACTCTAATTGTTCTGGAATTTTCATTTAGTGATTGTACTATAGTTTGTTTAATCCACCAAACAGCGTAAGAAATAAATCTGAATCCTTTAGTGTGGTCAAATCTTGTCGCCGCTTTCATTAACCCATGGTTACCTTCAGCAATTAAATCACTTAGTGTTAGTCCTTTATTCTGGTATTGTTTAGCAACCGATATGACAAATCTTAGGTTTGCTTTAACCATTTTGTCAATTGCGATTTGACTTCCGTCATCTATCTGTTTAGCTAAATCCACTTCTTGTTCTGGAGTTAAAAGTTTTTCTCTCCTTACATCCTTAAAATATTGGGATATTGAATCTTCATCATTACTTATAAATCTACTCATAATTTCTATTTTTATTATTATTACACTTCAAATACTGTACCACACTAGTTACTGTGACATTTTGTCACTAACCTTTACTTTTTCTATTCTTTGGTTGGCAAAGTTAACATATTCTTCTATACTATCAAAACCAATCCAAGATCTTTTTAATTTTTTAGCAGAAACTCCTGTGGTTCCACTACCCATAAAAGGGTCTAACACTAAATCCCCTTCATTTGTAGAACCTTTTATAAAATACTCACTTAACTTTTCAGGGTAGACAGCGATGTGGTTATCGGAAATTCTTTTAGATTCTGAACCAATGTTTATCAAAGTAGAGGGGAGAGCTCCTTTTGGGTTTGGTCCCCAGTCTTTGTATTCTACTTTTTCATCACCTTCTGTCCTATTAAATCTTTTTTTGATTGGTTTCTTAAATCTTTTTAGTGATGATTCACTATAAGGTACTCTCATTTCGTCTATGTTAATGGTAAAATCCCCACTTTTAGCGAACCAAAAAAGATATTCTATTTTATCCCCGAACCTTTTTGGGTGGGACAGTCCCTTTCCTTTATTCCAAAATAACCTCTCGTATAACTTAAGTGAGGTAGAGGATGTAATCTTATACACAAGTTCATATACGTAAGGATCTCTGAATTTGTTACTAACTTTATCGTTTATATTTAAGATGAAACTACCTGTTGGTTTCAAAACCCTATCTATTTCTATAATGAATGTCATTAACCAAGCAACATATTGTCTCACTGGGACTCCTTCACTACCATCCACATATTTCTTCATATCCGCGTAAGGTGGTGATGTTATAACCAAATCAACCGTATTATCCTCTAGAGTTCTTAACCCATGTATCGCATCTATATGATGTACTTTATTATTTTCCATTTGTTAGTTTTCCTTGATTATCTAAAAAATCTTTTTCTTCCTTATTTAATGACTCAACCCCATCTTCTATTATCTTATCTAAAAGACTGTTAACGGTTAATTGTTTTTTTGGTAATTTATCTAAATAATTAGTTAGTAGTTCTTGTATCGGAATTATACCTATGTCTCTACCTTCTTTATTAGATTTTCGTTCATCTGAAGGTTTGGTAAACTTAGTGTCTAAAAAATATGTTTTTAGTTGTTCATCCATCTCTATTGCGTGTTCTCCCTCCAAGGAAAAAATAAAGAAGGATTCTATCATTTCTTCCAAATAGTCCAATAGTACTTGTCTAATATCCTCAACACTATCTTTACTCTCAAAATGATAAATACTATATGTTGGTCCGCCAAAAAACTTTATTTCGTCACTTATTTTTTCTAAATCCGCCAATGTCTCTACTATTAACTCTTCTTCTGCGAATCCAAAAATGAATAATATATATTTTTTCATATTAATTAATTTGTTTATTACACAAAGATACTAATTAAACTAAACCCAACAAAGAGAACTTATGTTTTCTTTTTTACCTATAGTTATTATTTTTTCTGACCAGTCTTTAACCATATCATTATGAGTTATTAACATAACGATAGGGAAATAATCTTTTACCTTACCAAAGAATTGTTCGACCTTTTCAAGATTTTCGTTAGACACCTTCCCTAATACCTCATCTAACACGATAATGTTAGGTTTAGGTAAACAACTAATTCTGGTCAATACGCAACGTAACGCTAAAGAAGCTAATGTTTTTTCATACCCACTACCAGCAAATAATGGTTTAGACACGCCTGTTTCTCTATCCATCATATGGAAATCTACTTCTTTCTTTTCGTTAAGTTCTAATATAACGTCAAATTCTGTAGTGTCACTCAATAACCTCTCTAATTCATTATTAATCGACGGTATTATATTATTCATCACAATTTTACCAATTCCATTTTTACCAACCATTTGTATATAAACCCTAAACACATTATCTATCTCTTCTTCTTTTTTAATGACCTCAATTATTTTTTTGTTTTTATCAAGGGTGTTACCATCATTGGTGATTTTGGAATTATTTGTGGTTATCCCATTTAAGGATTTGTCTCTTTCTAAAGATTTTTTACTTTTTCGATAATTTACGTCTACGATTTTTTCTTCAATACTAATATTGTTATTAATGTCTTTAATGTGAGAATTATATTTACCAATTAAATCATTTTTTTTCTGTATTTCTAACCCCCATCTTTCTAAATCAATTTCTATTCTACTAAGAGTTATTTTAATTTTTTCAACTTCATCAAAGTTACTTTTTAATTGTTTTTCTTTATCTAAATTTTTACGCACTTTAAGTATTTTTTGACCCCCCTTCTCTTTTTCAATATCTAGTTTTTTGATAAGTTTTTTAATCTCTTGTATTTCTTTGGTATTGTTAATGTCTTCCATTGCTCTTTTACAAACTGGACAAAATTCACTATTTTCTAGATTCTTAATTTGGTTGTTGAAATTATTTAATCCTGAATCTATCTTTACCTCCATGATCTCTATTTCCTTTTCTTCTTTTAATAAGTCAGAGTAGTTGTCTATGTTGTAACCAGTTTTACCAATATTTTTTATTTCTTTTTCTCTTTGTTCGTATAGATTTTTAGTTGTTAACACCCTTTTCTCTAATTTCACTATCTCTTCCTCGATTTCATTTGGTTTTACTTTTGTTAAACTCTCGTCTATTTTTGTTTTCTGGGAGAAATAAAGGTCTTTTTCTTTTTCAAAAATAACTAACTCTTTTTCTATATTTTTTAATTCCCTTTCTTCCTGTTCCTTAAGAGTTTTTAACTCTATTATTCGATCTCCTATGATTTTATTTTCGTTTTTTAACTCTTCAGTGTCATAGATATTCATCTTCAAAGTTTTATTCCAAGAAGAATACATTTCTTTTACAATTTTTTCTTTATTTTCCAACACCTCTAAACCCACAAACTTTGAGAGTATCTTTCCTCTTTCTGTAGGTTTAGTCTCGATTAGATTCTCTAAATTAGAGGCTGTGGAGATAATAGTAGACATAAAATCATCATAGGTACCTATACTTTTCTTAATTAGTTCGTCTGTTTCTCTTCTTTGTTCACCTTCTAGATTAAGTACCGACCCATCTTCCATAATCTTCTGAAATTTTAATTCAGTTTTTATTGCCCACTCCCCCTTTTTTGTTTTTTTACGAGTAATCCCTCTTTCTATGGAATACTCCTCATTATCTATTATCAAATACCCTTTAACCCGTACCCTATCTTTGTTGGAATACCTATTGAATATCTCAAGGGTCTTTGTTGTTCTAGTTGTTGTGTTAAAAAGTAAAAATAATAGTAGGTCTAAACAAAATATAGTTTTACCACCAAAGTTAGGAGGATTTGACGAAACCACGGTAACCCCATTTAATTTTTCGTAATCAACCACATTACCCTCACCAAAAGATAAAAAATTGTCAAACTCCACCTTTTTTATCTTCCAAGTCCTATGTCTATAATCTATATCTCTTTCTTGTTCTAGTTTTTCTTGTACTTTCTTATTTAACGACAATAGTCGTTCCCATTCAACTTTATGATTAGTTAAATTTAACCAAGATTCAAATAACTTTTTTTGGTAATTATCATCCATTATGTTTTCTGAAATATCAACCTCTACTTCCCCCGTAATTTCATTAATTTTTGTGGGTTTGAATATCACATTAACTTTCTTAACCCCATACTTACTCTTAAAGTAAGATTCTACTTTTTTTCTTTTCTGTTGGGTGTAGTTTTCTGTTTTATCTTCCCATAGAACTCTAATTTGGGCATTCTCGGAAACTTTAGTCATCGTATAAGTTTTTATTTAAGTTAGAACCTTTTAAGAAATCCCCTCTCATTAATTTTTTTAATGGACCTTCTTTCTGTTTATTAATTTGTTTTTGTAGTCCTTTGATTTGTGTTTGGTAGAATTCTGTTTGGGAACTTAGGGTTAATAACTGGGTATCTTTATTCTCTGTTATTGTTTCAAGATTTGAATATTCGTTTTTTAAGTTTTTTATTTGGTCTATAAATTCTTGTATTTTTTTATCATCCGTTATCGGTATTTCTTTTTCGATAATCTTTTCTATAATTTTTTCCACCTCTACTACTTTTTCTATCACTTCTCTCTTTCCCATAGGGGTTGGTCCGTATTTTTCAATAGTAAAACCGGTGGTAAAACACTTAAACGCTAATTCATCTATTTTATTAATTTCGTTAAGTTTACAATACTTTTCAAACTCCTCTTTTATGTTTTGTGGTATTTCTATTTTCATATTAGTATTTCTTTTTCGTTTTCAATATCCTCTATAGACTTTATCTTAAAAGAGTAGAACCCCCATTTATTTTCTATGTCCTGGAATTTGTATTCGTCATTTTCTAAATCTACAATACAGAATCCGTGTTTGTTTATACTTTCTCCAAAGTTTTGTTGTATTAAGGACCCAACCATAATAACAGGTCTTTTATCTATTTTTAATACCTCTCTTTTATGTATATCCCCACATAAGGTCCAATCCAAACCCTCAAAAATACTAACTTCTTGTCCGTCTTCAAATTCATACCCAACATCTGTCTTCAAACCCACAATTGGGTCATGGTATAAACCAATATGTTTTTTGTCTGGGTATTTTTCTCTAGAGTCTTCTATTTTAGGTCTGTCTGACCCAGTAATTTGTGAAAAAACACACCACACTATGTTGTTATCTTCGTAACACCCAGTGTCTTTATAAAAAAGTATATCTTTATTATCTAAAGACTCTATAAGTGGAGAAAGAGCATCCATCCTATCCAAATTATTAGCTAAAAAATCATGGTTACCTAATATGATAACAGTCTTACATATATTAGTACAATCATTTAACATTTTTATAACAAAACTAACTAGTTCGGGCGTCATTTGGTTTTTGGAGTGGACGATGTCACCGGCTATTGCCACCCTAACTTCATCTCTACCTAAACCTCTCTTCTTCATATCTTCAACAATTCCTTCATACAATTCATTAAGAACTGTTTGGTATTCTAAGTGTCTTTTGAATAGTCTTATGTGTATGTCCGCTATGTGATAAACTACTTTTATCATTATTTTCTATTTTTTAACATTATTTTAATCTCTTGTGTGTAATCATGACATTTTATCGGAAAGTATTTATCATTTTTTTCGTTAAACCATACGATGTAACTGTCCCCTAAATCAATATTGGTATTTCTTGTTATTATGTATTTGTATAGAGATAGTTGTAGTGAATAAGTATTTAATTCACAAACATCTAGGTGTGAGACAGGTTCTTTGAATTGTTGAAACCTATTGTTCCTATCAATTTTTTTATTGGTTTTCCAATCCCATATTTCTAACTTACCAGATTTTTCATTAAAGAATAATTGATCGACCATCCCACAAATACCGAGTTCTTTATCACCAACAACTAATTCAGCCCTAATCGGTATCAACCTTCCATATGATTGTTTGTAGAACTCTTCAAAAAGAATTACTAACTTATCAAATCTTTCCTTAACGTCATTCCCTTTACCTAATACATTATCTATTTGTTCTTGGGGAAAAGGAAATATTCTATTTGTTAGATAATTTTCAGCGTACTCATGAAAAGCCGTTCCTTTTTCTGTAGAGGTAAGAGCTTTATTCTTCCATTCTGCCAATATCTCTTTTTGTGTTATCCCTCTTTCTTTAGCCTTTTTTTTAGACCAATACTCTTCATCAAATTTTTCCTTAAACCCTCCAATAAATGTTGTAACGGATGTTAGTTCTTTATCGTCTATATAATACTTGTGTGGTTTATCGTAGTATTTTATATTATTAAATTTAGCTAATTCTCTTATTAATTTCATTATAGTGTACTTTCTTTTAATCTACCTGACGATAATAAGATTTTCTTTAATTCATCAATACCATAATTTTTTACGATGTCAGCAACATCTGTATCATTAGGGACTTTTGTTAAAAAGACTTTTTCTTTTAATTTACCACCGTCTAATTTTTTATATAATTTTATTGCATCACCCCAAGCGTCTGAATCTAGAACTATGAATATCTTTTTAGTTAACTTTCCATACATAACCTCCCATAATTTGTCACTCATAACTTTACCTAACATTGGTATTGAATTTGGGATAAATAACGAATCAAAGACCCCTTCCACTAGGAATACATTTTTATTCCAGTTAATCTTATCTTCATTAAAGATTACCTCTTCTTTTGGAGTTACCGGATTAAGATATTTCATTTTATGGTTAACGTAACTTCTACTAATAAAGTAGTTTAGTTCTCCATATTTATCATAGGATGGAATAATCACTCTCCCTGAATATTTACCACTTTGACAAAACCCAATCTTATTTCTAGATATTATATCTTGGGTTATCGCTCTACTCTTTAGATACCTTATTACTTTTATAGTTTGATAATCTTCTTTGGTGTTATTACTTAATGGAACGTATTCTTTAGGTAATTCGATTTTTTCGGTTATTATGTTCGCCTCTGAGTATTCAAAATCACTACCATCAACTAAAGAAAAATACCTATCTTTGATTCTCTTAGTTGCGTAAATATTCATTAATTTTCTGAGACTCCCATGGGTACCATGTGTTTCACTACAAGCCCAACACTTATAAACCCCTAAACGATAATTAACCTCAAAATTACCTTTGCCGTCTCCATTATTTAACCCTTTTATATCTTCAGAACAAACAGGACAATCATAACTAACTTGTTGTTTACCTTCGTTGGATTTCATCCTTTCGCCCAGAATCTCGTCTAGAATATCAATTATGAATTCATTTCCCATAATTAAAGATACTAATACGTAATGACTATGTCAATTCGGACCAGATACCTTCTTGTTTCATATGACCTAAAACACAAGCATATGCGTCGGTCATGTCAAAAGATTCTTTTTTAAGGGTTTGGTTTCTGGTGTAAAGCCAAACTATTTGGGGTTCAAGTAGTGCGACCTTTTCCCAGACAATCATTTTTTTATCACTTTTAGTGTCATACCCCCCAAAAAGAACTGGTTTTAACCCTTCTTTTCTTGAGACCATTAGTTCTGGAAATGCAAATTTTCTGGAATTGTAAGTGGAAATATAGCACGGTATTACCCCTAAGACATCATAACATATTTTAGAAACCATACCATTGTATCTTAATAGGGTTCCTACTGTGTTCACGTTATTACTTCTAAGTAGAGGTTCTTCAATGATTACCGTAGTTACATTTAAGTTTTTATACTTTTCGATAAATATCTTAAATGTTTCTGCCTTACCTATCAATTCACCAATTTTAGTGTCGGATTTAGGTTTTGACCTCGGAGAGATATGAGTTAACTCAAGTAAGTTCCCATCTTCTTCAAATAAAGCAACTCCTATTGTTTTTGTAGACACATCTAAACCTAATATTGTATTCTTTTTTTCCATAGAACTAATATAAGCTGTTTATCTAGTTAAGTTAAGTGTTGCTGTTAAATATTGTGTTTGGGTTTTTAATATTGGCACATCTGGCACTGCTACCCCTAACAGGTTATAGTTTTCATCCCATAATCCAATCTTAGTTACATACACTCCCGCATTATTAGATCCTGAGTCCGCGTATTCTTCTACCCATGTTGGGTTAGTAGAGGTTCCCCAAGATCCTGCTTCAGCGACACAAGTTATACTTTGTATGTAATCAGTACTAATAGTCCTAAATGATGTTGATGCCGAGATTGGTGTCGTCTGACCCCCCGCACTTGCGGTACCCCCAGTAAAGTATACTGCAGTAAATGGACTTCCACTATCTGATTGTCCTGCCCAATTACCTGTATTAGGTTCTGGCCAAGTTCTACCTACAGAATCAACCCCCGTATCAACTGTCCCGGGTCCTGAATAAACACCACTCGATGGTGTTACCCATCCAGCTCCTGTAACTGTTCCCGCAGTTAACGCTAAAATATCAACGATATAAGGGTGAGTTATCGCACAAAACCCAGCATCTAACATACATAAACCAACTGGTACATCCACCTTATCCCTATTTGTTAAATTTAACGATTCGTAGTTAAAAGCGTCTTTACCGTTTTTATATACTTTATTAGTACTTATTAAAGCATTAGCCGATTGTGTCGCCCAAGACTTAGCTGTGTCGTTATTTGGTCTTCTAACCCAATCAGAAAATAAGAACACAACATTACTCTTGTATGGGTTATAATTAATAAGTTCGTTATTTATATTATATATTGGTTGTCCAAATTCTACGGAATTAATACTACTATCCGAAGTTAGATTATCAAATGAGTTTTGGTACCCTCCTTGGTATTCGTACGAACCATAGATATCAATAGTGTCAACACACGCAATATGACCACATGGGGCCGCCGCTGTAGTAAGAAATGTAGTTTGACCTGATTGGATCGGTACTTTCATGTGGACGGAGTGACCCACCACTAACTCTCCATAACTGGTTCCTGTGATCGGAGTGTAGACAATTACGTTTTGGTTAAACCCACTTGTACCCGAAAAGTTATAACTTGTTCCTGTTGCAAAATTTCCTTGGAACACTGTTTGTTGTGTCGGAGTAAGTGGTAAATTCATTGTCATGAATATATTATTCTGTGAATTTGTTAAGTTCCTTCTATCGGCCGCATAAAACTTAAGCGATTTACCACTATTAGTAACACTATTAGTATTTACCGTTATTGGTTTTATTACCGAGGAACCATCCTCTACTTGTTTGAAAAATCCTGTATTAATTGCCATAGTTTTTTATTTTAATATCCTCCTGAAGACCCCATTGAGGAACCTCCTGTACTTCTATTTCCGGTAGTAGTGTTCTGTCTTACTGGTCCTGAATTAGAGTTTTGGTTGTTATTTTGTGCCATATTATTTTGTGTCCTATTATTCGTTATCCCTCCTTGAGCAACTCTAGTATTTGTCAACTTTTTAGTTTTAGGATCTAACACTAAAGTATCTCGTCCAGGCATCGCCGCCAAATATGTTGGTTGTGCCATATAAACTGGGTTATTTTCGTTTGGTGGGGTTTGGTTTGTTACAGTTCCTTGTGTTGTTGTTGTTATTTCACCTAAAGCCGAATCATATTCCACATTATTCTTAAAAGGTAAATTTATAAAAGTTTTAACATAAGCCGAAGTGTAATCAGCGTATGGAATGTCTGTTGTTAAACCACCTAGTATGGTTGTATAAACACCATCCTCAGCAGTAACCTCTACTTTGGGGTTTAGTTTATATTGTACTTGTCCTTTTGTTGTTGACTCATCAAAATAAGCGTTAAGGTTTTTATAATCCCCTGAATTAAATGTTGGTATTCTATAAAGTATTGCCATAATGTTCTTTTTATTGTATTATTGTATTATCTGGTCTTTCTCTCACCACAAAACTATTGTATCCGTAACTATTGTTAAATTGTGAAAGACTCCAGTCTATTGTCCTATCTTCAGCAACCGATTTATTATACTTAAAAGTTATCGTTATTTCTGCATCTTTTACTGGATTAGAACGAGAGGTTGTTATATTTCTAGGTTTTGCGATTAACGAAAGTGTTGTTCTATAGTTGTCGTATTCGTCTTTATTTGTAAACTGATAAGGGGAAAGAGTAGTTTTTCTAAAAAAGGACTCAACTATGTCATTTTGAACTAACATTGGTTGGACACCAAACGAACACATCTCTAAAAGAGGTATCGCCAATGGATAACTACCTGTTCTTGTTCTTGGATAAAACGCTCTATTGTGTTTAGTCACTATCGACATACCTGGATAAAGAGGGACTATAGTAGAATTATTAGTAACCGCAACTGGTGCGTTTAACCCTTCATAACTACCGGGGTCTACCTCAATAAAATCATTATCAGTGTTAAGTGCGTTAGAACCGTCCATGAAACTCACCATGTCAAAGTAACTTATAACTGGTGTTTGGGAACCGTTTCCTTGAACTATTCCCGAGTCGAATACCCCGTTGATTGTGTCATTAAACCAATCTCTTCTTCTTATACCGTAAACGAAATCTCCCATACCTAAAGTTAGTCCCCATTGTCCAGCACCTCCAAATAATTTACCGTTTTGTTTTTTCTGTGGTGGGTCATTTGTTAATTTGTTAATAGATTGTGTGTATTGGTTCATCTCTCTTCCTGAAGAGAAGGCAAACTTAAATGGACTGTCTATGGAGTTTTCAACGTAACTTGCATTAATAGGACTACCACCATTGTTATATAACATCTCCTTAGACATTATAATATACTTCTGTAAGTCAGAACTATATTTGTTAACACTAGTAGTTAATATCCTATCGTTTTGACCAAGAAAACAAATATCAATGTCGTCTTTTGTTGTATCCAAAGTTACTTGGGTATTTTCATCGTCTGTGTCAATTACCATACCGTCTAAGAAATTCAAAAACCCGTCCCTAATTGAAGAGGCTGGGTGATTGTTTGTTTCGTAAAATATACTATAATCTAGAGTTTGTTGTGTTTCTATCTGTTGAGCTTGCCAATACATAAAATTAAGAGCATAGTCTAGATTAACAGTTACGTTTAACTTATTATAACTAGCGGTATCAGCGGTTAAGCCTAATAAAGCACCCCACCCTTTAGCTGAAGGTCTAGCTTTAACTTTTTTAACTCCAGTTTGTCTAATAAGGTCATTCATATTATTAGGTACGTCCTTCAATATGACATCCCTAAACCCGACTCCATTAGCAATCGCAATGTTTGTGTTTGAAGAACCTGCAACTGAAGGGACTTGTCCTCTAATTGGTTTAATTAATGAGGTGTAGTTAATACCCTCGTCATGTAGTGTAAAATATTTAATATTAGTACCAGTACCATATACTAATTTTTCCCTACCTTTTTTAGTAAGTTTCACATTGATGGTAACTGCGTTTGTTGTGGTCCCTGATGGTAAAAATCCCATTTATCTAATTT
>Ga0115003_10002692_pt1 | contig 14525 bp, 11 predicted proteins | sample ArcticOcean_MG_C_7_FD_88736 | JGI IMG/M metagenome (GOLD analysis project Ga0115003, IMG submission 88736) | Marine microbial communities from western Arctic Ocean - ArcticOcean_MG_CB11_88 | ecosystem: Environmental > Aquatic > Marine > Oceanic | place: Arctic Ocean: Canada Basin | collected... | reverse complement strand
TGCAAGAGTCAGTAGATTCTTTATTTGATAATACACGTAAGTCTTCAGCAGTAAAAACAGATTCTAATAGGCCGTTAAAATCTCTTTCTGACTCTCTTAAGGGAAAGCAAGGACGTTTTCGCCAAAACTTATTAGGGAAACGTGTAGATTATTCCGCCCGTTCAGTAATTGTTGTAGGACCTGAACTAAAATTATTTGAATGTGGATTACCAAAAGATATGGCATCCGAATTATATAAGCCATTTATAATTCGTAAGATTATTGAAAGAGGAATAGTTAAAACTGTAAAATCTGCCAAAAAGATTATAGATCGGAAAGAGCCTGTAGTTTGGGATATTTTAGAAAATGTTCTCAAAGGGCATCCAGTACTACTTAATCGTGCCCCTACATTACACCGTTTAGGAATTCAGGCGTTTCAGCCAAAATTAATTGAGGGGAAAGCTATTCAGCTTCATCCATTAGTATGTACCGCATTTAATGCTGACTTTGATGGTGATCAAATGGCCGTTCACTTACCTCTTGGACCTGAAGCGATTTTAGAATGTCAACTTTTAATGTTGGCTTCTCACAGTATTTTGAATCCTGCAAACGGATCACCAATAACAGTCCCTTCTCAAGACATGGTTTTAGGCCTTTATTACATGACTAAAGCGCGTATCTCAACTCCGAAATTAAAAGTTAAAGGAGAGGGATTGATTTTCTATTCTACTGAAGAAGTACATATTGCTTACAATGAGAAACGTGTTGAGCTTAACGCGATGATTAAAATCAGAGCTAAAGATTTTAATGCAGAAGGTAATCTTGTTTTTCAAATTATCGATACAACCGTTGGACGAGTATTGTTTAATGAGGTAGTTCCTGAAGAAGCAGGTTTCTTTAATGTTGTTTTGACAAAGAAGAACTTACGTGAAATCATTGGGGACATCTTAAAAGTAACAAGTGTTCCGGAAACGGCAGACTTTTTAGATAAAATTAAAGGGATGGGTTATGGTTTTGCTTTCAAAGGCGGACTTTCTTTTAGTTTGGGGGATATTATTATTCCTCCAGAAAAAACAAGTATGATCGATGAAGCCAATAAACAAGTTGACGGAATTATTGGAAATTATAATATGGGATTAATTACCAATAACGAACGTTATAATCAGGTGATTGATATCTGGACTTCTACCAATGCACAATTGACAGAATTAGCTATAACTCGAATTAGTGAAGACCAGCAAGGGTTTAACTCTGTATTTATGATGCTAGATTCAGGTGCGCGTGGATCTAAAGAGCAAATTCGACAGTTGACTGGAATGCGTGGTTTGATGGCTAAGCCCAAAAAGTCAAATGTAGGAGGTGGAGAAATTATTGAAAATCCAATTCTTTCTAACTTTAAAGAAGGACTATCTATTTTAGAATACTTCATCTCTACACACGGAGCTCGAAAGGGTCTTGCGGATACAGCACTTAAAACTGCTGATGCTGGTTACTTAACACGTCGTTTACATGATGTTTCACAGGATGTAATTGTGAATCATGAAGATTGTGAAACCTTGAGAGGTATTGAAGTAAAGCCGCTTAAAAAGAATGAAGAAGTTGTTGAATCCCTAGGAGAAAGGATTCTGGGGCGTGTTGCTCTCCATGATATTGTTGATCCAAGAACTAATGATATTATCGTTGAGGCAGGTCAGCAAATTTTGGATGCTCATGTTAACTTAGTGAAAAATAGCCCTATTGAGTCTGTAGAAGTACGTTCACCTTTAACATGTGCTGCCAAAAAAGGTATTTGCGCAAAATGTTATGGTCGAAATCTCGCAACAAATAAAATGGTTCAACGAGGTGAAGCCGTAGGAGTTATTGCTGCACAGTCAATTGGAGAACCAGGAACACAATTAACATTAAGAACTTTCCATGTTGGAGGTGTTGCAGGAAATATTTCTGAGGAAAACAAACTCCTTGCAAAATTTGATGGAGTTGCAGAAATCGAAGATTTAAAAACAGTTCAAGGAAAGGATAGTGAAGGAAATGCGACTGAAATCGTAATTTCAAGAACTTCTGAGATTAAAATTGTTGATGCCAATACCAAGAGTGTATTAAGTACCAACAATATACCTTATGGTTCATCATTACATATCAAAAATGGTGCGAAAATAAAAGAAGGTATAGTAGTTTGTAAATGGGATCCATTTAACGGGGTAATTGTATCTGAATTTTCAGGTAAAATTATTTTTGAAAATATTGAACAAGGAGTTACCTATCAAGTAGAAATTGACGAACAAACTGGATTCCAAGAAAAAGTTATTTCTGAATCAAGAAATAAAAAAGTCATTCCAACCCTCTCTATTACAGATAAGAAAGGAAATATTTTACGTTCTTACAACTTACCTTTAGGTGCTCACCTAATTGTAAATGAAGGGGATCAAATAGAAGAAGGAAAAGTATTGGTCAAAATCCCGAGAAAATCTGCGAAATCTGGTGATATTACTGGAGGTTTACCACGTGTAACTGAATTGTTTGAAGCACGTAATCCTTCTAATCCTGCGGTGGTTTCTGAAATTGACGGAGTTGTTTCTTTTGGAAAAATAAAACGTGGTAACCGTGAAATCGTTGTAGAATCGAAGTTTGGTGACATCAAAAAATATTTGGTAAAACTATCGAGCCAAATTTTAGTGCAAGAAAATGACTTCGTAAAAGCTGGAATGTCCTTATCTGACGGCTCTACTACGCCTGCCGATATTTTATCGATTAAAGGACCTTCCGCAGTACAACAATATTTAGTAAATGAAATTCAAGAAGTTTACCGTTTACAGGGAGTGAAAATTAACGATAAGCACTTTGAGGTGGTAGTTCGTCAAATGATGCGTAAAGTTAGAATTCAAGATCCAGGAGATTCTATTTTCTTAGAAAATCAATTAGTGTTTCGTTATGACTTTATTGAAGAGAATGATGAAATCTATGGAATGAAAATTATCGAGGAAGTAGGAGATTCCGAAAACTTAAAACAAGGGCAAATCATATCAGCGCGCGCCCTAAGAGATGAAAACTCTTTGTTAACTCGTGAGGATAAAAAGTTAGTGTTAGCCCGTGATGCTTCACCAGCTACAGCAACTCCTGAGTTACAGGGAATTACAAGAGCTTCACTACAAACCAAATCCTTTATTTCTGCAGCATCGTTTCAAGAAACAACTAAAGTATTAAATGAAGCTGCGGTAAATGGTAAAGTAGATTTCTTAGAAGGACTTAAAGAGAATGTAATAGTAGGACATAAAATCCCAGCCGGTACTGGACTTAGAGTTTATAATGATGTTCTTGTAGGATCAAAAGATGAATATAAGAGTTTATTAATCGATAAGGAAGAAGAAATAACCTTCTAATTATGAGTGATAATAAAATCCCTAAAGACCAACAGTTAAATATTTCTATTGATGAAAGTATCTCTGATGGTGTTTATTCTAATTTAGCAATTATTAATCATTCCTCAGCAGAGTTTATTGTTGATTTTGTAACTGTAATGCCCGGGGCACCCAAGGCAAGAGTTAAGTCTCGGGTCATTTTAACTCCAGATCATATCAAACGTTTTCATAAAGCCTTGGGTGATAATATAAAACGTTATGAAATTGCAAACGGAACAATCACCACAAACGAACCTCCACCGATACCCCTCAATTTTGGCCCTACCGGAGAGGCATAAATAAAAAAACTGCAATTTTAATTGCAGTTTTTTTATTTATGATAATAACTCAAAATTCTGAGGTATAGTGAAATTTTATTTCTCTATATTTCTCCTGCGTCATTTGGAGCGAAAAAGCAGAGTCAGCAAGAAAGACTAATTTTCCACTTTTGTCTTTGGCCAAAAATTTCTGTTTGATACGTTGAAATTCTTTAAAATCTGCGCTATCTGTTTCAGCATCTACCCAACAGGCTTTGTGAACGTTTAGATTTTCAAAGCTACATTGCGCACCGTATTCGTGTAACAAGCGATATTGAATTACTTCAAATTGAAGTGCACCCACAGTTCCAATTACTTTTCTACCATTTAGATTTAGGTTAAACAACTGAGCTACTCCTTCGTCCATTAATTGATCAATTCCTTTTGCAAGTTGTTTTGCCTTTAGGGGATCATTGTTATTAATAAAACGGAAATGTTCCGGGGAAAAGCTAGGAATGCCTTTGAATTGAAGAATCTCCCCTGCGGTTAGTGTATCTCCGATTTTAAAATTTCCAGTGTCGTGTAAGCCCACAATATCTCCTGGATAGGAGATGTCTACAATTTGTTTTTTCTCAGCAAAAAACGCATTAGGTGAAGAGAACTTTAATTTCTTATCCAGACGCACATGATGGTATGGTTTATTGCGCTCAAAAGTACCCGACACAATCTTTATAAATGCTAAGCGATCCCGGTGATTGGGATCCATATTGGCATGAATTTTAAAAACAAAACCAGAGAATTTTTCATCATCTGGCTCAACTAAACGAGTATCTGATTCCTTTGCCAAAGGCTTTGGAGCAATTTCTATAAAACAATTGAGTAATTCCTCAACCCCAAAATTATTTAATGCAGAACCAAATAAGACGGGCTGAAGGTTTCCCTGTAGATATTCTTTTTGTTCAAAAGGGGGGTAGACTCCTTCTATTAATTCCAATTCTTCTTTTAAATCATTTAGATGTTTTATTCCAATTTCTTCCTCTAATTCAGGATCATGTAGAGATTCAAACGTCTTTTTTTTACCTATAGTTTGTTTACTCTCATCTTGAAATAATTGAATATTTTTTTCCCAAATATTATAGATTCCCTTAAAGTCATAACCCATTCCGATTGGAATTGATAAGGGAGTGACATGCAAGCCCAACTTTTGTTCTACCTCATCCATCAAATCAAAAGCATCCTTTCCTTCTCTGTCTAATTTATTGATAAAAACAATAATTGGAATTTTTCGCATACGACAAACTTCCACAAGTTTTTCGGTTTGTTCCTCAACCCCTTTAGCTACATCTATCACCAAAATAACACTGTCCACAGCGGTAAGCGTTCTGAAAGTATCCTCAGCAAAATCCCTGTGTCCAGGAGTGTCAAGAATATTTATTTTTTTTTCTTTATATAAAAAAGCTAAAACGGAAGTGGCTACAGAAATTCCACGTTGCCGTTCAATTTCCATAAAGTCACTCGTTGCTCCCTTCTTAATTTTATTGGATTTGACCGCTCCGGCTTCTTGAATGGCACCTCCAAAGAGGAGAAGCTTTTCAGTCAAAGTTGTTTTTCCAGCATCAGGGTGGGAGATAATCCCAAAGGTCCGACGTCTTTTAATTTCTTCTATAAATCCCATGCACACAATTTGTAACAAAAGTATTACAAATAAAGCCCCCAAGCGAAGAGAATGTGAGTAGGTTTTTGCAAAAATATTAGGTAATTTTGAAAACTATGAAAGAAGAAGTTATCTTGGTTGATACAAGCGATAATCCCATAGGCACAATGCCAAAGATGGAAGCACATGAAAAAGCTGCTTTGCATCGTGCTTTTTCTGTTTTTATTATTAATAAAGAAGGACAATTAATGTTGCAACAACGCGCTTTACACAAGTATCATTCCCCAGGACTTTGGACCAATACTTGCTGTAGCCATCAACGATTGGGGGAGACTAACTTAGAGGCTGGGGCAAGAAGATTGCAAGAAGAAATGGGTTTTGAAACTCCTTTGGAAGAATTATTTAGCTTTATTTATAAAGCGCCTTTTGACAATGGACTTACTGAACATGAGTTGGATCATATCCTCTTGGGATATTACGATGCAGTTCCAGAAATAAATGAAGAAGAAGTAGCTAGCTGGAAATGGATGGATCTAGAACAAGTTGCTGAAGAAAAAAAAACCAAACCAGAGAATTATTCTGTTTGGTTTAAGATTATTTTTGATCGATTTTACAAACATATTAAATCCTAATTATGCAAGTTACCGTAAGTAGAAAAGCCCACTTTAATGCAGCACATCGGTTGTATAGAAAAGATTGGACAGACCAACAAAATGAAGCCATTTATGGTAAATGTGCCAATCCACACTATCATGGACATAATTATGAATTGATTGTTCATGTTACTGGCGCAATTGATCCAAATACAGGCTATGTAATGGACATGAAAGTATTGAAAGACTTAATTAAAGCAGAAGTAGAAGATTTGTTAGATCATAAAAATTTGAATGAACAAGTTGCTGATTTTTTTGATTTGATTCCATCGGCTGAGAATATTGCTGTAGTTATTTACAATAAATTAAAACCTCATTTAGACAAATCTCATACATTGTCTGTGACTTTATATGAAACTCCTAGAAACTTTGTCAATTTTTCAGGCTAAGCCATTATAAAAATAGTTTACTTAGCAATTAATTATTTTGACATCTGTCAAAATGTTTTTATATTAATAAAATAATTTTTTTAAAACTATATAATGCCGAGTATCAAACAACTTAAGAAAAACATCAATAATGATATTGGTGATTTGATTGAAGACATCTATTTATGGGAACTTTCAAATCCCAGTTCAGATTTAACTAAAAGTGAGAAGCTTATCGACGAGGCCATAATTACTTTTGACGATTTAATTCAACAAGTAAATGCAGTTTCAGGAGAAGGAGTTAAAGCTCAGTTTAAGAAAATCCAAGAGATAAAAGGCAAAGCAATTACAGCACTACTTAAAAAATTTGCTAAACTTTAACTTTATTACTTTTCGCGTCTTTCCTTAAGGTATTTTATGAATTCTTTACCATATTTTGACTTACGTACCTCAGGAGTCATTTTAATTGCTATTGAATCGAGTAAAGATAAGTTAGCATCATAAACTTCTGTTAATGCTAAATAGGGCGCAATATTTTGATCTGTATGTTGGGCAGCAAAGTTTATTGTGAAAAGATATCGTCTTCGTTGTAAATTCTTGATATTTTGCTGCATTGAGTCAGCTTTCTTCATTTTTCCATCACTTTGTGCCTGATAATATTTTTGAAGAAGATCAAGATTCTGATCATTGAACTTTCTTTTAATAGCAATGTGCTCTTGAAGTAATTCTTGATTTTTTGACCCATTAATTACAGCACTACTTTCAAAGGTTTTGAGCAGTGTGTTAATTTCAATATTCCCTTTTTCTCCAAAAAATAAGATACGGTCATTTAGAGTATTACCATCTTCTTTGTCGAGATAGAGATAAAAAATTTCTGGTGTGTTAATTAGAGTTTTGAATTCAAAATTAGGGGTTCCTTTTACTAGAGTCGAATCTACATTTACTAAAAGGGTATCTTCTATTTTTTGTAAATATAAAGTGCCTTTTCTCAGCCCTTCAATCTTACCAGTAACAATCATAGCGTCTCCAGTAGCTTTCTCTTTTTCAGGTTGACAGGCTAGGATAAAAATTAAAAGTAATGGAAATAAGTAAAAAAAGGTGTATTTCTTTGTCATGATCATAGATTTAACCAATAAGTCAGTTTGAGGTTAAAACTACGATATCTTGGCGAAAAATTGTCAGTACTGATGTAATTATCATTATAAACAATAAATAAGTCGGAAAGCGGTGCAAAACGCCATTGCATTCTTGAGTTTATACCTAGATTCTCTCCCTGAGAATTGTATTGCACAAAGGTTGTCCAAGAAAGTGTTTTGGTGAAAGTGAAATCGAGTTTTGGACTGATTAGCCAAATATTTTTTGAGCTGTATGGCTCAGGGAGTTTTATTGTATCAAAATTAACAAGCAAACTTGCATTAAATATAGGTTGCTTTCGCCAATTCAATTCATTTTCTACAGAAAATTTGGTTCCGTTATAAAAAGAGCCATATGAAATTTTTGATTCAAAATTAAATTTTTTTCTTCTATCTGAACGATACCCTAACTCTACTTCAGTAAATCTATAACTTGAGTTAGAAGGTAGATTGATTCCGTCGCTACTTCGGGTAGGATCAAACCCGTCGACTAAAAACTCATAACGATTATTAATTTTCAAGTCTAAACTTGAACTATTTAAATAGCGCTTTCGTATTGATGTAATGAACCATCGGTCTGTAAGTAAATAGTTCAATTTAGGATTGTACACAAAAAAAGTACGTTCGCTTATTTCATAACTATTTACATTTGGATTTTTTGGATAAATACGATAAGTATATTCTGGAGAGACTTTTAAAAATCCAGTTCGCCTAAAAAAACCAAGATCAGATCGAAAGTCTTCACCTCCATGAATTATCTCTATGCCGAGCGAATGGCGCAAAGTATTTTTTTGCAATTTAACCCCAGAAATTATATCATCTTCTTCCAATCCTTTGGTATAGGATTTGTGAAAAAAGGCACGCCCATTCCATTTGCTATCCGCTGACACCAAATTGTATTCAACACCAGTAACGCCATTTCTTTCTTCTTCTTCAGAAATAAAATCATAATCCTCAGTTGTTCTTCGGTCAATAAAAAAGAAGCTAATATTTGAACGATTAAATACCTTTTGACGTAATGTAAAAACTGTATTTAAATTTGAAGGAATATCATTTGCAATATCAGCATCAGTCAAAACGTTCAGAAATCCTAATCTAAGATTAGAATTTAATTTTCCACTAAGTCTGGCGCCTGCAATAATTTTATTTTCTATAGTTTTTCCATTTATATCTTTTGCTACACCAATTCGTCTGGAAAAGAAGGGAGTAACATCATTAACAACTCCAAAATCTTTAAACAAATCATCGTTTTGAGTAAAAAATTGTCTTTTTTCTGGAAGCGAAATTGCAAATCGAGTTAGATTGACTACTTGATCATCAACTTCAACTTGAGAAAAATCAGGATTTAAAGTAAGATCTAAATTTAAAGCATTCCCAATAGGTATTTTAACATCCCCACCAAAAGAAAATTTTGTTTCCTGTTTGGATTCTTCAAAATCCTTGAATTTGGCTATGCTAGTGTAAGGAATTATAGAAATAGGATTTCGTGCTTTATCAAGTGGTTTTTCAAAAATCATTTTCCCCATAAATCCCAGATTTCCGATAACTTGATTTTGAGGTGTTTTTATCCAAACACTTGTCTCATTACCTTGATAGTTTCTTCTGTAAAGATTAAAACGCCACGAAGTTTGTTTATTATCATAAAAGAAAGCGCTAAAAGGAATTTTTATTTCAGCTGTATACTTTCCTTCTTCAATTAAAGTATCTACAGTCCATTTTGTGTCCCAAGCAGAGTTTCTGTCTGTCCGATAGTTTTGATTTCCACCTGAAATTAAACCGTCTGCTTTAATTCCAAGGGGGTTTGTTGAAAAGGAAAAGGCATTGGTTGCATCATTGAATGTGTCAAATAGTAAAGTTATAGAATCAGATCCAAACCACTCAAAGTCCCGCTTTAGGTTTGGGGTCGTGTAGTTACCGCCATCAGTATTTACTTCAATTAGAATATAAAGGTTTTGATCATCCCGAAGCATTTTAAATTGAGTCTGTTTATTGGCCTGAAGACTATCTGTTGGTCTCCACATCCAAAAATTTGCAGACCATTTTGATTTTTCCCAGTCGACTTCTTCTCCTTTTCCATTAATTTTTATTTCACCTGAAACAGATGGAATAAGGAATTCTTTTTCTTTTTGCTGTGCAAAAATAAAAGAACTAAATAAAAAAATAAATAGGGAAATACTCTCAAGAAATATTTTAATTTTTATCAATTTTTTTTATAATTGATAAAAATAGACAATCTATGTATAACAATTTACCGTGAAGAAAGTTTAATCCTTTTGATTTTAAAAATTTAAGGTGGGTCTGTACAATATTCAAATAATTTTTCGGAATGTTAAATTGATTCTAGATCCAACAGGACGAGCTGTTTTGGCGATTTGATGCAGCCAATGTTTTTGTGTACTCCCTTCCATGATCAATAGACTTCCAGAAGCTAATAATAATTTAAGACGATCTTCTTTATTACGCCTGTGTTTTAAATGAAAAAAACGAGCTTCACCTAAACTTAATGAAGCAATCACAGGATTTTCTCCTAATTCCTTTTCATTATCAGCATGCCAACCATTGCTATCTTTGCCATCTCGATACAAGTTTAAAAGAACAGTTGTAAAATCAGTTGGACATATAGTAGCTATTTTTTTTTGAATCTCTAGAAGCATAGGGGACATTACTTTGGGCTGCATTTTGATACCTGAGTAGGTATATGATTTGGTGTTTTTTGCATACAAAGCAGTCAAACGTGGTTGGGGATAAGTTTTTCCATAAACAGTAATTGGATCTTGTTGCCAAGGTGTTTCGTCATGCAAATGATTGAATATTGCCCGTGATTCATTTTGTGAGAAAAAAGACTCGAAATATCTAATTTTAGCATCATTAAGAAGTAAAAGCTCTCCTTTTTTAGATATTTGTTGTGAGTCAATCATGGCGCAAGAAACAAAAGAATATGGAAATAAAAAAACCGCCCGAGGGCGGATGTTTTATTATTTAATTAGTTCAACACTACGTTGAATGAAATCTGTCAAGGCTTCTCCTTTCAGAAGATTCTTTGATAGCCGAGCAAGATCGACTGCTTGTTGTATCAAGCGTTCTCTTTTTTTCTCGGTTTTGGTTGCAAGTATTTGACCCACCAGTTCATGATTGGTGTTGACTGTTAGAGTGAACATATCAGGCATATCTCCCATCATCATTCCTCCACCACCTGTTTGTTGCATTTCTTTCATCCTTCTCATAAATTCAGGTTGTGTTAAAACAAAAGGTATTGCTTGACTGTCCATTGCTTCCATTTGGACTGTATAGCCTGCTTCTTTAACAACATTTTCAATCATTGGTTTGAGTGTTTCTTTTTCCTCGTCAGTAAGTTTTGAAACAGTAGCTTCGTCTTTTTTAATTAAATTTTCGATAGTATCTCCATCCACACGAACAAAGGAAACATTTTCTTTACTGCCCTCCAGTTTTTGAATTAAGTGACCTATGATAGGGGAGTTTAATAGTAAAACTTTATAACCTTTATTTTTGGCTTGATTTATATAACTGTGCTGGTCTTCTGCATCAGAGGTGTATAGAACAACAAGCTTATCATCTTTGTCTGTTTGATGATCTTTAATTGCAGATTGTAATTCTTCAAAAGTGAAATATTCTCCATCAGTAGTGGGGTAAAGCGCAAATTTTTCTGCTTTTTCAAAGAACTTATCTTCACTCAACATTCCGTATTCAATGACTACCTTGATATCATTCCACTTTTCTTCAAATCCTTTTCTGTCTTTTTTGAATAAACTACTAAGTTTATCTGCGACTTTCTTGGTGATGTAGGTACTAATTTTTTTTACTGCTCCGTCTGCTTGTAAATAACTTCGAGATACATTTAGTGGAATGTCTGGGGAATCAATAACTCCTCTTAATAGGGTTAAAAATTCTGGAACAATCCCCTCAACATTGTCAGTAACAAAAACTTGATTTTGATATAATTGAATTCGATCTTTTTGAACGTTTAGATCGTTGTTCAATTTTGGAAAGTATAAAATACCCGTTAAATTAAATGGATAATCTACATTTAGGTGAATATTGAATAAAGGTTCTTCAAACTGCATGGGATACAATTCCCTGTAAAATCCTTTGTAATCTTGATCATTTAATTCTGTTGGTTTTTTAGTCCAAGCAGGCTCAGAATTATTGATGATGTTGTCAACGGTAATGGTTTCTGGTTTTGCGTCTTCTAATGCATCTTCAGGCAAAGGAAGAGTCTCTTCTCGAGTTCCAAATTTTATTGGAATCGGCATGAACTTGTTGTATTTAGACAATAATTCTTTAATTCGTACTTCTTTTAAAAATTCCTTGGAATCTTTGTCAATATGCAAAATAATTTCAGTTCCTCTAGTATCCTTGTTAGAAGCTTCTAGAGTATATTCTGGTGAGCCATCACAAACCCAGTGAGTTGCAGGACTATTTTTATAGGACTTGGTTATTATCTCAACTTTTTCAGAAACCATAAAAGCGGAATAAAACCCTAGTCCAAAATGACCGATAATACCACTATCTTTTGCAGACTCTTTATATTGTTCTAAAAACTCTTCAGCTCCAGAAAAAGCGACTTCATTTATATATTTTTGAACCTCCTCTTCTGTCATACCAACCCCCTTGTCAATTACATGGAGTTTTTTACCTTTTTTGTCAATTTTTATTTCTATTTGAGTATCCCCAAGGTCACCTTTTATTTCCCCAAGACTAATGAGGTGATTTAGTTTAGTTGTTGCGTCTGTGGCGTTGGAAATTAGTTCTCTTAAAAAAATCTCGTGGTCACTGTAGAGAAATTTTTTAATTAATGGGAATATATTCTCAACAGCTACATTAATTTTTCCTGTACTCATGGGTTTTTGTTTTTTAATTTATAAATCCTAATTCAAAAAAAATACCATACTTGAAATTATGACAAGATGACACAATAGATATATTAATATATAACGTTTAGCTTATTGTAAAAAAAAATAAACATATTATATTTGTGCAAATAAAAAAATAATGCCAAAAAAAAAATTGCTCATTAAAGATAAAATATTTGAGACCTACAGCGACCAAGTCTTAGAATACGAAAAAGAACCAAAATCAGTATTTATGTTTTGTAAGAAGATTGGGATTGACGAATCTGATTTTTATAAAAATTTTTCTTCATTAGAGCATGTCAAAGAAGCTATTTTTGTAAAGTTTTTTGACAATGCCTATTACTTAATATCTAAAGAGAAAAATTACGATAAACAGTCTCCAAAAGAAAAATTACTTTTATTTTACTATACTTTCTTTGAAGTTTTATTTTTAAATAGAAGTTATGTTTTGTTTGCGTTAACTGCATCAGGAAATAAGATGGAACAACTTATGTCTTTAAAGAGTTTACGAACTTCTTTTAAAAAATTTGCATTTGGCCTTATTGAAGAAGGAAACATGCAAAAGAATTCACAATTTACAAAACATCCTGAATCACTTTTTTCTGAAGGGGCATGGATTCAATTACTATTTCTTTTTAAATTTTGGATTGAAGATAAATCTCCTGGTTTCGAAAAAACTGATATTGCGATCGAAAAATCAGTTCAAACAGTTTTTGAATTATTTGATAATACCCCTTTTGACAGCATTATTGATTTTGGTAAATTTCTTTGGAAGGAGAATTTTAAAATGACCTAATTGAAAACACTAAATTCAATTCCAACTAACAAAATTCAACGCGCTTCTAAATTAGTTACTACTGGAATCAAAGTAGGTGGAAATTATATGCGTTATTTCGGAGATAAGATCATAAAAGTTGATGGTGCTAAAAATAAACTTAACGAAAACAACGCTAAAGACATATATGATGGTCTAAAGGAGTTAAAGGGAAGTGCTTTGAAAGTAGCACAAATGCTGAGTATGGAAAAAAATTTGTTACCACAAGCCTATGTTGATCAATTTGGATTGTCTCAATTTTCTGTACCGCCTTTATCTGCCGCTTTGGTAAAGAAGACAATAAGAAAATATCTAGGAGCTGATCCTGAAGTGATTTTTGATACATTTTCTGCTCAATCTGAAAATGCAGCTAGTATCGGACAAGTTCACCGCGCAACAAAAGAAGGCAAAAAACTTGCTGTTAAAATTCAATATCCTGGAGTAGCAAATAGCATTAGTTCTGATTTAGCATTAATAAAGCCCATTGCATTAAAGATGTTTAATCTTAAGGGTAAAGATACCGCAAAGTATTTTAAAGAGGTTGAGGATAAGCTAATGGAGGAGACCGACTATTTGCAAGAATTTAAAAATAGTGAATATGTTTCAAAAGCGGCTTCAAAAATTAATAATCTAAAGTTTCCTAATTATTATTCAAAATGGACCACGTCCAAAACCTTAACTATGGATTGGATGGAAGGGATTCACCTTTCAGAATATGTCGCTCAAAAAGATGAAGGTCAAGATATTCGAAATAAATTGGGGCAAACCCTTTGGGATTTTTATATGTTTCAAATTCATGGATTAAGAAAAGTACAGGCTGATCCACATCCAGGAAATTTTATGGTTGATGAGGAGCGAAATTTAATTGCAATTGATTTTGGCTGCATGAAATCGATACCCAAAGATTTTTATCACCCATATTTTGAGTTATCTAAGAAGGAAAATATTGATGATATTATTTCTTTCAATCAATTATTGCGCGAGTTAGAAATCCTTCTTCCCTCAGACTCAGAAGACGAGGTAATTTACTTTACTGAACTATTTCAACGCATGATGAATCTTTTCACTCTTCCTTTTCATGAATCAAGTTTTGATTTTTCAAATATTAAATTTTGGAAAGGTATAACCAACCTTTCAAAAGACCTTGCCGGAGACTCGAAATTTAGAAAAATGAACGGGAATAGAGGTTCAAAGCACTTTATATATATCAACAGAACTTTTTTTGGACTATATCATTTACTTCATGATTTGAAGGCTGAAATCCAAACGGAAGAATTTAAAAAATATCTTTAAAACTTTCATTTTCAGATCGAGTTGCTGAAGAGATTTAAATTGATTATTTTCCATAAAATTAAAAAAAAATATATGTTTAATTCTAAGATAATTGGTGTTGGAAAGTAC
>Ga0115003_10002688_pt1 | contig 14545 bp, 9 predicted proteins | sample ArcticOcean_MG_C_7_FD_88736 | JGI IMG/M metagenome (GOLD analysis project Ga0115003, IMG submission 88736) | Marine microbial communities from western Arctic Ocean - ArcticOcean_MG_CB11_88 | ecosystem: Environmental > Aquatic > Marine > Oceanic | place: Arctic Ocean: Canada Basin | collected... | reverse complement strand
CCATCTTTTACTAGTGGTTCTCAAGGAGCATTTGCTCACCCTTCAATGTATAGAGACCCTAAGGTTTATATAACTACTGTAGGTATGTATAATGATAGAAATGAATTATTAGCAATTGCTAAATTAAGCAAACCTTTACTTAAATCATTTACACGAGAGGCATTGATACGAGTTAAATTAGAATTCTAGAAATATAGGGATATAAAATGTCTGGAACGTATAAGAAATTCAGAAGCGAAGATATATCTATTACTCCATTTGATGCTCATAAAGATTATCTTTTATACATAGATAATTTTACAGGTAGTTATTACGAGCCTTATTATGAGCAGTCTAGAATATTTGACCATCAAATAACATCATCAGCACCATTAGTAGAACGAATAGTTTCTCTTAGCGTGTTTGCATATGACTCTGAACACGATGAGTCTGACTTCATACCAAAGGTTCTTGGTAAATATGGAACTGTAATTTCTGAGTCAACACACAACTTTACAACAAACGGCTGGTACAGAAGAGCAATGCATGATTCTTTACAAGGTATGTATTATACAAATCCAGATGACCCTTGCTACACATTAGATAATAGCGGATACGAAAAAGAATTTAGAGTTCTAAATTACAAAGCTCAAGTTTTATCAGTGCCTCAGAGAATGATGGGTAACAATATAAAAAAAGGAAGTGTAAAAATACAATCGGGAAGTGGTGCAAATAGAATAACACTTAGAGATGACGGATATGGAAATCTTTATGACGAGGCAGTTCCAAATCCAGGCAACTTGGCTGTAAGTCAGTCATTGAGCTATGTATCTAAAAGCATACTGTCGCTAGACTTTAATGACTTACACAACGAAAAAGGCAAGAAGATATCGGCTATATCTATAAATAGAAGAAACACTTTTTCACAAGCAGGTGGTGATAAATTTAAGATAAAAAATAGAACAAGATTTTTCGAAAGATCTAAATATGCAAATCTAGTCAAGGCACACAATATAACACCAAACACACATAGCACAGAAGGTACATTCATATATCTAGATGGACTAACAAAAAATCCATCAACAGATACAATAGCCGCTTCAGAATCTAGACAGTTCCCTGAAAATCAAAGCATGATGACTGTTGATCATGAATCATGGCATGATTTAAGACAAAACGATAATTACACTATTACAATGAGAATTAGTTGTTCTGCACACCAGCCGTCATCGGAGTCAATAAATAAAAACGGCCCGTATAACTTTATAGTATCAAAATTGAATGACTCGACAAGAGGAGGATATCCTTTTTCTATACAATATTGTAATGCAAATGCAAACGGTTCTGTAGGTGTTAACGACTCTGGTGTGGTAGGCGGTATACAAGCTTCGATAAGTGATGGTATAACTACAAACAGAGCCAACTCTACTGCATCAGTTGTAGGGCGATGGATAGACGTAGCTGTAGTAAAGGCAGATAAAAAATTAGAACTTTGGATAGATGGCGTAAAAAACGTAGAGGTTAACGTACCACCAGGTAGTATAAATAATGATGATGAAATTGTAATAGGTGCTAGAACTGCGTGGAAAGGTAGATATACAAAGAAATCAGATGCATCAAATCTTTATGCAGTAAAAACTAAGCCGTTGATAGAATATTTTAGAAACTTTCAAGGAGGTATAAGCAATATAAACATATTTAACAAGCGATTGTTAACTAATGAAATTAAATATGGCGCTGCTACTAAAGGTACATATACAAATTTAGTTGGAAATGTTTTCTATAATCACGGACTAATTACTATTACGTCGTTAAGCGACAGATATACATCCTCATATTTTCCTATGGCTTCTTGTTGTACACTTTCATTCGAAAACACACATACAATATTCGAACATGAATACGCGTGTCATATAAAAGAAAGAGAATATACATATACAATGAACCCGTCAATAGTTAGTGAATCTAGACTTGGAACGTTAGAGTCATTTACAACTGGTTCTGACTGGTCACCGTATGTAACGACAATAGGTTTATATGATCAAAATGCTCAGTTAGTTGCTGTAGGTAAATTATCAAGGCCCATTAAGAAGTCAAACGATTATGATACAACATTCGTAGTACAGTTCGACACATAAATAGGAGAAAAGGCTTATGAGCCATTGGTTATATAAAGGTGAAACATTAACAGAGTCACCTGAAGATTGTTTCGGTTTTGTTTACTTGATAACAAATATAAAATCAGATAAAAAATATATAGGTAGAAAATACTTTGGGACAACTCGACGTGTAAAGGTAGCGGGAAAGAAGCGTAGAAAAGTAATAAGAAAAGATTCTAATTGGAGAGAATACACAGGCTCTTCAAAATCACTTAACAGTGATATAGAAAAACTAGGGAAGAAAAATTTTACATTTGAAATACTAATACTAGGAGAGACAAAAGGCCAAGTAAATTATTTAGAAGAAAATCTACACCACCGTTTTCACGTGTCTTCTAAAAGCGAATATTATAATGACTGCATAGGCCCAAGAAGGTTCGCAAGAGTTAGATTTACAGAAAACGTAGAAAGCGAAATAAATAAGATAAAGTTGTAATATATCGGAAAGTTTTGTTATATTAGATCTATGAAGAACAGACAACTTATAAACCTTTTGGAAAGTGTTTTAGGTACTGCAAAGAATAGCGGAAACGAATCAACATTCAACTGCCCATATTGCAATCACCATAAAAAGAAGTTAGTTATAAATACGCTGACTGAGAAGTGGCATTGTTGGGTGTGTGGAGTAAAAGGTATAGGTGCAGAAAGAATTTTCAAAAAACTAGGCGCATTTGAAAAGATACCTAAGTTAAAAAGTATATCTAAGATAAGGACGTTTACAAATACTAAAGATAAAATTGAGCATGTTTCTTTACCGCTGGAATTTACACCATTAGTAAATGGCACAACAAGCAGCCCTGAGTTTAGAAACGCAGCAAGATATTTAAAGAGCAGGGGTTTAACAAAGACAGATGTTTTGAGATATAATATAGGCTATTGTGAAAAAGGCCCTTATTCCGGAATGGTTGTTATACCTAGTTATGATAAAGATGGCTTACTAAATTACTTTGTAGGCAGATCATATTACAGTTCTACATTTAAGCACAAAAACCCTAAGGTGTCGAAGGATGTTATAGGCCTAGAACTTTTAATAAATTGGAATAAATCAATAAACATATGCGAAGGGATGTTTGATGCAATAACAATAGGTGAAAATTCAATACCTATATTTGGAAAATTTTTACCTAAGAAGCTTAAGGTCAAAATAAGAGAAGAAAAAGTAGGTAGAGTAAATATAATTTTAGATAACGACGCAAGAAAAGAAGCACTCCAGTTGTGCGAATATTTGATAGCTGAAAATGTAGATGTTAGAATGATAGAAATACCTGAGGGCTCTGACCCTAATGATATGGGCAGTGAAAAGATTAAAAACTTAATTGACAGCACACCCTCTTTAGATTTTAGAAAAATAGTGGAGATGAAATTTGGACTTTAACAAAATTGATGTAGGATTTGACAAGCTAGAAAAAGTATTACATGTTGCAGATATACACATAAGAAATTATCAACGTCACAAAGAATATAGAAAAGTATTTAGACAATTATACAAGCAAGTAGATAGCTTACCTGAAAATTCAATAGTATATGTTGGCGGTGATGTAGTACACAGCAAGACAGATATATCACCAGAGCTTATAAAGTTAACAACTGAGTTTTTGAAAAATCTTGCTGACAGACGACACACTATAGTCATAACAGGTAATCATGATGCAAACTTAAATAACTCTTCAAGGCTAGATTCTCTAACTCCTATGATAGAGTCTCTAGACCATCCACAGCTGCATTACCTAAAAGATTCTGCAGTGCATGAAATTGCAGGGGTTCACTTTGCAGTGTTCAGTATATTTGATGACCCAACAACTTTTATAAAATCAAAGTCGTTTAAATCAGAGACAAAAGTAGCTTTATTTCATGGAGCTCTGGACACATCATATACAGACGCTGGTTACAAAGTAGAAAGCGATGATCTTAAAATATCTATGTTTGATGGCTATGATATGGTTATGCTTGGAGATATTCACAAGCGACAATTTTATAACAAAGACGAGACTATACTTCAAGTAGGATCTTTGATACAGCAAAATTTTGGTGAAGCATTTAACAATCATGGTTGCGCAATATGGAACGTAGATACTAGAAACGCTGAATTTGTAAACTTCAAAAATGTACACGGTTTTTATACTATTGATGTAAAAGACGGTATGTTGCCAAATATAGATACCATACCAAAATATCCTAGAGTTAGAATAAAAACTGAGAACACAACTCAAGCTCAGCTAAAGGATATAATAAAGAAAATAAAAAACAGATGTACTACATCGGATATTGTGATAATAAAGAATGACAAGTTGAACGCACAGCATAAAACAACTAGGTCATTGACCAGAGATATCAGAGACGTACATTATCAAAATGAATTACTAGAAGAATACATAGAAGCAAACCATCCAGCAGATTTAGAATCTATACGTAGAATAAAAAATATAAATACTGAGTTAAATAAAAATTTATCTGCAATAGAGATATCAAGAGGTGTAAGATGGAAACCTAAAACGTTTGAATATTCTAACATGTTTAGTTATGGTGAAGATAACATTATAGATTTTTCAAAGCTAAGAGATGTGATAGGTATATTTGCTCCTAACCATGCAGGTAAGTCTGCTATACTAGATGCGCTAATGTTTTGTATATTTCACAAGTGCTCTAGAACAAAATCTGCTTCCGATGTAATAAATAATAAAAAACGCGCATTTCATTCCAAGCTTAACTTTGAAATAGACGGCGTAGATTACTTTATAGAAAGAAAAGGTAAGAAAGAAAAATCAGGACATGTTAGAGTTGATGTTAACTTCTGGATGGTTGGAGAAGACGACAATATAATATCTTTAAATGGTGAGCAAAGAACTCAGACTGACAAGAATATAAGAGGGTATTTAGGTTTATACAATGACTTTGTATTAACATCAATGTCTGTGCAAAATAACAACACAGGTTTTATAGACCAGTCACAAACAGAAAAGAAAGATTTACTATCGCAGTTTCTTGATATAACTGTTTTTGAAGAACTTTTTCAATTGGCAAACGAAGAAATAAAAGAAGTACAAATACTTTTAAGAAATTTTGGCAAAACAGATTATTCTCAACAGCTTATAGATGAGGAAGAGAATTTGGTAAAATATAAAAATACATACTCAAATTTAGATAAAGATATAAAAGAAATACAGAGCAGATATTCTAAAAAGGAAAAGCAAATCCACAGTAAAGTAAAGGAGCTTAATAATATAACAATATCAAATGATATTAAAAAGTTAGAAAGAATAAAAAGTTTTACTGAAGAAAGTATTGATGCATATAACTATAAATTAAGTAAGTATAAAGAATACGCAAAGACAAACAAGAAAAAGCTTTCTGAAATAAATTATAAAATATCTAAAATAAAAATACAAGAATTAGTTGCTAAGAAAGCTGTACTTGATATAGAAAAAGAAAATAATTCCAGGCTTGTTAGAGAAATAGAGGTTAAAAAAGTAAGTGTTAGAAATAAGCTTGATTTGATATCTAAATTAGATGCTCATGAGTATGACCCTGACTGTAAGTATTGTTGTGATAACGAATTTGTTAAAGCAGCAAGACATGCTAGCGTTGAATTGAGCGAAGATAAAGTTATAGTTTCCAAACTGCTAAATGATAAAATAATGTCAGACAATATATTGCTAGAAAAAGAATCTATTGAAAATATGATTAAAACATATAAAGATTTAGAATCAGAAAAAGTAACAATTTTCCAATATGAATCAGAAATTATAATCAAAGCAGAACAAAGAAAGTCTGATCTACGCGCAAAGAAAACTGAATTAAAGGGTGTGGATAGGGATATAGAGAAGTATCATGAAAACAAGGAAACGATCAAGGCTAATGAAAGGATTAACGCTTCTATTGACAATCTACAAAACGAAAAGATAGATATAAAGTTAGAGCTAGATGAAGGCCAAACACATATCCAGCAGGCATACAGCAACGTGTCTATAACAACTCAAAACATATCCAATATAACTAATACAATAGCTGAAGCTCATGAGTTAGAATTAAAGTTAAAATCATATGAGTATTATTTAGATGCAATAAAACGTGATGGTATACCATATGAAATAATAGCAGAAACCCTACCATATTTAGAAGAAGAAATAAATAATACTCTATCTCAAATTGTAGATTATGAAATTAAGTTTGACGTAGACGGCAAAAACATTCTTTCATATATAAAATATTCAGACACTAACCAGTGGCCGTTAGAATTGACATCTGGAATGGAAAAGTTTATTAGCTCTCTTGCTATAAGAGTTGCGCTTATAAAAATATCTAATTTACCCAGGCCAAATTTTCTTGCTGTCGATGAAGGTTTTGGAAATTTAGATTCTGATAATATAAACTCACTTTCTATGTTGTTTGATTATCTAAAATTTGAATTTGATTTTGTAATGATAATTTCACATATTGATATTATGAAGGATATGGTAGATGGTTTGGTAGAAATTAGTCAAAGCAAGGGATATAGCCGAGTTATTGTATAAAATTTGATATTTATATAAAACGATATATAATGGGAATATTATAAATGACAGCTAGAACGCCATCAACAAACCAAATACAAAGACTGCAGGTACAGACTCAGGTAGGCCAGTATTTCTTTCAAGATCTGTTTAATCGAGATGCTTACTTTGAAGACTTTGACGACAGGTCAGGAAACTATCTTAGATTAAGTTTTGACCCTTCATTTATACTACACGGTGGCAAGAATTTAATTGCTATAAGAGGAAACTCTGATACAATGGGCTTAAATTCTGAAATACTAATTGAAGCTATTGATGCTGCAGGTGGTATAGTAAAAACACAAGTTTACGATCTAAATGACGAAGCTCATAATAGAGTAATATCTGTAGACATAACACCTGAAACTCCTCCTGGAGATTTAATACTTACAATTTTAGGAACAGCTGATGTATCCCCTGATGGCAGCAGCATACCACCAGCATGGCAAGGCATTACAAATTTTAGATGGACAAGAACATTTACAGCTAAACCTAAATCTTCAAATTCTTCTAAGATAATATACAATCAATACAGTAAGCCTGTTATTTCTGTTAAAGAGATAAAAAAACCATTTTACAATCTTACATACAACCAGAATTTATCTCAATCTGTATCAGCTGGCTTTAACCCTACATCAAGCTATATACTTTCATCGTCATATAATACTGAAGCTCAAGTAAAATATAGAAAAGCAGGTGGTAAGTTTTTTCTGACAGCCACTCAAGGTAGCTCAAACTATTTAGATTTTGGTGGTTTTACAAATGACATGGAAGGAGGTATTATAATAGTTAGGGAGCCTGTAAACCCTGTACCTAGATCTGTAAATGGATATTTATCACCACCTGTATACGCAGAAACGGAAGACGGTGATGGTTATTTCGACCCTCTTTTAGTTTTGCCTGGTAATGTAAATCCAGGTGGCTTTGTAAAAGGCGCATACCTTTCAACAATAAATGAAGTGTTATCACCATTTGAAGCTAGAGTTTCAACTCCTCACACAACAATGCAAGGTTTATCTGCAGCTCAGTATCAAGAGTTTGAGCACTTTGAGTTTGAATCTTCTGACTTTGAATTAGTATGGGCAGAGTCACCGATTAGTTATAGCGCAGATCCTACAGGTTCTGGAGGTGCACCTTTAAACACTTCTTATGCACACGTAACATTTAATAGCTTAGAGCCTCTTACAGGTGACGTAACGCGAGTTAAATGTTATATGAAAAACCATCAAGCTCCATTCGACTGGATGTTAGCATCTGACAATGCTGTCTCTGCACAAGAACTTTTGTTTAGAAGAGACTTTGAAAAAACAAGAGCCCCTATTGGTGATTTTTCAAAATGGGGTGTTGCTCACAACGGAATAGCTTCTGTACAAACATACTGGACTGCAAGCGGTGTAGGAACCCCAAATCCTTCAATGTCATTATACACTCAGCAGTCATCTGCCGAAAACCCTCCTGTAGGAGACAATTTAATGATAGGTGATAACCAGCAAGCTTGGCAGTTAGATGGAACAGCATATTGGTGGCTTGAGGCAAAACAGTCAGCAGAGTTTTTTCAAGACCAGTGGTATGAGATATCTATGAAAGCTGTTTCTGTAAAAACACAATTACCTACGTGGACAACGCTAGCCACACAGCCTTTAGTAAATCCAAAAATGACAGTTTATATGTCAGGTTCTTCATTTACAGATGGAGGTGACGGTCATGGTAAGTTTATAGGATTGATAGAAGACACTGCAGTTAGAAAGAAACATGTAGAATTTGATCTAGACAATGACGAAAAAGAAGTAGGATATAAATTTGTATTCAAGGCTGATGGAACATCAACTGCACTACCAAAGTTCAAGATCGATTCAGGCGTCTGGCATTTTTGGGACATATCAATAAAGCCTTGGGACAGAAAAGGATACACACCAGGAACTTGGGATGTTATATTTCCTACAATAAAATGTAATGTAGGAAACTTTGATTCTCTAGACTTCAAGTTTGAATTTTATAACGATGACGGAATGATATCAAACTATGCTGCAGAAATAAATAAAATACCTTGGGAAAACGAATTAACAGCAACCTTCACAAACGTTGTTTCAAATACAGTTACCAGTAGCACTGGCTCATTCGGTAGTCTAAGCGCAAGTACTTTTAACGGTCCAACTACTTTCTCAACCGGCCCTTTCATATTTAACGGCGCAGCAACTTTTAGTTCAGGAGTCTCCGCATCTGGCCCTAACATTTTAGGAGGCCCTTTATATCTTGGCTCTTCTTGTTCGGACCAAGTATGGTTAAGCGGTAGTGTATACATACCTTGCGTAACTCAAGGAGCTGGATCAGATCATTTAATGGTGATGGGAAGTGATCATTTAGTTCAGACTTCTTCACTCACGTTAGGGAGTGTTGGAGGGTTTACGTCTCTAGCTGGAAATACAGGAGTAACGTACCAGTCAACAACTGGACAGGCTATTGGTGTAATAGGAGCAGGGTCTATAAGTACAAATATGATAGGTAACAATGTTGTAATATCAAGTACAGGCGCTGGTCAAAGTAATCAAAACGCATATAGTACATTTTCTTTTGCTGGAGGAGGCACTTCCCATCCTGATATGGTTGCTCATGAAACAGCATCAACAATACAATGGATAGGAGGCTGTGGAATAGGTATTGATACTGTTGACACTTCAAGTGGCCAGCATATAACAATTAATGCTTCTCATTCATTTTCAACATTTGCAGTTCCAGGACAGTCCGCGGTATTAGCAGACACGTGTCAAGATACCGTAATATTCGCTGCAGGCTCTGGTATGACAATAACAACTACTCCAGCATCTGATACTATAACTTTCGCCTCTTCTGGTGGTGGTGACGGAGGCAGTGTTTGTGGTTTGCAAAGCTTGGGCTGGAACAATAATAATTTCAAGGCCTGTGGAGCAGCTGACCACCAGACATGCCAGAATTTGCATCACGTTCCATCAACATTCGGAAATTATCCAGGCCCATATCCAGAACGTCTTCTAGCAGGACAGTGGGACGACTATTCAGAAGCAACTTGGTTGCAGGTAAACAATTGGCATGCACAGCCCTTAACTAAATGGAAAGACGGCTATCCAGGATATTCAGCAATATTTAATACAACTGGAGCTCCAATATCAGATGGTAAGCTTTCTTGTTGCACTGACGCAAACTTTAAGAAAGCAGGCCACGGTATAAAAATAATGACGTCGACATTGCCTGTAGCACTTAGCCATAAATTTCTTACAACCTGTGCCACAAACACTGGTGTAGCTCCAGCAGATTCATCATATCCAGGTACACCATCATTCGGCCTAGCAAATGCATATTTAGTATCATGTTTTCACTACAAAGCTTTCTGTGGCCACGATTCAAAGTTTGATTATGGTGTACAATCTTTTATAGGAGGTATAAGAAAAGACTGCAACGCACCTGAAGATAGAATAGTATTTGAGACAATATCAGACAAAAGACGTAAGACAGAAATAGAACCTACAGTATGGCATATACAAGATTTAATGAAAATACGAGTAAGAGATTTTTATTATAAAAATGCTAAAAAGGAAGATAGATCAATAAAGAATATTGGTCTTATTGCGCAAGAGTTAGGTGACATATTTCCTCAGGCGGTTAATGGCGATCCAAATGGCGATGTAGTTAAAGAACCTATGTCAGTTGTAATAAGTGACTTGGTACCGTTGCTTATAAAGTCTGTGCAAGACCAGCAACATATGATAGAAAAATTAGAAAAACGAATTAGTAAAATGGAGAGTAAATAATGTCATATAGCTTTTTCAACTCAGGAAGTTCAGTAGGGTTTTTTACAGGTAGTGTAGGCATACAAACTGGTGGCTGGTTTTCGTCAAGCAACCCTGATCTTATAGCTTCAGGTAGTGCATCAGGGTATTATGTAGGTAATATATATAAACCGTCTTTTTATAACAATCTTATATCAGGCTCTAGTTCAGCCTTGATAACACCTATAAATACGAATGGTGCATGGACAGGTGCTTTCACTTACCGCACAGAATCAGGTGCAAATTCACATGGTATACCTGTAGGTTCACAATCTATATTTACATCAAGCTGGTATTGGGGCACAGCATCTTACGGGCAGATGACTGCTAGTATATCAGGCGCACAAGCTCTAGGTTACGGACAGTACGGCAGAAATGCCAAACAGAATTTTACAGCTTCATATATTATAGGTGTAAACGATTTAGGAAATTTTTCAATTGAAGAATCAACATCAAATAGAGGTGCACAAAATAGAACGTTTTATTTTGCTTCATCTTCTGGTAAAATGGGAATAGGTACTAACACTCCAACAAACGATGTTGATATTAAAGCAGACACTATAAAGTTTAGAAACAATTCAGGAACAGAAGAGGTAGAATTTAGACAAGGCAAGATGACTGCTAAGAAATATGCAAATCGAGCTGCAGGCGCTGCAGTTGTACTTGAAACATCTGGTTCAGAGTTAGTTATGGCATACTCACCAGGAACATTCGACGTACCAACAACAGCATCTGCAGGTGATAGGCTAGGTACTATAACTTGGGAGGATCTTTCAATAGGTGTAGCAGGAGCTAGAGAAGACGCTACAGCAATGGAGATATTTGGAAGTGTACAAGCTGTTGCATCCGATGGCTCTGCAATTAAAGGATCTATGAATTTCGGAATTGGCTCAGTAGTTGCTGGTCAGCCAATATCAACGCACTTGGTGATATCATCAGGCCATGTTAATGTAACAGGAAGTAATCTAGCTGTAACAGGCCGAGCTATTCATTTAGGCAATACAGCAGATGATGATAGCGATAAATATATAAACTTTTTATCAAAAACATCTGGAAAGAGATGGGTTGCCGGAATAGATGTTTCAGCAGCAGCATTTGTTATAGACCAGACTGCCAATAACGTACCTCAATCAACAAGTGATTTTTCATTAGCGTCTGGAGGAGCTCTAACACTAGGAGGTATTCTAACTTGTACACAAATAAACACAGGCAACGGAGCAACAGAAATATACGATATGAATCAAGATTTAAGAACTGATGATGATGTGACGTTTAATAAAATATCGACTGCAAATATGCCAGGATTCACAGGAAGTACAATTACAGTCGATGGAGGAACCTTTTAATAACTAGGATGATATTTATATATGACTTATATTATAGAGTGGCATAAAGCAGGATTTTTATGGAATAGCAATCCACATATTTGGAATTTAGTAAAGGAAATTGCTGCAGCGTCAGGTGGCAAGAAGTTAAAAAACCTATCTAGAGAAGATAAGAAAAAAGTAATAAGACTTATTATGAAGTGGAAAGATATTAAGGTTTACGACGAAAGAAAAGAAATAAAAAATATTGAACTGCATATAGACAATATAAAACTAATAGCAGAGGAGTTAAAGAAAAATGTACAAATTATATACTGATAAAATAGAAAATTTCGAGGCAAAAATAGTACTCGAAGGAGCAGAGCTTAAGCATTCAAAAGCTAGGCTTGTTGTAGAAGCAGATGGTTTCGATGTTATGTTCAAAGGCACAATTTCAGATGCAGGTGTTGTAAACGTACCTGTTAAGAGACTAAAAGGCTTGATAGACGAGAATACCAAAGGAACAATAAAACTGGAAGTTATTGCAGATGATACGTATTTTACACCATGGGAATCTACCTTTACGGTTGAGGCGTCTAGAAAAGTAACAGTTGAAATTAAATCCCAAAATAGGGGTTCTATCAACGAGGCCTCTAAGTCGCCTCAATCAAAGGTAGAAATTTTATCACAACCAACAGTTACAGAAAAACAACACATAATAAATTTATTGAAGATGTTGATAAAGGAAAACATAAATATAGAAAATCTTACAATAAAAAAGAACGAATTAAATAATATAGTTGCAGAATATATAAACGAAAATCCTATAACTGAAAATCAAAAGGTTCCAGTTATAAACAAGGTTATAAAAGTTTTAGAAAAACGAAAATAAGGGAATAGGTTATGGCACTACCAGACTTATCAGGTTCTAACATACAAGATACTTTTCAGAGAGTATTACACACAGACGGCACATCAATATTTGATGGGACAGGTAGCATTGTGCTTTCAAGCTCAAATCTCACTTCACTACAGACGATGAATAACAACACAATATCTGAAGGTGACTGGGGATATGTTGAAACGATGGACCAGCATGTAAATACAACAGCCTCTGTACAGCTTGCAAACATAACAGCCTCAGCACATATACTTTCACAAGGTAGATTTACAGGAAATGCCATAACATTAGGAGATTCTTATATTGAAACACCATCATATGATTTACATATTAGAAATAACCTTTCTTCTACATTAGCTCTAGAATCTTGGGCGAATAATAATCAAACAATAACTTTCCTTAATAATCAATCAAATGCATTAGGAGAACCTGACTTTCAAATAGGACAGTATCATACAGATGGTGGTTTTCAAGTACGATCAGACCTTAAAACATTCCTTACTGTAGGTGCAAATGATGGAGATGAAATAAAAGCAAGTGGAAGTTTAAATGTAACATCACATATAACAGCCTCCGGAGATATAAGTTCGAGTGGTAATATATTCTCAAGCAACATAGAAACAATACAATATACGTTTCAGAATCAAAACTCTCAAGAAGCGAACGAATGGTACGGACCAAACTCTCAAGGTGCAAGTTATTATTACTGGAATAAGAAATTTGCCAGTTATCCAAACATGGGTATAGCTCACCACAATTCAGGATTCAAGCTGCCTCACAAGTCAGAGTTAGTATCATGCGAATTTATGGTTCACTGCTTAACACCTTTTTCTGCAAACGAAACAGGATCATATACAGGATCAATAATCGTCAAAGATGCATCGACTTTTACTTATCCATTATACCAATCATCAGTGGCAAATTCTGATCTAGACGAAATGACAAGAGCTGGCGTTACAATGTCTTTACAATATGCAAACTATCAATTTATAGTTCCCGTGTCTGGTACTTACAGCGAAGGGAGCATGATATATCCTAGAACAAATGTAAGTCTGGCCAAGAGCTATAGAGGTAATTTTCAATTAAAATATAGAAGGGTATTATAATGCCAATAAAAACAACAGAGGACAGAGCAGCTGAAACAGGAAGCACGTTCGAAGGATCCAACGCAGCAGAAACATCAGCAAACATAACAGATAGGTTTGACAATACAACTCACAATGACAATCCTTATGATGATGCAATACAGTATTTGGCTATAAAAGCAGATCAGATAATAGAGCAAGTTAACGTAAACGAAGTATCTGTTGGACCTAATGGGAAAGTTCAAAAAGCAGAACTACTTGCAAATACTAGAAAAATTGGTGGTGTAGACTTTCATGGAGGAGCAGACATAGATTTACCTGGAGTTAATACTGATCAAACTGATCGTCTTATATTCTGGAGTGGATCTGCTCAAAAAGCAAATATCTTAGCTACATCAAGAAGAATTGGCGGTGCTGCCTTTAATGGTTCGGCAAACATAAATCTTCCAGGAGTTGATATAGCAGGAACACAGGACACTTCAGGGACAGCAGCAACCGCTTCCAAAGTACCGTATACAGGTTTGACAGGAGCAGTTCCTACTTGGAATCAAGCAACTACCGGTAACGCAGCTACTGCCACATTAACCACAACATATAAAAATGGTAATCGATACTTTTTAACACCTAGCGATTTTACCCCACACAGAGTAGTCTCAAGCTTTGGTACAGCTGGAACTTTTCTTAGTTTCAATGCTGACCAAAGAGCGTATACTACATTTACATTGCCTGTAAACTCAAAAATCTTTAAATTAAAATCTAAAGTAACTGCAACAGGAGGTAGTTTT
>Ga0115003_10002685_pt1 | contig 14549 bp, 15 predicted proteins | sample ArcticOcean_MG_C_7_FD_88736 | JGI IMG/M metagenome (GOLD analysis project Ga0115003, IMG submission 88736) | Marine microbial communities from western Arctic Ocean - ArcticOcean_MG_CB11_88 | ecosystem: Environmental > Aquatic > Marine > Oceanic | place: Arctic Ocean: Canada Basin | collected... | reverse complement strand
GAAGGAGTGACTAAACAAGAAGGAGTGACTAAACAAAACGGCCAAAAGACGAACACCCGCGCCGCCGTGGTGTTGATGGCGGGACGACACGACGTGTTTGGCGTAGCGGCGAACGGCGCGGCGTGTCCTTCCTTTGCGTTTTATTTAAAAACCGCGCAGGAGAAAGGCGTGTTCGTGCTCGGGCACAAAGTGCGCTGGGGCGAGGGAACCGACGTAGGCAAGGCGTTCGACGCCGGTCCAGTGGCCATAGTCAGTGCGTTACAACACGGCGACGAGGTGTTGGTGCCAAAGGAAAAGAAACCGACGGCGAAGAAGAGTAAGGTTGGCGAGGTTGAGGAAACGGCGCCGGCGAAGAAGGCTCCGAAGAAAACTCCAAAGCCGGAGGTGAAAGTAAAAGCACCGGTAAAGGAAGACGCGCTTCCCGTGAAACGACAACGGAGGGACGGTGGTGAGATAAAATAGACAGACAGAGTATGCGTTGTAGCACTGCCGATCGTCACTACAGCTACTGGTAAGATAAAATAGACAGTCTAGTCTAGAAAGTTGCATGCTACACAGGGTAAGAACATACGTGTACTCTTATTTACCCTATTCCAACCCCACCGATCGTCGCGTCACAGCGGCAAGTAACTTTTCGGTTTCACCAACCCGACCGCCCGCCCGCACGCGAACACCAGCGGCTTCGCGATGTGCGCGCCCATCACCAGCACCGTTCGCACTCCTTGCGCGCCGTACGGGAAGTGCGATACTTGGTAGTACACCAACGCCGCGGCTTGAGCGCATGAGGAAACGATGGTCAGCACGTAGCTGTGCAACACGAGCGCGGCGTACAGCGTCGCAACCAGCGACCCGAAGTATGAAAGCGAAAGCACGATTCGCTCACTCGCTAGCATGTGTGTCAGCTGCGCCTGCGCGCCCCTAAGTGCCCCCACCGCGCACACCGACGTCGCGCTGCCCACCGAAAAACAAATCGCGAACTTGGCGGGCGCCAGCGCCATCACGGGCAGGCCGACAAAGAACGCCAGGCTGAGATAAATAAAAGAAAGTGTCAGTCTCGTATGGGCAAACAGTGTTGGGATTTGGTAAATGGTAAATACTTACCTATACATCACGGACGACGCCGCGCATAGGGCGAAAAACGTCAGCACGCGGTCCGGGGACAGGCTTTTCACTGCTCCGCCAATTTCCCGCGCGCTGGACGCCGCGTACGCCCCAGCCTGCCCCGACGCGCTCGCGACGTACGCGCCCGCGTCCCCCGCGTCTCTCGAAAGTTCCTTGCCGAAATTCATCAGCTCGCTCGAAGTACTGCTGGCCATGGAACCGAGGTTAACCCGCATACCGGAAAGGTCCAGATCGTGAGTCGCGCTTCGGAAGGAATCGGAGATGCTCGACCCCGCGGACTTGGCGAAACTCGCGAGGCCGTCCATGGAGGACGGCAAATCAGAAGCCGCCTGTGTGGAGAAGGTCTTCCAGTCTGTTTGGGGAGCAGGGGTGGGGGGATTTGAGAACGGGGGTTCCGGGTTAGCGCCCGGGCGTGGTGTCGTACGTTCGAAACACGTCGTAGCGTTACTGTCCGTAAATGTCGATGTCCGGGAGGGTCCGCGGTCGCGGCCGCGGCGCGGTCAAGCGCCGGGGCGTCGCCGTGTTTGACGTCGCGGCCGCGGATTGCGAAGAGAAAGAAGGAACGCTGCGATCGTTTTCGAACGCCCCCCCACCGCGCGTGACACGAAAACCAGACGCACCGGAAAGAAAGTTGCTTCCCCCCGAACCGGACGCGCTCATCCCCGGCGCGCCCACCACCCGTTACGCGTACGTTGGGGGCTCGGGCGGGAGTGAGAAGGAAGGGGGAATGTGCTTCTCAGTTCCTTTTTGCAACTTTTGGCAAAATTTCTTGTGAAACATCAACCAGTCCTCGGGGCAGGCACACGAATAGTGTTCCTGGAGATGACCAGTTAAATCGTCATTTCCTGGAAATCAAACCCCTTATTTACCCATGTTTTTGCTACCCTCAATTTTTCATTCGTCGCCTCTCCGGAGCGCAGCCGCATCCGTTTGCGCCGCGGACGCTTGGGATCCTAGCATATGAGTGTAGCGTCCATCCCTGTGTTTTTGGGCGCTGCTGGCCATGCGGAAAGCCGCTTGCATGTCGTCGAACGGCACCCACCCCTCGAAACCGAAAGCGAAAAGGCTGAAAAGGCTCAACGAAATCGCCAAAACACTCGTTTGGGCACTCCAGCGACCACAAAATTTCAGTGGAGACGAAAAAACGCCATGTCGCGCAGAACGAAGCGCAACGCCGCGCCGCTAGGGCATCATCTCAAAATCGTACTAGAACGGAACCTTCGAAAGGGAGTCTTCTCGCGATGTCTGTTGAGTGTGATTCATTTACGCATCGCGTCTAGGATCCTCATCGTTTCACGTCGGAGAGGGTAGTAAAAGAACATGGGTAAAATGAGGGTTTGATTTCCAGGAAATGACGATTTAACTGGTCATCTCCAAGAACACTATTCGTGTGCCTGCCAGGACTGTCAACTGCTTTTCTTTCTTTTCAAGTTTTGTCCCCCGGGAACTTGGAAGTACTGAACGACGTAGTCACAAACTCGACCCTCCCCTGCTCCCCTTCGCGCTAAGAATCCTTGTCACGATCGCGGGATCCAGCGGGGTGCCATCCACGCTCCGTGACGCGGCGGTGTCACGACATTCCTCGAGTAACAGACGGATGGCTTTCGCCAAAGCGCCGGTTCCCGAAGCGCCAACCTTTTTTTCGGTCACCAGGTGCGCCTCCAGAAACGCAAAGTCCAACTCCATCTGGTGGTACCCGCCTTTGCTCAGGGTTAAACCCGCAATTATTTCCTGCCACGATTTCAAAACCGCCGCCACGACAGTCGCAGTGAGTACGTCTCTGGTGCATTCCGCGGGCGTGAATGGGGAAGTGTCATGAACAGTCGTTGCTGACTGTTTGCGCATACCCGGATCATCCGCCGACGCGCTTTGCGAAACGTCGTCGAGGAGCCCCGCCGCGGCGCACGCGGCGTTTATGCCGTCGATTTCATCCTTGTGATGAGTGAAAGAAAGTGTCAGTCCCGTGTTGGGCGATGTATGGGCAAACAGTGTACTCTGGAAAATCGGCAAACAGTCCAGTCGGGTGGATTTGGTGAAACGCGCAATACGTACCGCAACGGCGTCCATCACCGGCCGCACCACGCGCGGTTCCCTGGCTTCCCGCCAGTTTGTGGTGACCGTGGTTCGCCTGATCAGCGATGTGATACGACCCGACGCGGTTTTCGTGAATTCCGAGGCGACGCGAACGGATGCGCTACTCGCCTTGGCCCGTAAATCGTTTTCCCACTCGTCATTGCCGTCGCCGCCGCTTCGTCGTGGGAAACACTTCTGCAGCAAATTCGTAATACAATCGATCCCTTCCGATGCGACGAAGTTAGCGATTGTAACTGCGGCGAGGGAAATGTTTTCGGTATCGCGAAAACCGTTCGCAAACCGCGTCGCGGCGTCCCTCGACGCGTCGGCGAGAGGCGACCGTTCGTCGTCGTATGCGCAAACAGTCTCCGTTTCTCCGCAAACACACGTCCCCGCCACCAGTCTTTGCAAAACATTTTCCACGATTTCCTTGCTCCTCGCTTTCACCAGCCCTTCGAACTCCAGACGCCAGCTTTGCACCATCACCGGCCGTTCTTCAAGGAGGTTCTGACAATCGGTAAGAGATTGCGCTATTCCCCCCGCGAACACAAGGCAAACGCGTTCGCCGGCGCTGCGCAAGTCGTTTCCGCCGCCGCTCGCGATTTCCTCAGCCTCGCGGATCGCGTCGACCAGCGACGCTTCCAAATCCAAAAACGCCGCGGTCACCCTGCCTCGCACCGCGCGTTCCACAACCTCCGAGGCGCGGTCGCCTAGACCTGACACGATAAAAGAAAGTGGTTAACGTCTGTTATGAGCAATCGCAGAGGCGGAACGTGGTGATTGGGAAAGGCCCTTACCGACTCTCGGCACCAGCCGGTGCGCGCCCGACAAATCAGCCGCCATCACGGCGAGCGCCGCCATCAACCCTTTGGCGTCCACTAATTTCGGCCCAGTGGGTTCCGGGTTTCCTTTGGTGTCCACGGACGTTTCGTGTGAATCGGGGGGCACCACTGTGGAGACGTCCAAGGCCTTTTTCAGAATCGCAAAGTACAGGGAGAAGAGTTTTTTCGAAACAACAGTCAGGTAGTTTTTTGAGTCGCCGTCAGGGAACAGCGCGTTGAACTCGTCCGCGAACTGGTGGAACGCTTCCAGAAACTCCCGGTCCAGTTTCTCCACGAAACCCCGGGGATCAGCGGAAGGTGGTGGGTACACAGAACCGCTCGTGTCGTGCCGTGCCGCCATCGCCAAAGCACCTGATTGAAATAAAATAAATGTCAGTCGTGTATGGGCAATCAGTCGGCGGAATGTGGTAAATGGGAAATACTTACCCTCCATACACGTCAAGTGCGATTTCGCAAACAATACCCGCGACGCCTCCCTCGCCACGCCGAGCTTCTCGAGAAGACAAACGCACTCAGCGGAGGTGAGATGGCTTGATTTTGACGTTGCTGTTTGTGTCGGGTCTTCAGGGTTATCGGTTTCCTTTTTGCTTGTTTCGGAAGCGTCATCTCTGTTGTTTCGTCTCGTCTCCCGCGCCGCGCGACCGCGCGTCGCCGCCGCCGCCATTTTTCCAATCAACATTTCAACCGCCACTCCCTTCTGTGTGTCCGCCGCCTTTTTAACATCCACGAAAGGCGACACGTGGGTATTTGTACGTGTTGGTACGTGGGTAGTAGTTTTTGTTGAGATGTGCGTAGTACCCAATTCAATATCTCCTCCGTACTTCGCAAGCAACGGCGCGATCGCGGAGTAATAACTCACCGCGAGCGTCACGGCGCCTACGTCCAGCGCGGTTTCCATTTTCCGCGGAACCTCAAACGCGGCTTGCGATTGTAAAAGAAAAGTGTCAGTCTTGCCGTATTGTGTATGAGTAATTACTCTGGACAATCGGCAAACAGAGGACACATAGTGGGAAACGCGCAATACTTACCTTGCAGTTTGCTGATTAAACTCCGCACGCCGCTGAGTTGCTCAACCTGTTCTCTGCGGATGCCTAAATTCTTATCAACCGCCTGGGCTTTTTCAGTAGTTAAAAGCATCTGCTGCTTCAGCTGCGCCATCTTGCCTTCCATCTCCACCACGTTTTTTGCGACGTCCCGCACGGTGTCCGTCGCGGCAATGAATTTGGAGTAGTTTTCGTACACAAGCATCTGCGATTCGCCATTCAAAGCAACTGCTTCGCGTTTCATTTGTTGGCACTTCACCGAGAGCTGACCCAGGGAAGTGTCCCGTAAGGTATCACACACCCACGTTTCGGGGTCGAAATCGGGGGCGTCGATCGGGGGGACACTCGGCACGCGTTGTTGCAACGACGATGGCGACGCCGAAGATTGCGCATGGCCGTAATACCCCGCCAGAAGCGTACGCACTCGCTGCGCTTTCGACTCCGGGTCGGACATTGCGACGCCAGTTGTAACGCCAGACACGGTCCGTCCGCGCACCCGGTTCGACGCGGGAGCGCGGACACCTACGCCTCCGTCGCCGAACCCGTCGGGCGGCGGGTGCGTCGAGAACTGAAGGTCGGGGAGAGACGACCTTGTTTGCTGAATTCGGCCGGGTCGAGAAAAATCGATATTTCGAGGAAAGAAAATCGTCGTCGGAAACCGAGGCGACACGCCGCGGCCTGCCCTTTCGCGTTTCCAGCCGTCCACCGTCCAGGTCACAACCCCCCGCGCGGGTGACCGGGTTCCCCTGCCGACTCTCCGCCTGTCTCTCCCGTTCGTCCCCCCCAAAACAAACACCATGGGATACGCCGGCTACGCCCCCGGGCATAAAGTCGTGGAGCTGACGGTGCTGCAGCAGCTTTTGAAGCAAATCAAGAGCGACAAGTCCTTGGAGACCCTGGAGAAGCTTACGCGGAACAGCGCGCAGGCGCCAGGGGAGGAGAAGTTCCGAAAGGTGGGTTTCTGTTGTCGTGACCTCACCGCGCGCGCGACACCGCGACACCCTAACGGTGGTCCCGGGGTTCGAACACTCGAGGGACGCTCAGATCCGTGACGTAGATCTGAACACGTGTCCGAACACCAAGAACGGCTACGTTTCTTTTGCCTCTCCACCGATGGAGCCGACGCCGCGCGTCTACACCCGACACACTTTCCTGACCCGCACCCCCCTCCACCAAACACTTCTCGCCACCCCAGGTCCGCCTGACCAACGAAAAGATCTCCCTCGTCATAACGAACGTCCCCGGGGCGAAGGAGTCGATGGTGGAGATGGGGTGGGTCGAAAGCGATGACGGCGAGAACCTGGTGCTCCCGGCTTCCAAATCCGTCACGATGCGCGAGGTCCGCGAGATCGACGCCGCGCGGAGTGCTCTGCGGAAGCTGGAAGACGAGGAGTTCAAAAAACGTATCAAACAACGGAACGTTACGAGCATGGACCCGAACAAAAAAAGGTTGCTCGCGGAAATGGACGCGGACAGGCAAGAGCGCGCGGCTAGGGGTCCGGTCACGAAAGGATCGGTGGCCACGCCAAAGGGTGACGGCGTGATGCAAACCGCGGCGGGCGCCGGTTGCAGTGGGACATCAGGCGGCTGAGCCTAAGCTCGAGTGTGTTTAACCTTAAACACACTCGAGCGCCAAGGAGGGGCGTTTGCACTCGACACGCGACGCGCCCCTATTCCATTGCGTAGCGCAAACGAAATCGATCGAACGCGGCGAAAGCGCACTGCGCAAGTACGTACTTCGCCGCGTCCGAATCCGTGACGCGACTTTCGGGAAACCCACACCGGATGGGCCTGATGTCGCTGAATACTCGATTAACACGTTTTGCCGCTCCCCCAAATTCTTCGCGAAAGAAACGCGACGACACAAACGCGACGACTCTTTCTTGTAATGATACGAACATTTTCCAAAACTCGAACAACTGCGCACAATTTACGTTTCAGCACACTACTTTTTCGCCGTACTCGACGTCCTAAATGTTCACTCCTCGTCCTCCCCCGTTTCCTCGTACGCCTGCAGCTTGGACGCCGCTTGCTTGTCCAGGAACCAGATTTGAGAAAACGCGTCGCAAAGCGCGCCGGGGAGTTTGCAGTCCTCGTCCTCCAAGGCGAGCCTGACGGTTTCCGCTTTGCCCTCGCCGCTCGCCGCGACCACCACGCGGTCGGCGGTGTTGATGAGCGCCAGGGAGAACGTGATTGACTTTTTCGCGGCCGAGTCCACGGCGAGCACGGGCGCGCCGGACTCGTCGTCCAGGGCTTTGGAATCAGGGTAAATGCTCCCCACGTGGCCATCCGCGCCCATGCCCAGTAGGATCAAATCGAAAACAGGCAGCCCGTTTGCGTCGTCTACCGGGAGCTGATTTTTATCCAAGTTCCGCATCTGCACCGTGTACTCCTCCGCTGCCTTCTTCGTCGTGTCCCCTTTCACTTTGTGGACGTTATCAGCAGGAATACCGCACCCCGTGGCCCACGTGTCCATCGCGAGGTCATAACACTTAGTTCCGGGCACGCGCTCGTTGACGAAAAACACGTGCACCTTGGTCCAATCCACGCCTTTCGCATCAGCCAACCCCGCAAGCGACTTCCCTACCGAACCTCCAGGCACCGCGAACGTAAACGCCCCGCGTTCCTCGATGCACGCCTTGGCGTTCTCGATTGTTTCAAGGCACAGCGCGTTCGCCAGGGAAACCGGGTCGTCAAACGCCTCCACCACGAACTCGCCCCCCACGAACTCCAAATCCTCCTCGGTCAGGAGGTCGAAGTCATCGTCGGATTCGGCGGCTTTGGCGTTGGCGGCGGGAACGCGACGAAGTGTCCCGCCGCGACGTAAAGGCGACGCGCCGGGGACGCGAGCTTTTTGGCAGGCTTGACGAAGGGACCCGCGGACCGCGAACGGCGCTTGAGGCGCGGCGGCGAGGAGGACGCACGCCATGGCGCGGTTTTGTGTGACGCGTGCCGGGACCATTCGCACGCGTTTTATTCTTTTTCTGTTTTTGAGGAAGGTGAGTCCCGAAAAAACCAATTGCCCACCAGCCCACGTCAGCACGTCAGACGCGTGCGCGCTGCTCCGAGGTATCGGCACGATGCTTTCGACGTGTGCCTCCTCTGCACTCATCACGCGTCTGCTTCGCGCGCGTCTCGCGAGCCTCTGTTTGGTGCCAAAGCCAAGAGAAGAGTGGCGTTTGCGTGCCCGGTGTTTCGCATCTCACAGATTTAAGTCCACCACGACGGGTGATGAAGAGCCTCGCGAGACCGGAGGTCAGACAATTGCCGACGACACGAACACGGCATGGACTGCACACAACGCGTGGACGTCGTCATCACCCCGCGGTTCCCTTTACCCCGGCCACGTACGCTTGACCAGTCTGCAAAAAGCACTGCTCGCGGTGACTTCCGGGATAGGCGCGATCGCGTTCCCCGAAAGAGCGGATTTGGTCGGCACCGCGAACGAGCTCTCGGGGGTTTGGGCGTTACAAAACATGCGAGACCGCATGCGGAAAGACAGCGTCGGGTCCGAGCTTTTGCGAAGACGCCCGCGAATCACGGACACCACCCTGAACGAGCGCACGAATGCGCCCCCGGAACCCTGGGCAAAACATGGAGTACATTCATGGGCACGAGAAAGTTCGACCCAAACGACCGCCCGGCCGTGCGGTTCGTGGACGACGAAGGTACGTCCCCGCGTTTCCCAAATCAGGAGCCTCCCTGTTTTACCTCTAACGCTGGTGGTGACTGTTGTCCATACATCGCGATACACAACACTGACACTTTCTTTTGGTTATCGGCCAGAGCTCGCGTATGTCGCGACGCGAGCGCGGGAGGTGCATGACATTTGGCACGTCCTGTTCGACGTGCCCACCACCGTGCAAGGCGAACTCGCGCTTAAGGTACGTCGTTGGGCTCATCTTTCCCAAATCCAAAGACTGTGTTCCCGTACAAGACTGACACTTTCTTTTATGCATCGTAAGGCTCTTGAGTTTTTTCAAACCGGCGCGCCGTCAAGCGCGCTCGCCGCGCTCGTAGCGCCGGCGCGGCTGCCGCCGAAGGAACGCGCGTATCTCTTCCACGGTAAGTTTTCCCATTTACCACATTCATCAGACTGATTGCCCATACACGACTGACATTTAATTTTTTACAATCAGTGCTGTACCCGTGGGCGCGGGTGGCGGGAAACCGGGCCACAGACTTGGTGTGTTTGGATTACGAAAGCGAAATGGCGACGGACCTAGGGGAACTGCGGGTGAAGTGGAGGATAGAGTTGGCGCCGGGACGCGACGCGGGGGGGGAACCGAAGTGAGTGGCGAGACGAGTCGCGGAGTCGGTGTTGTTAAAAGTCTTTCCGTTAACTCGCGAGGTACAGTAGTTGGTCGTTACGTTTCGTCGCTCGCGGTGTCGTCGTTTGTTTCGTTTTCCACGCTCCCGTCACCCGGTACAACTCGCGAAATCTCGTAACTCACGAGCGGGTTCCGCAAACCAAGCCCGAGGGCGACGTCTTTGGGAAGGAACCGTTCGTGAGTGGCAAAAAAAGCCGTCCGCCGTTTCGTCTCGTCGTCTTTTTCTTTTTGAAAACCCTTTGCGATTTCCACAGCGCGCTTCTTCGCCGAATCATCAAAAAGCGCCCTGCGCCCCGCCTCTTCGACCATCGCTGTGTACGCCACGGGGACTTTTTTGGTGATGCTGAGCTCCAGAAATTCGGCGTCTTGTTTTTTCGCCACGTCCACGAGCAAAAAAAGCTTGTCCCTGACTTTCTTGACCGAACCCTGCGCCGCCGAGACGTTCCGCAAACGCATCCTGACTGTTTGCCCATACAAAAGCTTTGCGACCACGACCCTTTCGTGGAGCGTCGCGATGGTGTCACACGTGTTGTCCAGCCCCGGCAACAGTGTGGACACGTGCAACAACTGTTGCGTGTTGAGCTTTTGTACATGACCCAAAGTCACTGAGTAGGTTTCTTTTTCTGGTGTTGGTGTTTGGTCAGCGGAGGGAGTACTCGTACTCGTACTGGTGTTACTCGTACTGGCGTTCGTGGCGTTTGAGTACTCGATCAGCGACTTGAGGGCTAACAAGTTTTTGTTTATCGTGGGCAACACGTGCGTCTGTTGCTCGAACGTTTGTTGCGCGGCTTGCGTTTCGAGGTCCAAGGGCGTAACCGTCGAAACGTCCGCGTTCTGTGATTGTAAAGAAAAGTGTCAGTCGTGTATGGGCAAACAGTGTGTCAGGATTTGGGAAAGGCGCAACACGTACGGACATCGCGTCCTCGGCGGTCCGTGTGAGTTCTGTGATTTCCGTTGCCAAGTCCTCGAGTTTCGTTTTGAACAAGCCGTGCGACAAACGACACGCGCCGCACCAATCCACGATCCGGCCATAGGGAACGCAGTCCATCAAAGTTGTTCTCACAGGTTGTTGCGTTCCGAGTTCTGAGTTCCGAGTCGACGGTTCACCAGACTGGTTTCCACTCGGCGTCGTACCAGCCGTCGGCGCCGGGTCGTTAAGTCGCGTCAATCGAAGCGTCTCCATGTCCCCGTCAAACCCCGCCAACGCGGATTCGTGTTTCTTGATTCGTTTTTCTTGTTCTTTCGTGAAGTTTCTTTGTTTCTTCATGAAACAAGAAAAAGGCTCACCCAACGTACCGACCGCGACGCGAAGTGCGATTTCCGAGACCCGCGTTTCGCGAACAAGTAACCCGCACTTCGCGAGTTGCGTTTCCGCGTACCGCAAACGTCGAGACGCGTACCGAACCTGCGCCGAAAACGCGCGGTGGAACCAGGGAAGCAGATTTTCGTTCGTCACCGAGGACTGCGGGTCGTCGGGCAAAGGTTCGTACGTATTTCGTGGCGCTGCGTACTCCGGGAAGGTTTCATTTTCCCCGTCGCCCGCGCTTTCGCGCTCCGCCGCGACACCCGCGCACTCCGGCTCCGCGCTACCGATTGCGCCGTCGTCACCCTTCACAGGACGAAGCTCGCTTTTGCGGTACAGCACGACGAACCTCGATTGTGTTTGTGTTTGCTCAACAATGTCCACCGTTCCGTTCGCGTCCATTGGCAGCCCGTACTTAGAGAGCGCCGTTTCTTTTCCCGCCAACCTCGCGCCCGCAAAAACCAAAAGCTGGTCGTTTGTGGGAACCTCCGTTTTTTCTTCCAGCTCGGTTTGCAGTGCACCCAACGTCGTGTCGCAGTCGCACTCCACCTCAACCTCCTGCCCGGTGCTCGCGACGAGCACTAACATGATTCTGATGTAAAACACAGCTAATTACCGTCCGTCCGTAAGGGACTCGGCGCGGGGGTCCGAGGCACGCCGAGATACGACGTGGAGAAAGCACCGCAGATTAGATTAGACTGTGTTGGTGTGTCGTCGCTTCCGAATGGCAAATCTGAAATCCACACCACCCACGGTCCACACTTCGCGAGTGTGTTCCACGCGCTCCACGTACGCGCCGGTCGAGCCGTGTCGCAGTGCAGGCGGCCGAAATCGTCAAGGAAATGAGTATCCCGCGCGTGCGTGACGCGAGGGGTGCCGTTTCCGAGACGACGACGTGCCGCGCCAGTACGAGTGCCAACACAAAAAGCAACGACGAGGCTTGTTGGTTCCGCGGAGACCCGAAACGGCTCGGCGATCGCTGAAACAACTTCAAGGCCGCGGGCGTCCGACGTGCGTCACGTCACAATCGTCGCGCCGGTACCGGAGGACATACGTCTGCAGGACCGACGTTGTGGAGGACCGATTTGCTGTGTTGCCCAGCCCCGACTCTCCCACACGTTTCTCATGACCACTCTCGGCACCGACGAGTGGGCGGGCATGGACATGAGCGTGCGCCGAGGGAACGACCACGATCCGAGTTGGTTTTCCGGGCTCACCAATCTGGAGGATCACTACGACATGATCATCGTTGGCGCGGGTATCTCCGGGTGCGTGTTCGCGGAACGAGGTTCAAAAGAACTGGGTTTGCGCTCGTTGATCATCGACAAGAGAGACCACATCGGCGGTAACTGTTACGATTTCATCAACAAACACGGCTTCCGCGTATCCCAATACGGCGTCCATCTGTTCCACACCAAGTTCGACCGCGTGTGGAAGTACGTGAACGAGTTTTCGGAATGGATGGCGTATGAACACCGCGTGAAGGGGAAAGTGGACGTGGGCGAGGGGTACAAAATCGTCCCGATTCCGCCGTCACAGGAAACCGTCAACACTTTGTTCCACGCGAACGTGCACACGGAAACGGAAATGGAGGCTTGGTTAAACGAGCGCAGGAGCGTCAACGAAAATCCCGCAAACGGCGAGGAATCGGCGCTCACGCGGGCGGGAAAAGAACGTACGTATTACCGCCTTTCCCAGATCCAAAGACTAATTACTGGCCCTCTTTGACACAGCCGTTTCAATCAAAGGAAGTACGGGAACACTAGTAACGTACTTACCACGGGTAACGTTTACCAGTACCGTGGTAAATTGACACAGTACTTTGACACGGTCCGGCTACGGTGTCTGTTACGAACCCGCACTCGCGACTCGCGACTGACCCTTTTCGGTTACAAAAACAGTGTATGACGCGATTTTCAAGCACTACACGAAAAAACAGTGGGACAAGTGGCCCGAGGAGTTGGACGCGAGCGTGCTGGCGCGGATCCCGGTCAGGACGAACACGGACGACCGGTACTTCTCCGACCCGCACCAGGTACGTATTGTTTTTTTTTGAAGGATTTGACTCGACTGTTTCTTCGCGCCGCGTGGAGTAAACAGTCTCCCCGCTCGTCCTTACCGTTACGGTACCTCAGCTTCGAACCGACGACCCCGTGTACCACGAAACCACGTCTAACCACCTCTCCCCACTTTACCGTGACTGTTTGCCCCGTGTTACCTTTACGCCCATCAATCCCGTTCCCCACCGATAGGCGCTTCCGAAGCACGGGTACACCAAAATTTTCGAAAACATGATCATGAGCGACCCGAACATCACGGTTCGATTGAACGTGGATTTTTTTAAAGAAAGGGGTAACTTACCCAAGTGCGGCTTGACTGTATTTACCGGCCCTATCGATGCGTACTACGCCTCACAAGGCCTGCCAAAACTGGAGTACCGGTCGCTTAGATTTTTCGAAGAATACCACGAGCCCGAAACGGACACCACAAAGAGTGACCACCCCGGGTTTTACCAGCCCTGTTTGCAACTGAACTACCCGGGCCCCGAGGTTGAGTACACGCGTATCGTGGAGTACAAGCACAAGCCGAATCAGCCCGCGGAGGCGAAATCATCGAAAGGGACGGTTATTTTCAAAGAATACTCATGCGACCACGGCGAACCGTACTACCCGGTGCCGAACCCGGCGAACAGGGAGTTGTTCGAGAAATACCAGAAACTCGCGTCCGACGAGCCGGGTGTGTGTTTCGTCGGACGATTGGCGAGCTACAAGTACTTCAACATGGACCAGGCGTTTCTCAACGCCCTGGAAACCTTCGACGAGGTCAAGGGGAAAGGAGTGCTGACGCGCACGGAGCTGGGAGAGGGGGACGGGCCGAAGTGAGAGGGGTTTTTAATTACAGAGGAAGGAGGGTACCGTACTGGTAACCGAATCAATCTGCATGAGATGTCAACTAAAAAAAGCAGCCAGCCACTGTTTTTTGAAAATCCATCTCGTTCCCCATCTTCTCGGACGCGACTCAGTTCCGCGCACAAATAGACGCGCGTGTGGTCGTATCGCGTATCGAACTCGGTGGGCGCGGTCGCGTTGTCGGCGTAGGCCGGTTTTGGGGTTTCTCGGAACCGGTCCGGCACCGACGCGCCGTAAGGAGGTCCGTGGTCGTGGTGCGCGCGGCTTTGGCTGTCGTGGTTTTGACTTTTGGTGACAAGTTATTACTCGAGGATTCATCTCCTTCGTCGCCGCGATGGCCATGTCCCCCGCGGACGTCGAGGCGCTCGCCACGCAGATCCTCGCGTCGCACTCCCTTGGGCCTTACGCGGTGTTTTCCCTCCCCCCCACTGCCGGGCAAAACAAGTTCAAGGCCCGGTACCGCGAACTCGCCAAGGCTTTGCATCCGGACAAAGCCAAGAGTGCGATTGCGGAGAGCGCGTTCAAAGCGGTGACTGAGGCGTTTCGCGCGGTTGAGTCGGGGTTTGGAAGGCCAAATTCGGTGCACGGCGAATGCGGTGCGAGTGTAACACGCGAGCCCGGACAAGCAACACGCGCGCCGTTTTGGAAGGTCACCGCGGAGCACGAGGAGAAACCGCAACGGTGGAGCTCCGCTGGTACTAGAAACGAAAGAGAAAAAAAGGAGAAAACTACACATCGCGAAGTGCCGAAATGGCGCGGCCCCGGCGCCGACTCTACCGGCGGGTGGGGAGGAGGTGGTGTACCTGTTCCCTTCATGCGCGACACGGCAAATGTACCGAGGGACCCGAGGAACGTGAACGCAACACGAAAAGAAACCGAAGAACCGGACGTACCCTCGGCGCATCCGGAGTTCGTCACCCTGGACG
>Ga0115003_10002684_pt1 | contig 14549 bp, 14 predicted proteins | sample ArcticOcean_MG_C_7_FD_88736 | JGI IMG/M metagenome (GOLD analysis project Ga0115003, IMG submission 88736) | Marine microbial communities from western Arctic Ocean - ArcticOcean_MG_CB11_88 | ecosystem: Environmental > Aquatic > Marine > Oceanic | place: Arctic Ocean: Canada Basin | collected... | reverse complement strand
GAGATGAGATAAGAGATTTAATCTTAAAAAACGTAAAGCCAACAAGATCGTTCAAAGATGACAATGAAGCGAACAGCAAAGACTCTTCTGCATTAGATTCTCTAGGTTTAAAACCTAAACCTGCAGTTTAAAAAAAATGAAAAAGTATTACACACGCGCGTGTAATTTTTACTACGGAATATCAGCTCAATTGCTGATTAAAAAAAAATTAGCCCTACCTTTATGTGGAAACAAAAAAATAGCTTTTGATAAATTAGAAATATTTACTAGGGGAAAAAACAAAATAACCACAAAAGTTATAAATTTAAAAAAAATAAGTCAACTACCAATTTTGTTAAAAAAAAAAATTAACACCGATATAATAAAAATTACAAAAAAAAGAAAAAAATTTTCCGAAACAACAATAATGGGTATTTTAAATATGACACCCGACAGTTTTTCAGATGGAGGTAAATTTAACAGTGTTAAAAAAGGTTTAAAACAAATTAAGTTAATGACCGAATCTGGAGCATCAATAATTGATGTCGGAGGTGAATCTACTAAACCTGGTTCAAAAAATATACCGCCTTATATTGAATGGAAAAGAATTGAAAAGATAATCAAAATTTTTAAAAAAAAATACCCTCAAATATTATTATCAATTGATACAAGAAAATCTTTAATTATAAAAAAATCAAAAAAATATAAGGCTGATATAATTAATGATGTTTCAGGATTTAAACATGATCCAGAAATGTTAAATTATGTAAAAGAGCAAAATTTATGGAAAGTCATTCACCATATGCAGGGAAATCCTAACACTATGCAAAAAAATCCTAAATACAAAAATGTTTTACTTGATATCTATGATTTTTTTGAAAATACGCTCAATAAAAAGCTTAAAAAGAGAGAATATTTAAATAAAATAATAATTGATCCCGGAATAGGGTTTGGAAAAAAATTGAAACATAATTTGATGTTAATGACTAAAATTTCTTTATTTCATTCGTTGGGTTTTCCTATATTAATAGGCACATCTAGAAAAAGATTTATAAATCAAATTTCTGGAAAATTTGATACACCTGAAAGAATAGGCGGAACAATATCTTCAATTTTATTTACTCTCTCGCAAGGAATTCAAATTTTCAGAGTCCACGATGTAAAAGAAGTAAAACAAGGAATTTTAGTTTATAAAAAATTATTAAATCAATGAAAAAAAAATATTTTGGAACAGACGGAATCCGCGGAACTGTAAATCAAGGAAATATTAATGGAGAGAAATTTTTTAAGTTTGGTCTCGCAGCAGGAACATATTTTAAAAACCAAAAGAAAACAAAACAAACAGCAATTATTGCAAAAGATACGAGATTATCTGGATATACACTTGAGCCAGCTTTGGTTTCAGGTCTTGCTTCAGCAGGAATGCATATAACAACTTTGGGACCTTTGCCCACAAATGGCTTGGCAATGTTAACTAAATCAATGCAATCTAATTTGGGGATAATGATTACAGCATCTCATAACCCATTTTACGATAACGGTTTAAAATTATTTGGTCCCGATGGATTAAAACTATCAGATAAAATTGAAAAACAAATTGAAAAATTAATAGATTCACAAACATTAAAACAATTGATGAGCCCTAAAATTCTTGGAAGAGTAAAACGAATTGAAAACGCAAATGAGAAGTATATTAAGATATTGAAAAAAAACTTTCCTGCTAACTTTAATTTAAAAGGAATGAAAATAGTTATAGATTGTGCTAATGGCGCTGGATACAAAGCTGCACCTAAGTTGTTTTCAGAATTAGGCGCTAAAGTAATATCACTTGGAATAAAGCCCAATGGCTTAAATATCAACAAAGAATGTGGCTCAACTTTTCCAAAAAAACTTTCACGCCATGTAAAAAAACATAAAGCAAGACTTGGAATTTCATTAGATGGCGATGCTGATAGAGTTATAATGTGTGATGAAAAAGGAAAAATTATTGATGGAGATCAAATAATAGGTATGTTGGCTAAAAGATGGAAAAAAAAGAAAATTCTTAGAGGGGGCGTAGTTGGAACCTTAATGTCAAATTATGGGTTAGAGAAGTTTTTGAAAAAAGAAAAAATTAGATTTTTAAGATCCAATGTAGGAGATCGTTATGTTAAAGAAGTAATGAAAAAAAACAATTTTAATCTAGGTGGAGAACAGTCTGGTCACATAATTTTAGGAAAATTTGCAACCACAGGTGACGGCCTATTAGTTGCATTAGAAACTTTATTTTCATTAAGAAAAGGGAAAAAAGCTAGTGATTTATTTAATGTTTATAAATCTGTGCCACAAATATTACAAAACATTATTGTTAAAGATAAAAATATTATAAATACAAAAAAATGCAAAGAATCAATCAATAGAGCTAAAAAAATTATCAAACATTACGGAAGACTTTTAGTTAGAAAATCTGGAACTGAGCCAAAAATAAGAATTATGGGTGAGTCAAACAAAAAAATGCTTTTAATTAAATGTATAAAAATAATCAAGAAATCTATTAAATAAGTGAAACCTAAATCTAAAGTACTAATTATAGCAGGGTCAGACTCTTCAGGAGGTGCCGGAATACAAGCAGATATAAAAACAGTAACCGCGTTAGGATCTTATGCAATGACAGCAATAACTGCAGTAACAACACAAAATACTACAGGAGTTAAATCTATTGTTTCAATTAGTCCAAAAGAAATATCAAATCAAATTGATTTTACATCTAGCGACATTAAACCAGATGCTATTAAAATTGGCATGCTTCACTCTAAAGAAGTAGTTTTGGAAGTTATCAAGTCGCTCAACAAAATCAAAATTTCTAAGATTGTTTTAGATCCTGTAATGGTTGCTAAAGGTGGCGCTAAATTAATTGACAGTAAGGCTATAAATACAATTAAAAATAAGTTGTTAAAAAAAGTATATTTAATCACTCCAAACATCCCAGAAGCTGAAATTTTAACAAAATCAAAAATTAACAGTATTGACGACATGATAATTGTAGCACATAAACTTATACAACTTGGAGCAAAAAATGTACTACTTAAGGGAGGGCATTTAAAATCAAAAAAAATGTATGATATTTTAGTCAACAAAAAAGAAACAAAAATTTTTGAAAATAAAAAATTTGCAACTAAAAATACTCATGGAACCGGATGTACATTATCAAGCGCTATTACAACCTACTTATCGTGTGGAAAACTATTAAAGAAATCTTGTTTCTTGAGCATTAAATATGTTAACCAAGCAATAGGATCAAATCTTAACTATGGAAAAGGACAAGGTCCAATAAACCATTTAAATTCAATACTAATCGATAAAAAATTTATATAATGAAAAATGTAGTAGTCGTAGGTTCGCAATGGGGTGATGAAGGCAAAGGAAAAATTGTTGACTGGCTATCTAGTGAGGCTGATGTAGTTGTTCGTTTTCAAGGAGGTCATAACGCCGGGCATACACTTGTGATTGATGGAGTAACATATAAACTTAGATTACTACCATCTGGAATAGTTCGTAAAAATAAAATTTCAATAATTGGCAATGGTGTAGTCGTAGATCCATGGGCCCTTCTTCAGGAAATAAAAGAAATCAAATCAAAAGGGGTAGATGTAAGTGAACAAAATTTAATCCTTGCTGAAACAGCTAATTTAATTTTGCCTTTTCATCAAGAAATGGACGCAATTAGAGAAGATTCAGCGGGAAAAAGAAAAATAGGAACCACAAGAAGAGGAATAGGACCTGCATATGAAGACAAAGTAGGAAGAAGATCGATAAGAGTTATGGATTTAATTTCGGAAGAAAATTTAGATCACAGACTCGAAACTGTTTTAGAGCACCATAATGCAATTAGAAAAGGGCTTGGGAAAAATATATTTGAAAAAAATAAGTTAAAAAAAGATTTATTAGAAATCGCACCTGAAATATTGAAATATTCAAAACCAGTTTGGAAAATGATAGATGAATTTAAATCGAAGGGAAAAAAAATTTTGTTTGAAGGAGCTCAAGGAATTTTACTAGATGTAGACCATGGAACGTATCCTTTTGTTACATCTTCTAATACAGTTGCATCTGCTGCCGCTACAGGAACTGGTTGTGGGCCTAATACAATCAACTACGTATTAGGCATTACCAAAGCCTATACTACTAGAGTTGGAGAAGGTCCTTTCCCAACTGAACTAAAAGATAATATAGGTGAACTTCTTGGAAGTAGAGGTAAAGAATTTGGCACTGTTACTAGCAGAAAAAGAAGATGTGGTTGGTTCGACGGAGTTTTGGTCAGACAAACAATAAAAATTTCCGGGATAGACGGCATAGCTTTAACAAAATTGGATGTTTTAGATGAGTTAGATGAAATAAAAGTATGTATCAAGTACGATGTAAATGGAAAAGAAATGGATTATTTGCCTGCAGCCGTAGATGATCAATTAAAAGTAAAGCCAATATATAAAACTTTTCCTGGATGGAAAACCTCAACCAAGGGTGTAAGAAACATGAAAGATCTACCTGCTAAAGCTAGAGAATACGTTCATGCAATTGAAGATTTTGTTGGTGCTAAAATTTCTAGTATTTCAACTAGTCCTGAAAGAGAAGATACAATCCTTTTAGAAGATCCATTTAAGATTTAATTTATTGGAAGTAAATTTTTTGACTTGCTAGAATTAATCATCGACTTTTGCAATTTTTCAAATGCTTTTGTTTCAATCTGTCTAATTCTTTCTCTGCTAATTTTATATTTTTTACTTAATACGTCTAGGGTTTTTGGATTTTCAGTCAATCTCCTTGCCGTCAATATCTCCTTTTCCCTTTCATTTAGAATTTTAATTGCATCATGTAAAAGTTCTTTTTTATCATCATACTCTTGTTTTTGAGAGAGAATTAGTTCTTGGTCTAATTTATCATCTACTAACCAATCTTGCCATTCATCTGTTTCTCCACTTTTTATTGGAGAATTGAGTGATTTTTCTTGGCCCATCATTCGTCTATTCATATTTATTACCTCACGTGAGTCTACATCTAATCTCTTTGAAATTTCTTTAACTTGACCATCTTTTAAATCACCTTCTTGACCTGGAGCAATTTGATTTTTTATTTTTTTTAAATTAAAAAAAAGTTTTTTTTGAGCAGTTGTTGTTCCCATTTTAACTAAACTCCAAGATCTTAAAACATATTCTTGTATAGCTGCTTTTATCCACCACATTGCATAAGTAGCCAACCTAAAACCTTTGTCAGGATCAAATTTTTTTACTGCTTGCATTAAACCTATATTTCCTTCTGATATCATTTCATTTACAGGAAGGCCATATCCTCTGTATCCCATGGCAATTTTAGCAACCAATCTTAGGTGACTAGTAACAAGTTTGTGAGCAGCTTTTAGATTTCCATTTTCTTTCCAGTTTTTTGCAAGCATATATTCCTCTTCAGCATCAAGCATTGGAAATTTTTTAATTTGAGCTAAATAAAGAGATATCCCCCCAACGGAAGGTGTAGGCAGATTAGAAACTATTTTTTTATCAGTCATATTATTTATGAATATATATCAAAAATTTAATTTTCAACCACTTAGTTTTTCAAGCAAATTAAGCAATTTTTTAAAATCTTTGGGCAATTGAGAGTCAAAACTAATAAACTTTTTTTTAACAGGATGCTCAAAACCCAAGCTTTTAGCATGAAGGGCTTGACCATTTAATTTAATAAGGTTTTTTTCAAATTCTTTATTAATTTTTTTAAATTTAATATTTTTTTTGCCATATTGTTTATCTCCTAAAAGTGATGATCCCTTAAATTTCATATGAACTCTAATTTGATGAGTTCTTCCAGTTTCAAGTTCACATTCTAATAAACTAATTTTTGGTATATCTTTGAGGTTAAAAACTTTCAAAGTTTTGTAATAAGTAACGGCTTTTTTTCCTTTAAAATCACTTACACACATTAACTGTCTGTTTTTTTTATTTCTTGTTATCAATGTTTCTATCCTTCCATTAAGGGGACGAATCACACCCCAAGCTAGAGCTATATATTTTCTATGAATAGAGTGTTTGCTAAATTGTTCACCTAATTTTGAGTGAGCTAGATTATTTTTTGCTACTACAAGCAGTCCACTAGTATCCTTATCTATTCTATGAACAATTCCAGGTCTTAGCATTCCATTGATATCAGAAAGATTATCTTTATATTTAAACATTAAAGCATTAACCAAAGTTTTTTTATAATTTCCTGCGCCTGGGTGCACAACCATACCGACAGGCTTATTTATTATCAAAATATCTTTATCTTCAAAAATTACATCTAATTTAATTTTAGATGGTTGAATTTTAATTTTAGACTCAATATGAATTTTTATAAAAACCGAGTCCCCAAATCTTATTTTTTTTGAAGGTGATGTAATTATCTTTTCGTTAACTTTTACATTTTTTGACTCTATGACCTTTTTAATCGTAGAACGAGTTAAATCAATGATTTTTTGAGAAAGTATTACATCAAGTCTTTTATCAGCTTCTTTTTCGTTTACTAAAAATTTAATTGTATTATTAGTCATATATATTTAAATTAACATTAAATGCGTTCGTAGCTCAACTGGATAGAGCGTCTGACTTCGGATCAGAAGGTTGAGGGTTCAAATCCTTCCGGGCGCACCAAAATTTATATAATCCATTTTTTAAGCTTTTCTTTATTGTTCAATATATATTCTGGAAAATTTTCATCTAATTCAATTTTTTTTATATTTAACCCTCTGTCAAAAATATCTTTATTATTATTTATTTTATCTTGAATTATTTTTTCATCGGTATTTTTTTTAATATTAAATTCTCCGTGAGAGTAAGATTTTATTTTAAGCGCTATATCTTCTGGTGAGCTCAAAAAAGAAAAATGCCAACCCCCTTTAATGATTTGAGTATTAATTTTATCGAACCTCCAAAATGAATATTTTTTGAACTTCATATCTCTAAACTTTTGAGGTAGGGGAAGATTTTTTTTTAAACACATTCTTGAGCCTATCCAATTACTTTCATCTAAATTTTGCAAGTTCAATTTGTACATAAACATCATTTGAGAAAATGCTATAAATTTTGATTTTTTTTTAATTAAATTCATTTTTTTTAAGTCAGGAATTTCATCCGAGTCAGACAATATTATTAAATCATTTGCATGAGCCTTTTCAATACCTTTACTGATATTATTTCTTTGATGTTGTTCTATTATAGACTCACCACCTATGTGTTGTATAAATTTTTTCTCTTGATCAAAATCTGCAACTAAATATTTTATTTTTTTTTTATATTTTTTAAAATTATTAATGTTAAAATTTAATTTTTTTCTCTCCCCCTGGTGTGTTTTTGTGGACTCAGAAATAACAAAATAATCTACATACTTATCAAGTATGTTCATTCTTAGATCAACTACATGATCTTCATTAAAATATTGGAAACAATCATAAATTGCCATTTATTTTTTTGTAAAAGTGGTTAGGCCTATTTTTTTACCCTCTAATACCGATGAAGAGCAGTGTAAATTAGATCTATCAAATATTAACATCGATCCAATTTCCCATTGAAAAATTAATTCTACTTCCAAACCTACTAAATTATCAATGTTTTCATGTGCTAGATATTTCTTATGAATTTCAGCATCAAAAGGTTTACTGCCAAACAATCCTACGTGTTCGGACGATCTTTTGTTTTGACCGTAGTTAAGTTTTTTAAATTCTAATTCTTTTTCATCTATAGTAAAGTTTGTAGAGTTTCCATAAAACCTATTTTTAAATATAACAGTACTACCCACCGGTGTTAAAGGAATTAAAGTTTGTTTATAAATTTGATCTTCAAAATTGAAGCCACCATCAATATGTAGGCCTATAGGATTATAACTTTCTTGAAAAAGACCATATATTTCATTTCCGTCTTCAGTTATAAGATTATCCATTTTAAAGTCGCCGATTTCATTTTTTAGCTTGTCGTAAAATAATTCTTCTAATTGCTTATTGTAATCAATTAACCATCTTTTTTTTATTACATTTTGTTTTTTATTGTGAACTGTAGTTGGTAGTTTATTATACAATTCCATAAATTTTTGAATTTCTTGTTCATCAAATAAATTCTTAATAACCTTGGGTTTGCTTTCTGTTTTTTTTATATCTTCTATTTTCTTATGCATAATGTTATTCACCTATGTTAATTAAAGTTCCTCTAATTTTAGCACCAAAATAAGAGGTATAAAAAATTACTACACCAAGCATGAAATAAAAGCAGGAAATAGTAATAGCTTTAATTATTTGTATATAATTTACAGTATCATAGATTAAAATACTTCTCACCTCTTCAAAAATATGAACCAGAGGTAGACATTTAGATATAATTTGTAACCATTCTGGAAGAATTTCAATAGGATAATAAATACATCCGAGTGGCGCTAAAAAAAATAAGCTAGCCCAAGCAATATTTTCAAATGACGGTCCAAATCTCATTAAACCTGCGGTAACTAGGAGACCTAGTGTTATTCCAAATATATACAGAGATATTAACAAAAGTAAAAGTGGTGGACCCAGACTTAAAAGCGAAACGCCAAAAAAAGGTACCGCCAGCAGAGCAGCTGGAAATAATCCAATAGACGCACGCGCTATTGCAGTTAAAGTTAAGGCAGTAATTATTTCACTTATTTTAATTGGGGCTATAAATAAATTAGTAAAATTTCTGCTCCAAATTTCCTCTAAAAACATCATATTATAACTTATGCTTGTCCTGAATAAAAAATCATAAAGAATAGCAGCAGTCAAAATTACCCCAACAGCATCGCTATAATATGTTGAGTTCATTGTAAAAAACTCAGAAATAAAGCCCCACAAAAAGACTTGGATTGATGGCCAGTAAATTAAATCAAGAATTCTTGGAAATGAACTTTTGATTAAATAAATATGTCTTAAGCTAAGACCGTAAATTTTAGACCAATTCATTTTTTGACCTTGCTATTTTTAAGAATGTTTCTTCTAAATTATTTCTTCCATGTTTACTAATAAGCTCTTTGCAAGTACCTCTGTCAACTATAGAGCCCTCTTTCATCATAATTATATTATCACACAACCTCTCTACCTCTGACATATTGTGAGAAGCTAGTAGAATTGTAAGTTCATTATTTTTCTTATATTTTTCAATATACTCTCTTACAAAATCACCAACATCAGGATCTAGACTTGCGGTAGGTTCATCTAGAAATAAAATTTTAGGTTTGTTTATTAAAGATTTGGCTAAAGAAACTCTGTTTTTTTGACCCGATGAAAGTTCACCATTTTTTTTGTTTAAAAATTGACCAATATTTAAATCTTCTGATATTTCTTCGATTCTTAGATTTAAATTTTTGACACCATAAAGTCTTGCATAAACTTCTAGATTTTGTTTAACAGTCAATTTTTTAGGCAATTCAATGTAAGGGGATGCAAAATTTAATTTACTTAAAATATCAATATTATTTGCAGTATCAGCTTTAGTTCCATTAAATAAAATTTCTCCTTCAGATGGTTTTATTAATCCCAACATCATTCCTATCGATGTAGTTTTGCCACAACCATTTGGGCCTAGCAATCCCATTGTACTATTTTTATCAATAATAAAACTTATATTATTTACTGCAGTAATATTATTAAATTTTTTTGATAATTTTTTTACTTCTAATTTCATTTAATGTTTTTTGCGTGATCCAATCTGTCATTAATTGCTATTCCAATATTTCTATTAGGAATTTTAATAACATAAATCTTTTTATAATTTAATTTTTTTATTTTTCTAAAAATACTGTATAAATTTGACGCTGCCTCTTTCAAGCTTGATTTCTTGCTTAAGTTGAAAGAATGCTCAAAGTTATTAAATTTAGAGCCAAATGTTATAAAGGCATGTTTTCCAAAAGGTTTATTTTGATTTATTTTCATAGGAAGGCCTGGTGAATAATGTTTTTTTAATGCACCAGGCGACTTAATTGAAATATTTTTGTTTATTAATGTAATTTTTTTCTTCAGGATTAAACTAATTTCTTTAGGACTAATCACTCCAGGTCTAAGAATTTTAAATTTCTTAGATAAATCAATAACCGTTGACTCAATGCCAATCTTTGCTTTACCGCCATCAATAATTATTTTAATTTTTTTATTAAATTCTTCCGAGACATCTTTAGCGGTAACAGGGCTAATTCCTGAAGAAATATTAGCACTAGGAATTGCCAAAGGAAAATCGATTTTTTTTAAAACCGATCTTATTACTTTATGATTTGGAAAACGAATTGCCACAGTATCAAGCTTGGCAGTTACTTCTGACCTTATTTTAGAATTTAATTTTTTTTTTAATATAAATGTAAGAGGACCTGGACAAAATTTTTTGTATAATTTTAAAAAACTTTTATTTAATACAACATCTTTTTTAGCATTATTTATATTTAGATAGTGCACTATTAACGGATTTATTTTTGGTCTATTTTTTATTTTAAAAATTTTTTTAGTCGCGATTTTCGAATATGCGTTTCCAGCTAATCCATAAACAGTCTCTGTTGGAAGACCTACAATATTATTTTTTTTTAAACATTTAATAGTTTTATTCAGTGTATTTTTGTTAAAACTAAATATATTTAAATAGATATTTTTCATAATGTTATTATTATACGCTTAATGAAAAGTGAAAATATTCTAGCTGACATCAAAAGTAAATCTTTAAAAGAGGCAAAAGAAGAAATTAGCCTAATTTTGAGTAAATTGGAAAACAAAGATATAAATCTTGAAGAAACAGTTAAAGATTATGAAAGACTTATAAAGCTTAACAACCATATAAACGAATTATTTAGAAAGAAAGTTAAAGAAATTTCAAAAACAAACAAAAAAAAATGATCTTAAAAAAATTAAATTCAAACGCAAAAAAGACAGACCAGTTTTTAAAAAAATATTTAAAAAATCAATACAAATCTCTACTTATCGAGCCCATGAAATACGGGGTACTCTCAGGTGGAAAAAAAATAAGATCAACTATAATTTTTGAAGCTGGAAAACTATTTAATTTAAACACAAAGAAACTCTTAAATGTATGTGGTGCCGTAGAGTGTATTCATTCTTATTCTTTGATACATGATGATTTACCATGTATGGACAATGATAAAACAAGAAGAGGGAAACCGGCAACACACATCAAATACGGAGAAGCTACAGCGGTTCTTGCAGGAAATTCTTTATTAACTTTAGCCTTTGAAATGATTGCAGATAGTAAATATTTGATTAATAATAAGTGTAAAATTGAATTGATCAATGCGCTATCTATATGTTCAGGTCATTCAGGTATTGCGGGTGGTCAAGAACTAGATTTAAGATATGAAAATAAAAAAAGAAACTTAAAACAAATAACAGAAATGCAAAAAAAGAAAACTGGGAAATTATTTAATTTTTGTTGTTTTGCTGCTGGCACTATTGCTGGGAAAAGCGAGAAAGAAAAACTTTTTTTAAGTAAGCTCGGAGAAGAAATAGGATTGCTATTTCAATTCGCTGATGATTTCATAGACATCAAAGGATCGAAACAAATCACAGGCAAACCAACGCACAAAGATAAAAAAAAAGGAAAAACAACCTTGGTCAATTTAATTGGCTATAAAAATGCCTTTAAATATGCAAATAATCTTAAAATAAAAATATTAAGTAAATTAGAAAAACATGGAGAAAAAGCTAAAGATTTAAGAAATACTATAGAATTCATTTTAGGTAGAAATTTTTAATGACTAAATTAATCAAACAAATAAATTTTCCTTCTGATTTAAGAAAATTTAAAAAATTTCAATTGAAACAAATATCAAGTGAATTGAGAGATGAGCTAATAGATGTTGTTTCTGAAACAGGAGGGCATCTAGGTGCTGGATTGGGTGTTGTTGAACTAACAGTTGCCTTACACTATGTTTTTGATACTCCTAAAGATAAATTAGTCTGGGATGTTAGTCATCAATGTTATCCTCATAAAATTATAACTGGAAGAAGAGATAGAATTAAAACTTTAAGAAAAGGTGGTGGATTATCAGGATTTACTAAAAGATCGGAAAGCGAGTACGACCCTTTTGGAGCAGCACATAGCTCTACTTCTATTTCGTCAACTCTTGGTATGGCTGTAGCAAAAAAATTATCAAATAATAATAATAATGTAGTCGCAGTTATAGGTGATGGAGCAATGAGTGCAGGAATGGCTTATGAAGCCATGAATAATGCCGGAGCATTAAAATCTAAACTTATTGTTGTTTTAAACGATAATGACATGTCTATTGCAAGACCTGTCGGTGCAATGAGTAAATATTTAGCTAAATTATTATCAGGTAAATTATATTTTAGTTTTAGAGAAACAGTAAAAATGGTTATTTCAGCTTTTTCAAAAAGATTTAGTCAAAAAGCTGGTAAAGCAGAAGATTTACTCAGAGGATTAGTTACAGGAGGAACTCTATTTAGTGAGCTGGGTTTTTATTATATTGGTCCTGTCGATGGACACGATGTAGATAATTTAGTTGAAATACTTGAGAATGTGAAAAATTCAAATCATCAAGGACCAGTTCTAATTCATACCAGAACGCAAAAAGGAAAGGGTTACAAGCCAGCGGAAGAATCAGGTGATAAATATCATGGAGTTTCTAAATTTAATATAGTTACAGGTGAACAAGCTAAATCAAAATCAAACACACCATCATACACAAAAGTTTTTGCCGAAACTTTAATTAAGCATGCAGAGCAAGATACTAAAATAGTAGGAATTACTGGGGCTATGCCGTCTGGTACTGGAATGAATTTATTTCAAAAAAAATTCCCTGATCGTACGTTCGATGTCGGAATTGCGGAACAACACGCAGTTACCTTTGCCGCTGGTTTGGCAACAGAGGGTTACAAGCCTTTTGCAGCTATTTACTCAACTTTTCTTCAAAGAGCCTATGATCAAGTTGTTCACGATGTTGCTCTTCAGTCACTACCAGTTAGATTCGCAATAGATAGAGCTGGATTAGTAGGAGCAGACGGACCAACGCACGCCGGTTCTTTTGATATAACCTACCTATCAACTTTACCTAATTTTGTTGTTATGGCAGCAAGTGATGAGTCTGAATTAGTAAAAATGATCAATACTTCTGTTAATATAAATGATCGTCCTTCAGCATTCAGGTATCCTAGGGGCAACGGAGTTGGAATTGAAATGCCTTCTATAAATGAAGTGCTAGAAATAGGAAAAGGTAGGGTTATTCAAGAAGGGAAAAAAGCTGCTATTTTAAATTTTGGAACTAGACTAGAAGAATGTAAAAAAGCTTCAGAATTATTAAATAAAAAAGGAATTAATATATCAATTATTGATGCAAGATTTTCAAAACCTTTAGATGAAAAATTAATTATGGAAGCAGCAACTAATCACGAAGTTTTAATTTCTATTGAAGAAGGATCCATAGGCGGATTTGGTTCACATACAATGCAATTTTTGTCAGACAAAGGAATTTTTGATAAAGGATTAAAATTTAGATCAATGATTTTACCTGATTTGTTTATTGACCAAGACACTCCCGAAAAAATGTATGAAAAAGCAGGTTTGGATAGTTTATCAATTGCAAACAAAATCGAAGAAACTTTAAATTCTAATATTATTTTAGCTAAAAATAGAGTTAAGATTAATAACTAACCACACTGTGCTCTATGCATCAGTAGATGGTCGAGTAACACACAACTTATCATTGCTTCTCCAATAGGAACTGCTCTTATGCCCACACAAGGATCATGCCTTCCTTTTACAGAAATTTTTGTATTTTTACCTTTTTTATCAATTGTGTCTCGACTAGTTAAAATAGACGAAGTTGGTTTTACAGCAAAAGAAGCAATGATATCTTGACCTGAAGATATTCCGCCTAAAATTCCACCAGCATGATTTGTTTTAAATTTAATTTTTCCCGATCCTTTACTCATCTCATCGGAGTTTTCTTCACCGCTTAAGAAAGCTGCGTTCATACCTGATCCGATATTGACTCCCTTGACTGCATTTATACTCATCAAGGCAGCAGCAATGTCCGTGTCTAATTTTGAGTAGATCGGCGCTCCTAGACCCACTGGAATTCCAGAAGCTCTTAATTCAATTATTGCACCACACGAAGAACCTGCTTTTCTTACTGCTAAAAGATATTTTTCCCAAAGTTTGACTGATTTTTTATCAGGACAATAAAATGGATTTTTTCTAATCTCTGAATTTTTCCAATTTTGTTTATCACACGACATCAATCCTAACTGGGTTACCGCACCTATGACACTAAACTTTAAACCAATTATTTTTTTTAACACAATTTTAGCAACAGCTCCAGCTGCAACCCTACAAGCTGTTTCTCTTGCAGATTGTCTTCCGCCACCTCTAAAATCTCTAATGCCGTATTTTTTAAAGTAAGTATAATCAGCATGACCAGGTCTAAATTTATTTTTAATGGATTCGTAATCTCTTGATTTTTTATCTTCGTTGTAAATAATTATGGAAATAGGTGTTCCAGTTGTTTTTCCCTCAAAGACCCCAGATAGAATAATTACTTTATCTGCT
>Ga0115003_10002683_pt1 | contig 14552 bp, 14 predicted proteins | sample ArcticOcean_MG_C_7_FD_88736 | JGI IMG/M metagenome (GOLD analysis project Ga0115003, IMG submission 88736) | Marine microbial communities from western Arctic Ocean - ArcticOcean_MG_CB11_88 | ecosystem: Environmental > Aquatic > Marine > Oceanic | place: Arctic Ocean: Canada Basin | collected... | reverse complement strand
TCGCGGCCAGTCGCTGATCGATCATTCTTTGGATGAGCCCGTGTGTGCGAGGGGCTACCGATTGTGCCTGTTCGGCGTTTGCGACATCGCTGGCGAGCCAAGCGTACCGCGCGAACGCATCAAACTCGTGGTCTTTCCAGTACTCGGACTGGACAACCGGAATGCTTCCCGGAGAAGAGCAGCCCAACGTCAAGGCTGCCATCAAAACTGCCACGGTCATTTTTCGCACGCTCATGTCTACTCTGCTCCTGTTGGTGTCGCCAAACCGCCGACTCTAAACGCGGCCGGACACCTTCGACGTAGACGGTACAACCTACAGGAACGAGGATCGAGCCAACCCTCATATGCCTCTGGGCCTGGGGCCGGCGAGCGGCGATACGGCACACAGCGCCCGATCAGCGGGTGGCTGCGTGTTACGCCCCTAGGTCGTGGCTTGTTCCGCCTGTAGAGAAACGTCGGGCGCGGTGCGACCATCGTCGACGTGAGCGGCGGCGTGAGCGGCGGCTTTTACCGCATCTTCGGCTCGGTCAAAGATGTGGGAGCCGGGAACGTTGCCAGGTGCCACGCCCAGCTGGGCAAGAAGATCGCCGGGCTCTTCATGCAGTTCGGCAATGTAGATCTCGGTGCCGACCCCCTGCATGTCTTCGATGAGATCGGCGAGCGCGTACACACCAGATTGATCCAGGTAACGCACGTCCCCCATATGCAGCACGATGGCTCGCGCGTTTTGGATGCCGCCGAGTTTCCGTTGCAGCGGTCCCGCGTTCCCGAAGAACAAGGAGCCATGGATTTCTACAAGGTAGACGCTCGAGAGCACCTCTTGGGGCGCTTCGAGAGCTGGAATCCAAGGCCGATGGGCCGCAATGTCGATCAAGGGGGAATGGGTTGCCGGGTCGATGTCGCTCAGGCGCTTGAGCAGAATCATGCTCGCCATGACCATGCCCACCGCTACGGCCCACATCAGGTCGACGAATACTGTGAGTCCAAACACGGCGATCATCACCGCCGCATCTCCGAGAGGGGCCCGGCGGACGTGACTCAACCCCTTTGTGTCCACGATGCCGATCCCAACGGTGATCAAGATGCCGGCCAGGACCGACATCGGAATCAACGAAGCCAGTGGGCCGAGGGCAAGCAAAATTGCCAGCAGCAACATCGAGTGAATCACGCCAGAAAGGTGTGTCCTGCCACCAGACCGGACATTGACGACCGTCCGCATGGTGGCGCCCGCTCCCGGTAGACCACCGAAGAGTCCTGCGACGATGTTGCCGATCCCCTGCCCCGTGAGTTCGCGTTCGCTGTCGTGATGGGTCTTGGTCACCGAGTCCGCAACCAACGAGGTCAGCAAGGAGTCGATGCTTCCAACAAGGGCGAGCATCGCAGCGGGCACCAGGATGAGCTGAAACTTTGCGAAGTCCCAATCGGGGATGCTCGGGGTTGGGAGCCCGCGAGGAATTTCGCCGATGCGCGGGACATCAACACCGAGCATGACGGAGCCTGCGGTTACGATCACGAGCGCGATCAGTGTGCCGGGAACAATCTTTGTAAAACGAGGCGAGGCGTAGATGATTGCAATCGTGCAAAGCCCCAGCACGAGTGCAGAGGGATTGATGTTCTGGAAGTCGTTGGGGATGCTTTGCAGTGCTGCAACGGTGCCGCTTGCCGGGCTGTGCCCAACTAACTGCGCGAGCTGAAGAACGATCACGATGGCCCCGATACCGCTCATGAAGCCGGAGATCACGGGGTAGGGAACGTAATGGATGTAGTGGCCAAGTCGCAGGATCCCCAACACAACTTGGATAACGCCAGACAGCGCGACCATCGCGAAGACCCAAGCGATGTCGCCCGTCAGCGAACCCACGATGCCGGCGACGACCACGGTCATGGGACCGGTGGGGCCCGAGATCTGGGATGGTGTACCACCGAACAGCGCCGCAAAAAAGCCGACCGCGATCGCGCCGTAGAGCCCAGCAGCAGCGCCATTTTCCAAGCCGGACGCAACGCCAAAGCCAAGTGCCAACGGCAGCGCCACAATGCCGGCGGTCACGCCGCCGAACAGATCACCTTGAAAATTCCCTGCAAAACGCCTTCTGATCCAATCCATTAACGCATCATTCCAATAATAAGTAGAGGGCAGTGGGTGCTGCCACAGAAAGCCACGACAACCGGGGCTCTCAAGCTCGTGAATCGGTTTCGATCGAGGTGAATGCCACGACCGACGTGGGACATGCTTGGGTAGATACAGCGCGGTTCGAAGACGCGTTCCTTATCGTCATCTGCGCGTGCGCGATCACGAAGGATCGTCCAAAAACGCTACGGATCCATCGGAGACGTCGTACATCGCCCCTACGATATTGATGGCGCCAGAGGCTTGCATCCCCGCCAACACCTCGCTTCGTTCGGAGATCGCGTTCACCGCTTGGCGAACATTTTCATGGGAAACAGCCTCGACGAACTGCGCGTTGCCAGACGTTCGCGCCGCAGCATCAACCGGGTCTCGCACCGCTTCGACGGAGGGAGAAATTTTGTCGAGCAGTTTGGTGAGGTTGCCAAGTTCGACGCCGTCACACGCCCCCTTGATTGCACCACAGCGAGAATGACCAACAACGACAACGAGCTTGGCTCCGGCAACCTGGCATGCGAACTCGAGACTGCCCAAGATGTCCGTGTTGACCACGTTGCCCGCGATCCGTGCACTGAAGACGTCTCCCAAACCTTGATCGAAGATCAGTTCCGCCGGCGTTCTGGAATCGATGCAGCTCAGGATCGCCGCGAACGGAAATTGACCGTCTTTCGTTTCATTCACTTGCTGCAGGAGATTGCGGTTCGCCTTGAGATTTCCGCGGAAGCGTTGATTCCCTTCTTTCAAGATCTGCAGTGCATCAACGGGCGACAGCGACGCCTGGGATTCCTTCGTATGGGTGTACATCGTTCCTCTTGTCGGGCCGTTCGCAGAATTCAGGCGCGTATCGAGACATGCCCCTGCACGAAGATCTCTTCGCGACGCATCAAAAAACCAGCATTGATGGATCAAGATACGCGATGAACATGATCGAACTATATTAACAATTCAAAAATTTTGATAGCCTTAAGCTATCAGGACTCAAATCGAGCGTTTACGAGAGGCGATGAGCATGGCTTCGCTGAAACCAACCATCCGCCAAATCCGCTACTTCGTGACGGTTGCCGAAGCGTTGAGTTTTCGAGGAGCCGCAGCCCGTCTGCAGATAAGTCAACCAACGCTGAGCCATCAGATTTTCTCACTGGAAGAAGCGTTTGGTGTCCAGCTCTTCGAACGTTCGCGCGCGGGAACCACGTTGACGCCGGCGGCTCGAGAACTTCTTCCCAGCTCACGCCGGGTCCTCGAAGAGTTTCAGGGGCTATGCGATCAGAGCGAATCGGTCTCGCGAGGTCCCGCCGGTACCTACCGCCTCGGCGTCACCCCCACCCTTGGCCCCTACCTACTGCCCCATGTCCTGCCTGGAATCCACCGTCGCTACGCGGCACTCAAATTATTCGTGCGCGAGGACGCGCCCCGAAATCTCGAAGTGGGCCTCGGTGCGGGTGAGCACGACTTGATTCTCACGCCGCTTCCTGTGGACCAGGCCGGGCTGACCGTCGTCCCTCTTTTTCGTGAGCCACTAAAATTGGTGATGTCGGCCGAGCACCGGCTCGCCAAGAAGCGGCGAATCGGTCGCGAAGATCTCGCGGGCGAATCTGTTCTTACGATCGAAGAGCATCATCACTTCCACAAGCAAATTCAGGAGCTGTGTGCGCGCCTCAAGGCGCAGACGCTGCGCGATTACGAGGGAACGAGTCTCGACACCCTCCGACAGATGGTCGTCATGGGAATGGGCATCGCCTTCCTGCCCGCGCTTTACGTTCGCTCCGAAATCCACAAACCTGGAGAGCTACGGGTGGCGACAGTGCATGGCGAAGAGATCTACCGAACCCACGCGCTTGCGTGGCGTAGCTCCTCACCTTCTCGCCAGCTTTTCCAGGCGATCGCGCGCGAAATCCGGTCGGTGGTAACGCGGGACCTCTCCAAGGAGGTGAAGCCTGTCCCGAAGCGCGAACGTCCTCAAAGCGCGTCGGCCTAGCGCTTTCCCGATGTCTCGTTTCATGTGACACGGAAGCCGAACTCGCGGGACTGCGCTCCCACCGCGGGCAGTATACTCCGCTGCCTGATGGCGACGAACGAACGTGACAGCGAAGCGGCGGCCTACAAGGAAGAACTCGCGTGCGCTCTCGATGTGGCGCGGGGCGCCGGCGAGTTGATCGCGCGGCACTACCGCGATGGCGTTGCAACTTGGGAGAAGAGCAAGGACAACCCGGTTACCCAGGCGGACCTTGATGCCGACGCCTTCATTCGCAGCGCACTACGCAACGCCTTTCCCAGAGATGCGTTTCTGACTGAAGAGTCTGAAGACGATCTTTCGCGGCTCGAATGCTCGCGGGTTTGGATCATTGATCCGATTGATGGCACGCGGGAGTTCACGAAGAAGATTCCCGAGTTTGCGGTTTCGATTGGCCTCGCAGTCAATGGCGAGCCAGTGCTCGGGGTTGTTCATAACCCGATTGAGAACGTCACCGTGGCGGGACGTCGTGGTGCGGGCGTGACAAAGAACGCTGAGCCCACCGGCCTTTCAACATGTTCGTCTTTAGGCAGTGCTCGCGTCGCTGCCTCTCGCAGCGAAGAGCGCGACGGCAAACTCGAACCCTACGACGCGCTATTCGGCGAGCTCGTCCCAACAGGCTCCATCGCATGGAAGCTGGCACTCGTCGCCTGTGGCGAGTTCGACTTCAACCTTTCGGTAAAACCCAAGAACGAATGGGACGTGTGCGCCGGCGACTTCCTCGTGCACGAAGCGGGCGGCGCCTACGTCGACTTCGAAGGCAAGCGGCTCGGCTACAACGAACGTGACCCAATGCGCCGGCAGTCGATGGCCGCCGGTTCGAAGGCGCTGCTCAAAGAGTTCTTCGACAAGCGCCCCAAGCCCGAGCCGCGCGACGACTAACGTCGCAGCCAGAGCGGTGCGCCTAAAGCTCGATCAGCTTCCACTTGTCTTGGCGGAAGCGCCACGCGAGTAGCGATGCCTTGACGATGTAGTCGACGATCAATGCCGCGTAGATCCATTCGACACTCAGCCCGAGGTAAGCGCCCAACGCAGCGACACTGCCGCGTACGAGTACAAGCCCTGTGAGTGTCGTGATCATGGGGAAGCGTGTGTCTCCCGCGCCGCGCAGGGCTCCGCCCAGCGCAAACTTCATCGCCATCAGCGGCTGCACTGCACCGAGGATGTAAATAAAGACAACAGTGAGACGGATGACTTCGGGGTCGTCGATCATCATGGCCGCGGTGGTTTCCGCAGTGGCAATGATGATGGCGCCGATCACCGTCATGGCGCCAACCGAAAGCCACATGGCGCGCCAACCGCTGCGGGCGGCGCCTTCGGGATCGAGGGCACCGAGCTTTTGTCCAACTAAGGTCGAAGCCGCGATCGCGAAGCCAAAGCCGATCACGAACGAAAGCGAGAGTAACTGCACCCCGATGCCGTACGCCGCGTACGGTGCGGTGCCGTAGAACGCGACGACGTAGAGGAAGGCGACGAAGCCTACCTGCAAGATGAACTGTTCCACGCCAGCGGGGAGCCCAATGCGGATAAGTTGACGAAAGCGTTTTTTGGTAAGTGCGGGGCCCGTACCCACACCGATGATCAACCAGCCCTTCATCCACATCACGACCGAAATGACAGCACCTACCGCAAACGCGATCCCACTCGCGAGCGCTGCACCGCGAACCCCAAGTTCGGGGAAGCCATAGCGGCCGTATACCAGGCCGTAGAGTAAGAACACGTTTACAATATTGGTCACTGCGCCGATCCACAGCGGCGTGATGGTGTCGCCCGCGGCGCGGACGGCACTGCCGATCACCATGGTGAGCGCAAAGCCAATGTTAAAGACGCTGATCCAACGGATAAACGTGGCCGCATTTTCGAGGGTTTTCGGGTCGAGCTTGAAGATCCCGACCAGTTCGTCAGCAAATAAGATACAGGGCGTCGCGAGTACTACGGCGAGCCCGACACCAATGACGACCGACGCGCGGGTAATCCTGCCCGCTTCTTCTTTGTCGCCCGCCCCCCAGGCCCTGGCCACCATGGCGGTGGTGCCGGCGGTAAGCGCCATCAATACGCCTTGCGAAATGAAGAAGATGCGGTGTCCGGTTGTCACGGCGGCAACGGCTTCGGTGCCAAGCACGCCCACCACCTTGATGCCCACAATGCCAACGATGCTCATCAGCAAGTTGCCTAGCACCGCGGGCCATGCGAGTTGCAAGATACCGGGCGCCTGGCCGAGGCTGCCGGGTGTTGCGATTACGGCTTCGGCTTCGACAGCGAGTTCTTCGTGCGTCGCCTCTCGATTTACCACGCCATCCACCACCTCATCCAGTTCGGCCGGTTCTTCAATGACGTTCATGACCTCACTGGTAGACACGGGCTTCCTCGGCGCACACAGCGTTGCGACGCAGCAAGGCATCACACGGACGTGCGGGGTTTGATCGTACGGGGCGTTGGGTTGGGAAGACTGGATCTTAACGCAGCCTCGGGAAAGCGAAATACCGAGGGCCTCCACGCAATTGACCCTGCGCCAACACAAGGACATTCGACCCACCTTCAGAAGCAACCCACGCGCAAATGGGTTGGCCCGCTCGTCAGTTCGGCTCTACCCGCACGTTTAGTGCGCGGCTTTACTCCCTTCACCCGCGGCGCGACGCACCGTAAGTTCTTCCCCGAGCCACCTTCCAAGCCACACCTTGCCGGTGTTGGAAAAATAGATCCCGTCTGGGCGGAACGACTCGATCCCAAAGAGCGAGTGGGTGTACTCGCCGCCGGGACACACTTCGACATCGAGGTCGATGATCGAAACCGGGTCAGTGGCTAGGCACATGGGCCCCGCGAACCCGCGCTCGGAACGGACCGGGTCTTCGAAGAAACGATGAGACAACTCCGCAATCACTAGCGTCAGCGGCAGCCGCACCCAGTTTTCGTCGAATCAAATGCAAATCGGCCATTGATAGACATATGCGCCGCAGGAGATCCGGCCCAGCCAGCGCAGCGGTGACATCGACAGAAGTGTGCGCACGACTCCATTCGATTGAATCGTGACCGAAATCAACGAAGCCGTGGACAAGGTGTATCGAACCCAACCATCGCGATAGAGCACGTTTGAATCAACACCATCAAGCCACCAGCGGATAGACGAAACAATACTGCCCCTCAATCGACAGGCGCCAGCAGTGCTGGGCCGAAGAAGTTGACCCCATCAAGTTGTCGCACCCGGCGCCCCTTGCGGTCAGCTACCAGCTCGAAACATAAAAGAACGCCGAGAGTCCATCGCCGAGCAGCCTCGCCAGTGCAACGGGTTCCGCGCGAAGGAAGGCCTGCCGTGTGTGCGGAGAACCAAACCCATCACGCCAAAAGCCGCGCATGCCGACGCCCCGCGAGTCCGACGAGACCGGCTGCGATCATGGCCCCCGTCCCGGGTTCTGGAATCGGGGTCTGCGTCACCAGGATACTTCCCGTCGCAGAAAAGTTGAGCACACCAACGTCCGTGCCAAACCAGGTTACGTGGAATGGATCGCCGGTGAATAGCGGGAGGTCTGATACAAAGGGGAGACACGTCGGCTCTCCGCAGAGGCTTATTGTATCGGCAACGTTGATCGACGCGATATTGATTTCAAGTGTCTCTAACGCGCTCAATCGAAGAGCCGTTGCGACAATTTCGCCAGACGGGACATGCAATACGAGATCACCGTCTACGTTGATCGTGAGCCCTTCGCTCCCCACTTCGAAGACAAGCCCGTCGACTCCCTGCGCCGCCAAGTCGCTCAGATCGGTGAGCTCAACCAGATCATTTATTGGACCACCGGGGACAGCCCCACCGAAGTCACTGCAAGGGCTGATACATGCCGTGAATGCGTGGGCGGGCGACACGAGCAGGAAGCTTCCTGCGATCAGGACCACAAATCGCGCCGCAAGTTTTCTCTTCATGCCCCATGAGTGGCATCGCGGAGCCATTTGTGGCGAAACAGCCGGCCCACTTGAGGGCGGCCATACAGCAGCCGGCGCAACTGAAACAGCACGGGAGAGTCGCCCCCGAGGCCGACTCTCCCGTAGATTCCAGAAAAAGTACCCGAGGAACCCGGGTTGCTTGGCATTGTAGATCTGGCTTGCGCGGCTTAGTAGTTGCGCACGGCCTCAGCCAACGACACAACGACCTTCTTGGCATCACCAAAGATCATCATGGTGTTGTCTTTGAAGAACAACGGGTTCTGAATACCTGCAAAGCCAGGGTTCATGCTGCGCTTGATCACGAATACGTGTTCGGCCGAATCGACGTTGAGAATCGGCATGCCGTAGATCGGGCTGCCCTCATCCTCCCGGGCCGAAGGATTCACGACGTCGTTTGCGCCAATGACGATCGCGACGTCGGTTTCCGGAAACTCGGGGTTGATCTCGTCCATCTCGACCAAGCGGTCATAGGGGACGTCTGCTTCCGCGAGCAACACGTTCATGTGACCCGGCATGCGGCCTGCAACAGGATGGATCGCGAACTTCACCGAGATGCCTTTCTCGACCAGCGTGTCGGCGAGATCGCGCACTGCGTGCTGCGCTTGAGCAACCGCCATGCCGTAGCCCGGCACCACGATGACCGACTGTGCGTTCGAAAAGATCACCGCTGCATCTTGTGGCGTGTAGGCAATCACGTTGCCCTGATCCTGAGCGCCGGCTTCCCCGGTGCTTCCCTCGCTCACTGCTGCAGCGCCAAAGGCGCCGAACAACACGTTGCCAAGAGACCGGTTCATCGCCACACACATAATCTGCGTAAGGATCAAACCCGAAGCGCCAACCAACGAACCACTGACCACGAGCGTGCTGTTGTCGAGCACGAAGCCCGTCGCACAAGCTGCTAGGCCGGAATACGAGTTAAGCAGCGAAATCACAACCGGCATGTCCGCGCCACCGATCGGAATCACGAGCAGAATGCCGAGCAGAAGCGACAGGCCAATGACGCCGTAGAAGGCGTTGACGTTGCCTGTGTCCATCATGACGACGCCGGCGAGACCCAAGAGGGTAATGCCGAGAGCGCCGTTCACAAACTGCTGTCCGGGGTACGTCACCGCACCACCGCCGACCAGCTCTTGGAGCTTCGCGAAGGCAACCGCACTCCCCGTTAACGTGATCGAACCGATCAAGACCGAAACGACGATCGCGAAGGGGATGATGCCGTCGTGCACCGCGCCAGTTTCCGGCTGGCTCAAGAGCTCAGCGGAAGCCACGAGTGCAGAAGCCGCGCCACCGAAGCCGTTTAGCAGTGCAACCATCTGGGGCATCGAAGTCATTTCGATGCGAAGCGCGAGAGCTGCGCCAAGTGCCGAACCCACGACAATGCCGCCGATGATCACGCCATACGTAACGACGTTGGCGTCGAGCAGCGTCGCGACAATGGCGATAAACATGCCGATGGCGGCTTGGATGTTGCCGCTGACCGCGGTCTTTGGAGACGAAAGGTTGCGCAGGCCGAGAATGAACATGACCGCCGCAACGAGATACGCCGACTGGATAAAGTTCGCTGACTGTAGGAAGGATTCGTTCATGATTGACTCGGTTTCTTCGGCTTGAACATCGCAAGCATGCGGTTCGTCACCAGGAACCCGCCGACCACGTTGACGGTCGCCATCACGATCGCGATGAAACCCAACACCGTAGACAGCATGCCGGAATCGCTACCGGCGGCGAGGATCGCGCCAACGATCGTAATGCCGGAAATCGCGTTACTTCCGCTCATCAGCGGCGTGTGAAGCAACGGCGGTACCTTCGTAATAATTTCGACGCCGACGAACAGCGCGAGGACCAAAATGGTCAGCGATGCAATGGCGGGGGCTTCGAGCATGAACCTTCTCCTTCCCGAGTTCCTGTGTCCGCATCGCTGCAGTGCACTGGACTGGGTTTCTTAAAACTGAGTTCTTAGAAAACGACGGCGGATCCGTTACCTCGCTATTTCCCTTCCAGGCGCTGCCGGATCATTTCGTTGGCGACTTCACCTTGGTAGGCAGTCAATGTGCCTGCGGTAATCTCGTCTTCCGTGTCGATGACAAGTTTGCCGTCGTCGATCAGGTGGTCGAGGAAGGTCGTGAGGTTCTTGGAAAACATCTGACTCGCATGCGCGGGAACCTGCGCGGGCAAGTTCGTGTCACCAATGATCGTCACGCCGTTTACCATGATGGTCTTGTCCGGTTCGGTGAGTTCGCAGTTGCCACCCTTTTCTGCGGCGAGGTCTACGATCACGGAGCCGGGTCGCATCTTGTGCACTGCGTCGGCAGTAATTAGAAGCGGTGCGTCGCGACCGGGAACCAAGGCCGTCGTAATGACGACGTCAGCCTGGGCCACGTGCTTGCCGAGTTCTTCTCGCTGCTTGATGTAGAACTCTTCGGTCTCGGCCTTCGCGTAACCGCCCTTGTCTTCGCTGTCGCCCGTGTCGAGATCAAGTTCGATGAACTTGGCACCGACACTCTGGACTTGTTCGCGAACCGCGACACGGGTGTCATACGCGGAAGTGACCGCGCCAATGCGCTTGGCACTGCCGAGCGCTTGCAAGCCCGCAACGCCTGCACCAATCACGAAGGCCTTTGCGGGGCGCAGCGTACCGGCCGCCGTCACCATCATCGGGAACACTCGAGGAAGCGCCATCGCGGCCATGAGCACCGCGCGATAACCCGCGATCGTGCTCTGAGAAGACAGAACGTCCATCGACTGAGCGCGCGTAATTCGCGGCATCATCTCCGTCGAAAACGCGGTCACCTTGCGGGCCGCAAGTTGGGCAGCCAACTCGGGGAGATCCAAGGGCTTCATCAGCGAGATGACCGCCGACCCTTCACGCAGGGCTTCGATCTCGTTGCCCGTCGGGCCCCCCACCTGGGGCGGCGCGATTTTGATCACGATGTCAGCGCTGTTGAAAACCTCAGCTGCCGACGACGCGATCTTGGCGTCTTCATCTGTGTAACTTTCGTCAGTAAATCCGGCTTCTACACCCGCACCCGTTTCAATAAGTACGTCGACTCCGAGTTTCTTCAGGGCCTTTACGCCTTCGGGCACCAGGGCCACGCGGCGTTCGCCAGTGGCGATTTCCTTTGGGACTCCGATGATCACTTCATCACTCCAGTTGCCACATCCGTGGCCTACGACCGAAATATTTGACCGCCTTCGCGAGGGCCGATTGGACCTGCCCTGGGAATCCCAGACGGATCCCCCCTTCGCGGCGGACCGTATGTTTAGGGGATTTTTCATTTATTGGCAGGGTTTCGATGCGTCGCAATTTCAGCACATAGACAAATGACGCCAAAAAGCCACGATCTCGCGCGGGCTTGCTAAGGTACCGCCCCTCTTATTAACAAGGAGCGGCAATGAGTACGGACCTGCGCATCATCCACAAGAAGACCGGCAATTTCCTTGAAGATTTTGGCCCCGGTCAAATTTTGAAACATCGCGGCGGCAAAACCGTGACCGAGGGCTTGCTCGCAACCTTTGGCGACTTTTCTTTCGCCACGCACCCGTTTTCAAAGAATCGACGCTACGCCCAGGCCCATGGCTACCGCGATCTCGTCTGCCCGCCCGGCTTGGTCATGCTGGTCGCCTTCAGTCAGACCGTCGGCGACATTTCTGAAAACGCGCGCGCGAATCTCGAATACATCAACATGCGATTCGGTGCGCCGGTTTATCCCGGCGACACCATCGAAGTTGAAACCAAGATCCTTGGCGTTCGAACTTCGTCGAGTCGCCCTAACCTCGGCATCGTTCACGTGCAGTCGACTGCACGCAAAAACATCGGCAGCGCCGATGAAGCCATTGTGTTGACCTTCGAACGAAAAGTACAAGTCTTCAAAGGTGATGACGACGCGGTCGTCGAAGGTTTTGATGTCGAGCCCGACGATATTGAATGCGACTTGTGGCTCCCGAAGTATGGCGCCAAGTCCGACTACGAAGGCATCGCTCATCTCGGCGGTAACGACGGTTACTTCGAAGACTTCGAAGTCGGCACGTTGCTCGCGCATTCGCGTGGGCGCACGGTGACAAATGAACACATTCACCTGACGGGCATTCTCGACAACACATCACAGGTGCATTGCAACCAGCACATGATCGACTTGAACCCCAGTCGCTATCTCGGTGGGCAGCTTGTTGTGTACGGTGGCATTCCGTTTTCGCTTTGCTTGGGCATTTCGGGTCCGGACATCGGCGACAACAGCTTAGGCGACAGCATCTATACGACCGGCCGTCACACGGCACCGCTCGCCGGCGGCGAAACGGTCTTTGCTTCGACTGAGATCCTCGCAAAGCGCGACCACCCCACCCGGGAAGACCTCGGCATGGTCGAGAGCCGTTTGTACGGTCACAAGTTCGACGCTGAAGAAGGGGCAACCCACGACGACGCACCCGAGGGCTACAAGAAGACGAAGATCTTCGAGCTCGACCGGCAAGTCGTCGTCAAGCGGCGGTCGCACTACGCGGCGTAAGCTGGGTTAGGGGCCCGCGACGTCGGCCCACCGCGACACGATGCCAGCTTCTGGCTGACAGTCGTGTCGCGGTGGGCCGGAACGCGGCTTGCCGTCTGCGCGTTCGAGTGCGGCGAGGTGGCCGTTAAGTTCGGCGACAAACCTGCGTTGGTCCAAAGCCAACGGTGCTTGATCGAGTTTGAACTGATGGGGCAACCTGGGCAAACAGCCTTCTCCAATTGCCTCCTTTTCATCAACCAAAGCGTCGCCGATCAAGACCCTCGTCTGGCCCTCAGCGGCAACGCACTCAGCGAGTCGCCGTTGGCTCAGCAGGCCCATATCGAGGGGAAGCGCGCCGATTTTTCGGTCATCTGTGTGCTCCCGCATCGAAGGCTTTGCTGATCTTTTGCACAGCACCCGGGCGAAACGCCTCCTGGGCTTTCGTCGGAGCGCACGCAAAAAACGGAAAAATGACTTCGCGGGTTTCGGGAAACTTTGCCTTGATGACGAGCAGCACAGAAAGCCCGTCCAGGCCTGGCATCACAATGTCCATGATCGTGAGGCCGGAACAATGCTCTCAAACCACGCGGATCGCAGCGGCAACGTCATTTGCCGTTGCGACGACTTCGGCGCCGCCGATCTCCGCGATCATCGCTTTGAGCTGTGCCAGGACAATATTGCCGTCTTCGATCAGCCCAATCGACAGAGACTTATTGGAAGACATGTCGCCGCCGTTCAGATTCAGATTCTGTAAGCATTGGCCAATCATTGAATCGGATTTAGAGGTCAACCCAACACTGAACCCTGTCATTCTGCTTCACATTCTCGCACGTCTTGCTTGAAGGGAATGGACATCATAAAGTACGAGCCGAATCAGGAGAATCCTCTATGAGAAGCGCCAAAGATTTCTTTCAGCCCCTCGCCCTCGGTGCCCCTGCGCCCCTTCGCGAGATTCCGTTGCGCCCTTCGCGCATGATCCACTTCTTCGACCCGAGTAATCCCAAGATGGTCGACAAGGTCCCGCAGATCGCGACAAAGTGTGACGTGCTGCTCGGCAACCTCGAAGACGCCATTCAATTTGAAAAGAAAGAAGCTGCGCGCGAAGGCCTGATCAAGATTGCCAAAGGCACAGACTTCGGAAACTGCCAGCTCTGGACACGTATCAACAGCTTGGACTCACCGTGGATGCTCGACGACGTAACGCGTCTCGTGCTCGAAGTCGGTGACAAGCTTGACGTCATCATGGTTCCCAAGGTCGAAGGCGCTTGGGACATCCACTATATGGATCGCCTGCTCGCGCAGCTCGAAGCCAAAGCAGGGTTGTCAAAGCCGATTCAACTACACGCCATTCTCGAAACTGCACTCGGAATGACGAACGTTGAAGAAATTTGTGCTGCGTCGCCCCGCATGCAGGGCTTATCTCTTGGCCCCGCCGACCTCGCCGCGAGTCGCCGCATGAAGACGACCCGCGTCGGCGGGGGACACCCGGGTTACCTTGTCCGCGCCGATCCGGAAGAAGGAAAGCCGGATTCTTCGCGCATCAGTGCCCAGCAGGACCTGTGGCATTACACGATGGCGCGGATGGTCGACGCGTGCGCGGCTAACGGCATCTATCCCTACTACGGCCCGTTCGGTGATATCAAAGACGAACTCGCCTGCGAAGATCAGTTCCGCAATTCGTTCTTGATGGGCTGCGTTGGAGCATGGAGTCTCCACCCGGCGCAGATCGCGATCGCGAAACGTGTTTTCAGCCCGCCGCCCGAAGAAGTATTGTGGGCGAAGCAGGTTGTCGAGGCGATGGGCGACGGATCCGGCACCGCCATGATCGACGGCAAGATGCAGGACGACGCCACGGTGAAGCAGTGCAAGGTCATGATCGACCTCGCGCAAATGTTGGCCGAGGGCGACGACGAACTCAAGGTGGCGTACGAGTTCTAACGGCGGGTTCCGTACATCTACAAAGAGCGTACAAAGAGCGTACAAAGAGCGTACAAAGAGC
>Ga0115003_10002680_pt1 | contig 14562 bp, 14 predicted proteins | sample ArcticOcean_MG_C_7_FD_88736 | JGI IMG/M metagenome (GOLD analysis project Ga0115003, IMG submission 88736) | Marine microbial communities from western Arctic Ocean - ArcticOcean_MG_CB11_88 | ecosystem: Environmental > Aquatic > Marine > Oceanic | place: Arctic Ocean: Canada Basin | collected... | reverse complement strand
TAATTAATAGCATTAATAATAATTTTTATAGCAACACAGTATAGTTCCACTATCTGATCTAGATTAACCATATTTGCCATTGTGGCACTAAGTTTGAAGTTTTGCATTCATCTAATAAAAGTAAAATTGTAAGAGCCAACTCACCTGCCAGACCACCATTGGGTCGACCAATGGCTAATTGTTAGGAATTAATAAAATCTTTCATTAGCTCAGTTTCGGTTAATTGTTTATCCAGTAATCTTTTGATTACATCTGTTATAGAAACTAGGCCCAACAGTTTGTCACCAGCAATGATTGGCACATGACGGATATTATTCTGAACCATTAATTTCATCAAGCCCGACGATGTGACGTCTTGATCTGCAGAAATTACCGTTGCAGTCATCAGGTCTTGAGCCGTACATTCTTCAATAGATCTTGGTATAGAAAGATGACGAACAACATCACGTTCCGATAATATACCTACAATTTTTTCAACATTGTCTACTACTATAAGGGTTCCACTATCTGCTTCAGTCAGGGCCTTAACGACATCAAGGAATTTACAGTCAACGCCGATTGTAGGGCAGCCCTGTTGAACTATTGTCTTTATAAATGGGGTCACAAGAAGTTCTCCTGACTATTTATAGTTGATATAATTATTATCATGTTCAAAATTACTATGTGTCAATACTGGTATAACTTCTAGCTCAGAAAAATTCTCCGTTGCAATTGACTTTAATAATGTAGTTATTGGGTGCTTCGCCTAAGTGTTGGTTGAGAAAAGAGATGTGGTCCTCGCAAAAGGTCTTGGATGACAACCGTAATTTCCATGTGATGGGATTTAATAGTTGCTAATTTCAAGACGTGTACCAAATGCATCCATGACAATTTGTACTTTGCACTTGACCTTAACGGAGCAACCTCACTTGGGCTAGTGGTGGCTCAAATCTTTGCTCGTAGCATAAAAAAGTTACTATTTTTCTTTGATCTCACAACTAAGACTATATTCAAACCGAACCAATTCCTCTGCACCGCTCAGGTTAATTCCACGCTTTTTGGCCACTTCATTAAACGCCACATCGAGCGCATCTCGTAAAATCAAATCTATATCATAATCTAGGATATTAAGTTTTTTTGGAAAATCGTTTTTGCTAACGCCATTGGAGACTATCTTCCCAACATCACTTTCACCGCCGAATATATTATTCCACCCTGAGCGGTATTGTGGCGTTGAAACACTAGAAAAATGACTAGTTGATGATTGAGAGGCTGACTTAGGCTGTGAAACTGATGTGGATACGGAGTTTTCTACTGCTTTAGTTTCAGTATTCACTTTTTCAGTCTTAGCAACGTCAGTCTTGGTCAACTCATTTTTTTTTGATACAGTTTCAGCTTTCTTTGGAGTTTTTGCATCACTCATTTTATAGCACCTTCATAATAAACGGTTATAAGCGGCATTTAACAACAAGCAAAAATAATATAAAGAGAAAAGGCCGTGACCTATCAAAGGTCTTATTTTACAAAAAGTGCGCCGCAACAATTGACGCATATCCTTAACAGGGTCACCCCCCATAGGCCACAGGGTGCACCTCAAATATATTTGCTTAGCTAGAGTGCGAGTGTGGGGTGCTCAAGTAATCTGCTACCCACCTTCGTTTTAGTCTACCCGCTCAAGATTACGCTTTAGCGATAAACTGCTAAGCTTAGGTGCTTTGTTTCACATACTGCTATAGCGGATGAATTCATAATATAGGGTTTATGAAATTCAATTAGGCGTTCAAAGTAATTGAATTTAAACTTGGGGTTTTTAAAAGCACCTCCATTGCCTCCTGACCCTCAGACCCATATCTTGGCACCAAACGGGTAAGTTTTAAAAGGTTCACACCACTTTAAAAGCATTGCCTTATCTTTATATCAAAATATGTTATTTAGTTATGATACAAGTTAGCCTTATTGAGAACCAACCTTATGGTATCATCAAAGTATATAGACAATAAAAATGCACGTAAATATCTACGCTTTGTCGAATGGGAGGCCATTCTTAGACTTGTGTATGACACTGACCACACCAGTATGTCAGAGGCTTTCCCAGACCAGGCTACAGAGGTGCTTGATTGGCATGATAAGTACATCATTTATATTCAGAGAAATTCAAATAGCCCAAAAGCCAGAGCTTTACATGCTATCTACTTGGGCCTTCTCAACAATAAGATATTAAATCTAGATGAATTTTATCTAAGACTGAGAGCTGACTTTACGTACCTTAAATTAGGTAAAGCTCTTAAGGATAAAATCTACAGCTCAGTTGAAAGCTTTAGAACCAATAAATTTTATACTAAAAAAGGTCTAACATTTGTAGATAACGATATGTTAATCCATCTCATACTAAAAAATGCCATCGCTCTAGCTAATACAAATTATTCACCAGCCGTATTGCCTGAATTAGTTAATACACTGGTATTTAAAAACTACGAAGATCAGCTAACAAAAGAAGCGCTAACAATCCTACGGGGCATTTTTATTGAGAAGGTGAACGCAATGGAGAAATCCATAACAAGGCCAGAAGCTACTATACTAAGACACCCTATAAAAAAGTTAGCTAAAAATACATACCATCTGTATGGACTTTTTAAACTTCAATGTGAGGTTGGAGATACTTGGGAATTGCCTCTTACTGAATTAACCAAGGAGCAACTTGGTGTCGGCAAACCTGCCGCTCTAGAAGCTGTAGACTTACTTATCAAACTTAAGTTGATTGAGATTTCTGAACCAAAAAAACAACAAGCGGTTGATGCCAGAGCCACAGTATATAAAAGGTTGAAATAACGGCGTGCAGGGTATTTTTTAAAATAAATTTAGCACATCCTGCTGATGGTTTTTCCAGCCAAAAATCCATGTCCCGTAATTTTCGAGTGCTACGGCAAATAGCTCATAGAAAACACGGTCCATTATATGCTGCATGGCAAAAAAATTGACCATAGGCTTGATGTCTGACAGGGCTGACCAACCCAAATTATCAGCGTACTCAATTTTTTTTTGATCCAACTCTAAAATTATTTTTGGAGCCTAATTTACCATTATGGTGTCAGCACTGCACACTACTTGCCTTAGAAGTTGCTTTTTTGCACTTACCAAAACCTACAAGCTCACGGCCTGGAACTTCACCGCCCCAATATACTGCGCTACTTCAAAGCAAATTTTGCCTGTTTAGACCATATCTATTTGCATGCCGTATACCTTTGGACCATTTCCACAATCCGATTTGCAGCCGCGACTGCAGTAATGTGATCTTGAGAAAAGTTCAATCTAATGCTGCCGCCAGAGTGTGGCCCAAATTCAGCGCCAGGGGTTACAGTTACACCTGCTTGATGACGAAGCATCCACACAAATGTGTCTGTAGACAGAGCTAACGTGGGAAGTTTTGGGAACAAATAGCTACCCGCCTGAGGCGTGGATGTCTCTAATCCGGCACAACGAAAAATACTTAACAAATCATCACGGATGGCCTCATGTTGATTAATACGGTTCTCCATCCACCCGGTTGGTTCTTGGAACCATGTGCCTAGGGCAGCCTGATTGTAGCCAGCAGCACGTAGAGATACAATTGCTTGCAGTTTCTCCATTCGATCAATTAGTTTGGGCGTTCCAAACGCAGTTCCAAGACGAAAGCCACTAAGAGATTCAGTCTTAGAAGGTCCCATGATTGTAACGAGATCCTTAGGCTGAGTTTTGCACGCGCGAAGGTGTGAATAAACCTCTCCACTATAAAGTAGCCGTGAATAAAGTTGGTCAACAATGACCGTCACATCTTTGCTAGCCGCCAAATTTGCGATGTTTTCAATTGCGGCTTTGGAATAGACTAAGCCAGTTGGATTGTTAGGTGTGGAGAACACCAGAACCTCTACCCCCGCTTCGAAGGCTTTTTCAAGGAGATCAAGGTTGGGACCTTTTTCGACCCCATTCTCCTCGTAGATCAGTGGGATCGGAAAAATCTCACCACCAAAAAACTTAACTAACTTTCTGTTGGCGAAGTAGTCAGGCTCAACAATGGCAACCTTAGTGCCTTGTTCGACGACAGAACCTAATGCTAGGAACAAAGCACCCTGCGTACCTGGCGTAATTATTAGTTCACTGTCCGCCGCAATGGGTGCGCCGGTGAATCGTTCCAAACGTGCGGCCAAACCATTACGAATGAATGCGTCCCCACGATATTCGGTGTAGGCTTGTTGACTACCCTGTTCGTAGCCCTGTTCCCATGCTTCGCGGGCACCGGGCGCGGGCAAAAATGCATCAACGTCGCCATGTGAAAAATCTACAGGGTGCCCTACAATTTTTTTGCCACGCATAAGAGCAATAAACTGATCGTTGCTTTGACGCACTTCTTGACCAGGGGTATTCTCAGAACTGAGGTTCATAAATTTTTTTTCGAGTGATGTCATACCAGTACCATTTCTATCTCTCCAGAAAGCACAAGCTTATGCTCACTTCCTAACCTCTCTAACAAACTCTAAGGGAAACAAATAGTATTTGTTATATGGTGGCCTTATCGGATCATCTAAAAAACTACTTTTGGGACCACTATATCAGGTTTTAGTTTGGTCTCCCCTAGCGGGTTGTGTAGCTGAATTAGCAACCCCAAACCAACAAGCTCATAATCGCGAACCGTCCAGCTGCTCAGAGTAGGGATCTGTGAGCAAGTCTATATAGAGCGCCTTCTGCGCCCCCCCCTGCGAACGAACCGAAAGTAACTCTCAGACTGCATATCGTAGCCCATGACACAGCCAATCCAGGCCCCTGACCAACTCCCCTGCAGCACGCGCCTGCCTAGCAAAGGCATGGCGGTGGTTTGGCGTGATCTGAGCTAAACTGAAGGACAACTAATAGTTGCAGGGCTTATTAAGGTTTTATAAAAAAGTTATCTTAGTGAACTGGTCTCATCCATTGGAAGTGCGGCCGATAAGCAGCTATATCCTAAGCCGTCGTGTGCTAAAGGGTTAACCCCAGAAAATCGTGGGTCCATCGGCTGGGCCGCAGGTTGAAAACGAGTGTCACAGGACAACCTAATACGACCGATTTGCGAGTTGTTGTCAAAAGACCCATGTACTGTAAACATGCCGAAAATAAGGCAATCACCAGGATTAAAAGATGTTGTGAGAAAGCGACTATTATTTTGTTGCGCTAATTCCAAAGGTGTTTCCTGGATATGCCCAGGCTTAGATTTATCTCTATCAACATCATGACCTTCAAACTGGTTTCTGATTTCGCGCCAATTATGAGATCCCTCTAAAATATACAAGCTTCCTTCGTCAATGTTCACCGGTCCTATAGGAGACCAGCAGGTAACTAACTGATCAGTTCCCCTATTCATATATGGGTGATCAATATGCATTGGACTTGCACGACCAGCTTGCATGGCACGCAACCAAGCGAACGAAAAATGAGCCGTGGACGATCCAAATAGTTTTTCCATTATGTTTATAATTTTTGGACCGTTGATGACAGCACGAAGGGCAGGCCCTTCGCTAACAGACTTCCAAAATTCTCCTAAGTCGTCTGCCGTTGGATGAAGGCTACGACGCCTGGAGGTTCCCGAAAAAATAGCTGCAGAAATAGGATTTTTTACTTCACCAACCTCAGCTAAACGCTCTAAAATTTCTTGTCGTGCAACATTTACTTCTACCGGATCATACACCGATCTCAGCAGAAGATACCCGTCTTCCACCAATTGATGTGAGAGACTTTTGGTCAAGTCAGTTTCGCGCATTTCACCAAGTATTGATTTCGGTATCAGCTTATTTTTAATTGAGAGCTCGTTATTCATACTGACTTACTTTCCATTACTGAAAGGTTAAAATCTGATACAGCAGAACGTGTGGGCATACCGAGGCGCCCTCCAAAAGTTGTGCATTTAAGAGCCGCTGCTAAATTAGCAAAATGGATCGCATCTAACTCATTTTTACCCTCAGCAAGGCCAAGAACAAACGCGCCGTGCCATACATCCCCTGCACCAAGCGTATCAACTGCGAGGACTTGGGGCCCCTGAATATTTCGAGGTTCCCCCCGATCCAAGTAGTATACGCCAGCAGAGCCGTCTGTTACACAGATCCAATTATCAAGTTTATTTGACAAACTTCTCAAGCCACTCAGCAGGTCATCATGCTGCGTAAAATCACACAGCCCTTGCCTTGAAAAAGCAACATGAGACGCTTTGGACACTGCTTCATATGATACAGGCGCCTCTGCGTCCAAAACACCCGGTTTTGAGAATTTATTTGCTAACTTCAATGTCGTGACGGCCGCTTCGTTCCAACGACTATCCGCAAGGTATCCATCTTGAATGGGTAATTTCTGTAAAACGTCTAAATTTTCTGGACCCAATGTGTTACGGCAGTTAATAATCTGTCGCTCACCTGACTTATCTATCACTATTGATGAAAATGAAGATTGATGATCCTCTAATTGAATAACTAATCTAGTGTCTATCCCTTCGTGTTGAAAGCCTTTTAAGATTAGAGCGCCGACATCATCTCGGCCCACAGCTGCAAAAATACTCACCTGACCGCCAAGGCGAGCTGTGGCGACAGCGGCATTACCTGCGTTTCCACCTCCGGACAAAAAGCCTTCGTTAGCGAGATACTTTTCACCAAGTTTAGGTAAATGGTCCAATCTAAAAATTAAGTCCAAAGCTGCGAGGCCTGTTACTAATATTTTAGTCACAGCATCAAACCTGGCTGGCTTGTTGTCATTTTGCTGCCGGCGTTGCTATTGCCTAAATCCATGTCAGCCCAAATACCCAAATTTTCGTGGTAGCCATAGAACAATTTCTGGGACTGAGATCATTACCAAAAGTGCAAGTACCAGGACTATTAAAAAGGGAATAACTTCACGAATAATTTCGCCCAACGGTATACGCGTCACAGCATTTATAACAAATAACAGTATTCCGTATGGCGGGGTAATCAATCCAATCATACAATTAATAATTGCGACCACGCCAAAATGTACTAAATCTATTTCTAATATACGGCAGGCCGGTAGAAACAGGGGGATAATGACCAGGATAAGAGTGGTTGCGTCTAGCAGACATCCTAATAACAATAAAATGATATTCACGGTAATTAAAAAAGCAAACGGTGAAATATCTAACCCGATAAAATAACTAGCCATAATATTGGGAATATTTTCTGAAGCTACTATGTAGTTAAGAATCAAGGCACCGCCAATTACCAGCCCAACAGCCGCTGACGATCTTGCAGATTCTACAAGTATTCGATAAAATTGTCCTAAAGACAGCGCACGATAGAATACAGCCGCAAGTATCAGTGCGTAAAGAGCGGCAATGGCTGCTGCTTCTGTTGGAGTCGTTACCCCACCATAAATCCCATAAAGTAAAATAGCCGGCATAAGAAGGGCAGGAAAAGCATCCACCGTCAAGGCTGGCAGTTCTCGAAGGGGTATGGCCTCCTCAGTCCCAAATCCGCGCTTGTAGGAAATAATGGTGTTCATAAGCATAAGCACCATACCCATTATTAAACCTGGTAGAATCCCACCCAAAAAGAGGAACCCAATAGAGGTATTTGAAACCAGTGCATAAAGAACCATTGGTATGGATGGTGGAATTATTGGCCCTATAGTCGCGGAAGCAGCTGTGATTGCCGCGGCATACCCTCGTGTATAATGACCAGTTCTTGTCATCATATCGATTATAATTTTACCAATACCAGCTGCATCTGCAACCGCGGATCCAGACATGCCAGAAAAAATAAGACTGGCTACAACATTAACATGGCCCATGCCACCTTTAAAGCGACCAACCAAACCAACGCAAAACTTTAGTAAGCGGTCACTTATAGTTCCAGCGTTCATAATATTTGCTGCTATAATAAAGAGCGGAACTGCTAGCAAGATAAAGCTGGAATACACTCCATCAAGTAATATTTTACCTGATAAACCAATATCTTGACCACCAACAGATAGATAAATAAATGAAGCAAGCATTATTGCGTAGGCAATCGGCATTCCGATACCTGCTAAAAAAAATAGAGATACGATACATAAAATAAATTCAGTTGTCATTTCGGTAACGTCTTGCCTTCATCGGTTGAGAGACTTTCATACGATACTTTTTCAAACTCTGCGCCATTTTGGAAAACTTTACACGCCCTCCAAGCATATCTTGATGAAACAGCGAGTAAAAATAGAAAGAATATTGAATATATATCTCTGACACGAATCCAGTCACCAAATAAGTTTGACAGCGTCGCGGTTCTTTTCAAGCGTAAGATATAAAATTTCTCCCAAGTTGGCTCAAGTACCCACAAAAAACCGACAGAAATTGCCAAACAACTAAAAATTGCCATCCATTTCCTAATTTTTGGACTTACACTGGTATAAATAAGATCAAAAATTACATGATCACGCTCTCTTACAATCAGAGCGCTTCCCCAAAATACCAACCAAATCCACAAAACTAAGCAAAATTCCAAAGTCCAACCATAGAGATTAGGATCAAAAATTGGTATAGTATCTGCTACCCATTCCATGCGAGCCGTGTACCGAATGAATACCTGTAATATAAAAGTTACAAACATAGCGGCCATCATGATGGCCGCTATGAATTCTCCTAGTCGAGTAATAGCTTTCGTTACAGATTTCATCTGTTCAACTAAAGTACTGTTTTCATTAATTACCTAGCGCATTTATTTTATCGAGCACACCTTCAGGCCAAGGATCTGAAGCCGAAGTGGTTAAATAAAGGTTCTGTACATGGCTTCTGAACGCAGCCAAATCAGGCTCATAAATTTCCATTCCCTTTTCAACCAGAAATGATACCAGATCAGTCTCTTTTTGAAGTTGATTTTGACGTCCACTTTCTGCTGCTGCTACTGCAGCAGCCTGAACCTCAACTTGCTGGTCGGCGCTCAAGCCGTCCCATACACTTTTTGAAAAAGCTACGTAGTTTAAATCAACCAAATGAGATGTTAACGCTATTTGGCAGGTAACCTCATAAAATTTGGCATCTACAACTGTTGGCAATGGATTATCTTGACCGTCAACTGAGCTTGTAGAGAGTGCTGTGTATATCTCAGTAAATGCCATGGGTGTGGGGTTTGCACCAAGAGCTTTACCAAGAAATTGCCATGCGTCTGTACCAGGCATGCGTAAGTTTACGCCAGCCAAATCATCCGGTGTGCGTACGTTGACTTCATCCCGGCACTGACGAAGGTTTACGTGGCGACTCCCCAAATACATAATGCTTAGGAGCTTCACTCCGAGCTCATCTTCAACCTTTTTCTTGAACGGTATCATTAGATCATCATTGAATACTGCAACTTGATGAGCGGCATCTTGATGAACATACCCAGTCGCAAAAATTGAAAACTCTGGGAAATACTGTGCCAGTTCTTGCGCTGAGGTGATCGACATCTCTAGATCACCAGATGCAATTGCCTCAAGTTCAGAGTTTTGTTTAATTAATGAACCATTGTAATGAGCTTCATAAGATGCAAATTCAGCAACTGCTGGTGCAAACACTTCTTGCAAAGCAACTGATCGTGCATCTGTTGCGGAAGCCGGCGTCGACATCCTCAGCTTCACTAGGTGCCCCCCAGCCAAAGCAGGCAGAGCGGTTAGCGCAACGCAAGCTGCTACAATCGCGGTTAAACTATGTCGTTTTAATTTGGTAAGCATGGTTTTCTCCTCTGGTGTTAATTTCTTTCATAAATGTCTGTGACATGTTTATGTCACAGTGCGTTTTTTAGAAGTAATTGGTGCGCTTCTGACGAAGGGTTTAGGGGTGACCTTACGTTCAACCATTTATTTTCATTTAATTTTATTGCTAAAAGCGCTTTGACGCCAGCAGTTACAGGAGCTTTAACAATTAAGTTTGTCATCTTGTTTATCATCGGATTATGAGTTTTTGTGTTTATAATCTCAGCCAACTCGTTTGGAAAAATATTGGACATTCCACAAATTGCACCAGACGCGCCATGGCACATTGCATCTGCCAGCGTTCGCTCATCTCCTACTGCAACCATTAAATCTTTATTTTTTAAAAATTCTAATGTAACGCTTAAATTACCAGTACTGTCCTTTACCCCAAAAACCATTTCAGAACCAAATTTGTCCTGTAACGCTGAGATAAGTTTTGGTTCAATTGGGACCATTGTTAGCTGCGGTATATTATAAAGAATGAACTGTATTTCAAGTGGACGCAGCGCAACAAAAACAGCAGAATACCATTTTAAAAGGCCCTCAAAACTAAGATCCTTAAAGAAAAAGGGTGGGGCTAATAATACTCGTCTAACTCCTAGCTCGTGATATTCAATACATTGCGACACAACGTCTTGGAGCGATGATGTCATGACCGCAACAATAATTTGGCGGGCCAATATATCTTCTTTAATTAACGTTCTCAGAATTTTAAGTTTTTCAGTCTGTGACAGAGAAGTGCCTTCGCCAGTCGTTCCAAAAAGCGTTATGCTGTTAGCCCCATTTTGCAAAACTCTTTTGCTGTGCAATACTGCCAGCTTGCTATCGATTGCTCCACCCTGGGAGAACGGCGTTGAGAGAGCAACTGATAGGCCAAACATCGCGACATCCCTTCTGACTAACATGTTAGTTTAATAAAAGTCATTCAGTACTCACTGTCAACAATATTAGTTATTAAGGGCGCGAAACCGAGCATTTTCAATGTGCTTGACCATTGCCCTCTCGGCCGCAGCCGGATCTCGCAGTTGAATTGCATTAATTATGTCCAAGTGCTCATTCATGGTTGATATTACATTGGCCTCAGTCAGAGACGTCTGTTCCAACTTTATCAGCCGAATTTTAATTGAGTTAACGCGATATGTATCAATAATTATTTTGTTATTTAAAGTTTTAATAATTTGTTCATGTAGGTTCCAGTCCACTGTTTGTGCGTGGAAAATTATTGAAGAATTTTTTACTTTAGAGTTATTTTCAATTTCACACTGAGCAATAATATCTTTTGTTTCCGTTAATAGTTTTTCCACCAGATCATCTGAGACATGCTTTGTGAAATACTTAACCGCTTGGATTTCTAAAAAAAGGCGGAACTCAAAGGCATCTTTGACCAGCTTTGAATCAACCTCTGCAATGGTCATCCCCCGCTGGGGAATTGTTTTTATAAGACCTTCTGCCTCAAGCCTTGGGACCAGTTCGCGGATCGCACCCAATGGCAAACCTGTGAGCGACACCAATTCACGCTGTGATATAAATTGCCCCGCCCTCAAAGCTTTCCCCAATAAGTGATGCGTGAAGCTTTCGTAAGCTTTTTGGCTCAGTTTTGGGGCATTTTTTTCGCGCATAATACCTGCCAGGTCTCTCAATTTAGCTTCTATTATTTACATACTTAAACGATGAAGTAATAAGACATCTACCATACCCTAGAGGTAATTTCTTGTGTTGGCTGACAGTTTTAAAACCCTTTTTGGTATTTATGATTTATTGATACCGTTTGAGATTGTTGTGTATCATAGGCAATCTAACGTCCAAAAAGTCAATATTTTTTGGGTGGAAGAGGCATAAAATATTATTTTAAAAAATTTACTTGCTTCAAAAATGAAGCTTTCCTACCGTAATAGAGAAGATTAATATCACGATGTGAGGTATAGCAGAGATGGGCTTACTGGGTTCGAGTAACTACACATACGAACCTGTACCAAACTGGGCCGAGATTCCATCTGATCTAATTTTAGGTGATGTTGCTGGGATCGCCGTTGATGACAGAGACCGAGTATATCTTTTTAATCGAGGTCAACACCCTATAGTAGTCCTAAGCCAAAATGGCGAACTCTTAACAACATGGGGCGAAGGTGTTTTTACTAACCCACACGGAGCCTCTATCGGGCCAGATCAATGCATCTATTTGACAGATAATTTTGATCATACGGTGCGCAAATTTTCTTTGGACGGTAAGTTACTTTTGAAAATTGGGACCGCTGATGAGGGCTCTGGTTTTATGAGTGGGAAACCATTTTGCAAATGCACCCACTCGGCCGTCTCACCGACAGGCGATATTTTTGTTTCTGACGGCTATCAGAACGCCTGCATCCATAAATTTGATCCAAATGGAAAACTGCTGATGAGCTGGGGAGCTTCTGGGACAGGGCCAAAAGAATTCAATCTGCCCCATAATATTTGCTGTGATGTTGATGGTTGGGTTTATGTGGCCGATCGGGAAAACTCTAGGGTCCAAGTTTTTGATGCATACGGACAGTTCGAAACTCAAATCAATAACATGCATAGGCCAAGTGGGCTAGCAATTACGTCTGGGACATGCCCCGATTGCATTGTTGGAGAGCTGGCATCATATTTAGAAGTCAATCAGGACTTCCCAAATATTGGTCCTTTTGTCAGCATTTTTGACCAACAAAGTAATCTCCTCTCTAGGCTCGATGCCGGCTTCGGCGCAGGACTGGAACCAGGACAGTTCCTATCGCCTCATAGCATTGCTAGCGACAGTCGCGGTGATCTCTATGTTGGCGATGTGGTAGATGCAGATTGGGACGCAGTAATGCAAAATAGAATAAAACCATTGCAACCCCGCCGATTTCAAAAACTTCAAAAGATAGCTAGAAATCGCCACCCTAGTCAGGCTAGAACTGATATCACCACGTGATGAATTAGGCCGTACAGCGAGGTTATCCAGTGCGCCCGCGCTTAGGGTTTGACTTATCACTTTACTATTTGGGATGTCAGGCTGCCCAGTTAAGCATAGTTTCATTCAAATTTTTCGAGTAACCGCAGCAAACTGACGACTTGCTCTCCCTGCACATTCACATGATTAAACATTAGGTTCTGGACCCTGTCGGCATCGCCCATCAAAAGTGCCGACAAGACATCAGAGTGCTCCTCCAATGATTTTTCCATATAACCCGGCAAAGTTGAAATATGATGACGAAAAGGAAATATTACTGGGCGTGCAATAGCCAATTGGTCATGTAACAAGCGATTTTTGGCGCCCTTAATGACTGCATTATGAAAAATCATATTAGCTGAATTAAATTCGCAGACATCTAAGGTCAAAACTGCCTTTCGGCAAAGCTCGTTGGCTTCTTGCGCTTCTTTCAGCTCTTCATTTGAAATGCGTTGTGCAGCCAGGCGGGCGGCAACCCCCTCTAATTCGGCTACAACTAAAAAGGCATCCAATAGATCTGAGGCGTAGTGTTTGGAAACAAGAACACCACGCCTTCCAAGATCTTCAACAAGACCAATCGATGCAAGTTGGCGAAACGCTTCTCGTACTGGGGTGCGTGAGACACAAAATTCTTCTGCTAGGGCCCGCTCATCTAACCTTGTCCCCGGCCCGCGCATACCATTCAAAATCTGGGTTTCTAAGGCCGCCACTATTGCATCCGCCTTCCGGGCACTGGCTAAAGAATTGTTCATATATTCACCCGTATCTGCCTTCACCTTTGAACCAATCATCATGGTCAGCAGCTGTACGAACAATAACCGACTTTTTGGTCAAATATGCGCGCAAAGCGTCCCATCCGTTCTCCTTGCCAAAACCACTATCTCGAACGCCGCCCCAAACTGAGCGTGGATCATTACGGTGATGATCATTTAGCCAAACCACACCACCACGCACTTTAAGTGAAAGTCGATGGGCTCGAGCAATGTCACGCGACCAGATGGAAACACCAAGGCCAAAAGCTCCCATATTTGCCATTTCCATCGCCTCATCGTCATCATTAAATCGAGTAATCGAAATGACGGGACCAAAAACCTCTTCTAAAAACAGTTCATGATGTTTTTCAACATCCTTGAACACAGTCGGGCGAACGTAAAAGCCATTGGCAAAATCATCAGGTAGATCTAACGGGCGAGCTCCCGCAACCATTTTGGCGCCATCAGCTTTGGCTTGTGCAATCATGCGCAAGCAGCGATCCTTGGATTTCTGCGAAATTACTGGACCCATTTGAGTAGTTTCATCCATCGGATCGCCAATTATGATCTGTTCAGCACGTGCGGCGATACCCTCGACAAAACGATCATAAAGTTTATCATGGATCAGGAAACGTGCACCCGATACACATGTTTGTCCAGAAGCAACAAATGCAGCAAACAATGTGCCCGCGATAGCACCTTTAATATCGGCGTCTTCGCAAACGACAATGGGCGTTTTGCCACCCAATTCCATAGTCGTACGGATCAGGCGTTCTCCGGCGAGGCTGGCCACTTTGCGTCCAGTGGAAGTCCCACCTGTAAGATCAATGTAGTGAATGTCATCGGCTGCACATAGCGCTGCCCCGGTTGCAGGACCACCAGTGACTACATTGACGACACCGTCAGGCAATCCCGCCACACTTGCTAGCGCGGCGAGTACAAGAGGTGAAACTGGGGCTAGTTCAGAAGGTTTTATCACACATGTATTTCCAGCAGCCAACGCCGCAGCCAACTTTTTCACCAAGATCAAAATTGGATGGTTCCAAGGCGTCAACAGTGCAACGGGGCCCAACGGTTCATAGTGTGTCATTGTAACGTAGCCTCCTTTGACCACATTAGACTCCCCCTCCAGCCCGATGGCTATGCTTGCAAAATATTCTAACCATT
>Ga0115003_10002677_pt1 | contig 14569 bp, 15 predicted proteins | sample ArcticOcean_MG_C_7_FD_88736 | JGI IMG/M metagenome (GOLD analysis project Ga0115003, IMG submission 88736) | Marine microbial communities from western Arctic Ocean - ArcticOcean_MG_CB11_88 | ecosystem: Environmental > Aquatic > Marine > Oceanic | place: Arctic Ocean: Canada Basin | collected... | reverse complement strand
GTATCTAAATTTGCCTTTTCCCCCTCATCTTTTCCTGCTATAAGCAAAATAGCATCAGGATGAATATTTAAGATTCTTACAAAGGACTTTATAAGTATATCAAATCTTTTAACTTTGTGTAATCGTCCCATAGAAACAATAGTCTTAGATGGTGCTAATTCTTTTCCTATGTATTTATCTGTATACATATTTTTTGTAAGATAATTAACATGGGAATAAGAGTTAAGATCTACTCCATTTGGTACAATATAAACATTAGACATTGGATATAGTTTCAATATATCTTCTTTTTCAGCCTCGCTAGTTGCATGCCAAGATACATGACTCACAAATGGATTAACAATCAATTTAATCCATATATTTTTAAACCGACTCCCTTGAGCAAGGCCCCACTCACAAAAATTCCCTCTTGGTGACATTAGAATAGGCTTTCTAAATATTAGTGCGTAGATCAGTGTTATTGGTGTAATGGGGCTAAAAATACCTTGTAAATGCACAACATCGGAAAATTTTATATCTTTCCAAACATTTAAAAAAAAGAAGAATGAAAATTTACCTACCATCGTTTCATTGTAATATTTCACAAAAAAATAATCATTAAACTTTACCCAGTTATTTTTTTCTACGTCCAGTCTACTATTTCCATTTATATTTGTAGTAGAGACATACACTTCTATATCATCAAGTTCGGACAATGATTTACAAGTATGTAGTGTTGAAAATATGGGGCCACCATAAACTGTTGCGGGGTAAAAGGATGGGATTATTAGATTTACTTTCATTTTACATATCCAGATTTTTTCTTGTTAATAGTCAAAAAATACAGCAAGATCAAAAAAATAAATTGAAATGCACCTGTGCCATTTATAGAAAATAAAGTCGCCTCCCCATTAAACATTGTAAATATTGCTATTGAAGAATAGAATGCTGCTGGATAATTTTTTGTCTTTTTTAACTGTAATAATATAAATAACGCCAATAAAAGAAGTGTAATAAATCCACCCTCTTCTATGGTCATCAAATAAACATTGCTCTTCTCTCTTCCTACCATGGTATATGGTACATTTAAAAGCGGTAAAAATTTAATTTGATCACTTTCAACCTTCCCGTTATGAAATTGGACCCCTAACCCATTGCCAAAAATAGGATTACGCTCAATATTAAATAAAGATTCTCTATATATTGCTTGTCTTGAAAATAAAATTCCTTTTTCATACTGTGATTCAAATGCCTCAGAACTAACTGATTTATAAATATAGTTCTGAGCAGCATTTAATATCTTAGGTGTATTTATAGCGCCCCCCACTAAAATCACTATAAATAATAAAAAATAAAATGAACTTCTCAAGACAGAAAATCTTTTTTTAAACTTTAATTTATTTAAGATCACATAGATAGCGATCAATACTACATAGGTAAAAATAGATGTTCTTGAATATGTTGCAAAAATTTCCAATGTCCCTAAAAATATTACAAGTAGGGGAAAAAGTTTTGAAACTTTACCAGAAATACTATTTTCTAAAAAATCTATGGTGTAATAAGATAAAAGAGGCACTAAAAATATACCGATATTTTGCGAATGGCTAAATACCCCCATAAACAGTCCATTTATATAATAGCCCAATGGCATAAAATAAAGCACTATATTTACAATCACAATTGCTTCTGTAAATTGTAGTAGTATTGATTCATTTATAACTCCCCATTTGTAAGTTTTAAAAGCTACAAAAGAAAATACGGTTAAAGAAATAACTTTTATAATAGCGATAGAAGGCAATGGGCTAAATATTAGGGAGGTAAATAAAAATGAAAGCAATATAGAAAGATATGAGATCTCTAATTTATTAACATGGAGCTTTTTTTTAATTATAAAAAGTGCAGTAAATAGTATAAGAGATAAATTCCATAATACACTTGGCATAGCTCCTAAAAATGGATTTAAATAGGGCATCATGCTTAAAAATAAAAGTGACATTGGTAAATACTTTTTACTGTTTTTCAAGCTTACTACAATTAACACTATAACAAGCGCATATAGATATACTTCTTTCAATATAGCCAACAAAACAAAGTTAATTAAAAATAAAAAAGTATGCTTATGACTCTGTAAAAAAGACTTTTTGAATTTATACGCTATCGAACTATTCATGACTATCCCATACTTTCAAAGCCCCTATGAGTCTTTGAACGTTTTCTTTTGGTAAAAATTGTTTAAAGAGCTTAGATGAGGACCTTCCATGCTGTTTAATTATATTAGGTATATCTACATACTTTTTCATTGCACTCATCAAAGATATAATGGAATCGACTTTTACTATATAACCATTTTTATCATTTTCAATTAAATGATAAGCAGCGCCACATTCATCTGTTGATATCAGAGGTAAAGCCAAAGATGCCGCTTCGTTCAAAACAGCTCCCCAGCCATCAAACCTTGTTGGCAAGACAAATACATCAGAATATGATAAATATTCATTGACTCTATTAAAATCAATGGCGCCTGTGAAAATAACACGATCATTTATATTTAATTTTTTAGCTAATTTCAAGTAACCACCCTTAGCTGTATCTTTTCCAACTAAGATCAATCCCCACTCATTATTATCAAGTTTGGCGTAGGCCTTTAACAGAATATCAGTTCCCTTCCGATGAGATAAAGATCCAACATAAATAAAATTATATTTAAATTTATTTTCTTTTAATTCCTTAGGAGTGCTTGTAGTCTTTTCAAGTGAATTGAGCGCATAATACAAATGTTTAATTTTTTCTTTACTTACCCCCCTTTTAAGATAGTCTTCTTCTGCCTTGACACCTGAAACAAATACCCCTAAAGCATGTTTTTCTATCTGCCCTGAAAATTTGCGATTATATAACCTTTGATATGTTGGAAAAAATATTTCAAACAAACTACTATTTTCCCTTAAAAGTTTAAACAAGCCGCCGCCATTACGTTCTGTCCAATTAACCCATTTCAGATTACTCTTAATACAATAAGCAATTAATTCTTTTGTAAAATCATAGCCATTACCACTAATAATATGTACACGTTTATTAAAATTACTTACTGATTCAAGGGCATCATTTAAAGTATCCACTCGTTTTTCAAATGATTTAGTGCATTTTTTATCTTCCCACCCTAGCGCCAATCGTGCTTGGGATATTTTTTCAAAATATCGTACTTCTAGGTCAATTCGCCCATCTTTTACAATGGCATCATGGAAAGCACTTTGATGGTGAGTTAACATTGGTGTCCATATGCAAATTTTATATATCTTCATTGGCATTTCGAATAAATTATAATTTCCAAGTGGGATTTTCAATAATCCCTTTGATATCTATAAATACTGGCTCTATGGTACTAATACTTTCATACTCACTACGACTAAGAACTTGAAATGTTTTATGCCCAACTGCGACGATAATGGCATCATACTTTTTATCTGTTTTAAATGGATCAGTAATAAATGCAAAGTTTTTTTGATCTACATCTTTCACATCTACCCATGAATCGTATGCATCTACATTACAACCATAATCTTTTAATTCATCTATGATATCAAAAACTTTGGAGTTTCTAATATCTGGACAATTCTCTTTGAAAGTTAAGCCCATTACTAGTATGTTGGAATTTTTTATTTTTTTATCATGTGCAATCATTACTTTAATAGTTCGCTCTGCTATGTACTTACTCATACCATTATTGATCTGACGAGCTCCGAGGATAAGATTTGGCTTATATCCAAGCTCTTGTGCTTTATGCGTAAGATAGTAAGGGTCTACACCTATGCAATGTCCGCCAACCAAACCAGGAGACAGTTTAATAAAATTCCATTTTGTTGCGGCAGCATCGATAACCTCAGTCGTATCTATACCCATTGCATCAAATATGAGCGCAAGCTCATTGATCAATGCAATATTTACATCTCTTTGTGTATTTTCTATGACTTTTGAAGCTTCAGCTACTTTAATAGAAGGTGCCGAGTGTGTTCCAGCAGTAATAATACTTTTGTAAAGGTCATCCACTTTTTTTGCGATCTCGGGTGTAGAGCCTGCAGTAACCTTTAGGATTTTTGTTACTGTATGTTCTTTATCTCCCGGGTTGATACGTTCCGGAGAATATCCCGCATAGAAATCCTCATTGAACTTCAATCCACTTAGATCTTCTAGTACAGGTACACAGACATCTTCTGTAACACCAGGGTAAACAGTCGATTCATAGATGACAATATCTCCTTCTTTAAGAACTTTACCAACAGATTCAGAAGATTTGATAAGAGGGGTTAGGTTAGGTCTATTAGAACTATCTATAGGCGAAGGTACAGTAATGATATAAACATTACACTCGGAAATTTCGTTTAGATTAACAGTAAACTTTATGCCATTCTCTAAAGCTTCTTTAACCTGTGGCTCACTAAGCTCAAGTGTGCAGTCAATACCAGAGTTGAGCTCATTAATACGCCCCTGATCTATATCGAACCCTACTACCTTGTATTTCTCTGAAAAGGCATGTGCCAAAGGTAAGCCAACGTAACCAAGGCCAATAACTGCTATTTTATATATCATAATTAAAATCCTAAAAAAATATTATAGTATCTATGCTTTAATAGTCGAAAATAACTTTTTAGTCTAGAAGCCTCCCCTCCTGGCTTCTCCAAGAAACGGACCAATCTAGATAGATTTTTTTTGTAGAAAATATTAAAGTATTTCGATATTTTTGGATATGCGTTAGTACCAGAAAATATATGATAATCATGACTTAAATTTTGTAAGAAACTATTTGAAACATTTTGTATATCATCAATAGAAACTAGTTTAACGCCATCAAATTTTGGAACGGTCCACCCCATGACTTTCCCGTTCTCACAAAGACTTTTTTCGTAGACCAACCACACTTCAACTTTTTCAGATAATGTCGTCAATAATGCTCCTTGATGAATACTTAATATATTTCGCCAAAAAACTATTTTCATTTATATCCTATATTTTGAATTTTTTTTCTAGAATGACAGGACGCCCCTTTTAAACAAAAAGTAAAATAACTAACTACTTGGCTACTTCGTTTTTTTACAATTGCAAAGTGAATTACTGCTGAAATTTTTAAATCCATGCCACTACTCCAGCAACAACAAAAACCTCTATATATAAACCCACACTTTACTTTACCAATGATAAGTAGATCATTTTAAAAGAGAATAATAAACCTTTGCGCTTAACATACCAAACAAATCTCCTTAATCGATATATATATCTTATTATCTTACCTTTTGAACTGTATTTGTTTTCAAATTTATTTATTTTTGCAATGTTCAAATGTTCGGCAATAACCTCATTATTCATTCCCCTAGTTTTTTGTTTATTGTGTCTTCTAAAGCAAGCTAGTGGCGTTGAAATTCGTTTAAATGAATTTTGTCCTTCATTTATTCCAAATCGAACGATCATATCATAGTCCATTGTACGGTGCAGGTTTTCATCAAACCTTCCAAAATTCTTATGAACCTCTTTGCGCCAGGACATTGCTTGTGAATTCAAGTGAAATCCTTCATAAATAAAATGCTTTAAATTAAAATCAAACGAATAAATTCTTTTAATAATATTGTCATTATTATCAATTTCATAATGATCTCCAAAAACTATTTTGTACTTTGTGTTCTTTAGAAACTCTTTATATTGATTTTTTAGCGCATGTGGTAACAACAAGTCATCTGAATTAAGCCAAACATAGATATCTCCTGTTGCCTTTTTAAAGCCTTTATTTAATGCATGAGACTGGCCCTTGTCTTTTTCGCTAACCCAGTATGTGATATATTCTTCATATTTTTTTATTATATTGCTAGTCCCATCAGTTGAACCTCCATCAATTACAATAAGCTCATAATTTGTATAATCTTGATTTAGAACTGAAAGTATAGACCTCTCAATAAAATCTTCTTGATTATATGATGGCATAATGATAGAAAATTTCAACTCACCTTTACCCCTCTCCCTCTCAATGTGTGTTTTTATAAAATCTTGAATATCCCGTGTGCCAAATTTCATTTTCTTCCTTTAAGTAATAAGCTTAATATAATCTAATGGTAATATATTTTTTAAATTTTATTCTCTTTGTAGCCTTTAACATATAAAAAATAAATAGTGCAATTTAACTGCTTGTAATCCTCCTATTTTTAACGCTTGCTAAAAAATAGAGTTTTCATTGTTTAAATAGCCTCAGTAGTTTCCTTGGTGAAATTCCACCAATCGAACCATGAGATCGTTCGTTATTATATACCCACATCCATTCGGTCGCTAACGACTGAGCATTCTCAATCGAATCAAAAATGTGCCTAATCCTTAGATTAAGCTCTAATTGCTTGTAAATGCGATATACGCGCTTGTGATTCCATTTAAAGGCTTTGGTGTTACGTAAATACATAAAGCACAAGCCGAAGCCCCATTGTTTGTGTGTTGTGGTTAACCGTAGCAGCCAATTAGCAATTAGCTCATTCTCGGACGATAGTTTTGGATCGTAGCGATAACATGTCTCACTAATTTTAAATGCCTGACAAGCCAATCTGACTGTTACTCGATGATCATGAATAGCCTGTCTAGCCATCTCCTTGCGCAGAGATGACCTTAGAACTTTTTTATTAAAGCCTCTTGTAGAATCATAGCTTTTAAACGCTCATCGGCGTACATCTTTTTTTTAGGCGAGCATTCTCTGCTTTAAGCTCTTTGAGTCTAGTAATCATTGATATATCCATGCCGCCGTATTTAGCACGCCACTTATAAAAAGTGGCACTACTCATACTATGCTTTCTTCACAGTTCAGGCACTGGCGTGCCTACCTACGCTTGGTTTAGTAATTGCATGATTTGTGAATCTGATTTACGTGCTGTCTTCATTTGAATCTCCTTATGTTTTAATTATAAGAAAATTCCACTTTTACTGAGTGTTAATTTTTGGGAGGATTGCAGTCGCACCCTAGTGAACAAACTAACGACTTGCGATGCGTTTTTCAATTTTATCGAGATGCCTCAGATAGAGCGTGTTTGATGTCGAGTTCCGCGCACCCCGCAAAGAAACTAATTTTTGCTCCTGTGGATCATATTGGAAGGATTGAAATCCTTTACTTTGCAATAAATCATGAAGCTGATCATCATCTTGCCCATATCTTTTCCCACTTCCATTGAGCTCCACAATGACCGCCAAAAGCTGAGGGTGAGCAAGTACCATCGCTGCGCCAGTGAGTACTTCAGACTCATATCCTTCCACATCGATTTTGAGTAATACTGGACTTTTTTCATGCAACACATTGTCTAATGGCAGAACGTCAACTTTCACCACCGAATTCACTCGCTCCCCCTCTGCCAGCACATGATTGACCGTGTCTTGATCAGCAGAGAACCGAAGCTCACCTGATGAACTTCCAATGCCAATATTATAAGCTTCAACCTTGTCTTGAAGTCCATTGAGTAGAATATTTTGCTCCAATACTTTGAAAGACAGTGGTATTGGCTCAAAAGCGAGTACATGTGCACCCACCCCCCCCGCAAGAATTGAATATGAGCCAATATTCGCACCCACATCCACAAATAAATCTCCTGGCTGCAACACATCCAATACAAAAGACATGTCTTCATATTCATGTAGTCCGCAATACCAATTACCCGTTGCTCCCGTCATTCCTCGCGTTGCAAACAAATAGGTCTCATTCACAAAAGGCAAGGCAATTGGCCCGAGCATCAGTCGCGAGGCAATCTGCCAGCGTATCAACCGCCCAATTGCAGCCAAACGGGCATGCCGATTTAGCGGGTGATTCCATATAAATTTCAATAGCTGAATTAAGTTCTTAAGCATGATTTAACCATCCTGAAAATCTTGGTTTATAAAATAAATGTTTCCGTATTTTTGCAAAGTTTTCACAGTACTTTAAAAACCTGGTTTTAAAGCAACCCTGTGTGCGCAAGCCACCTTCTCCTTGCCTGGCTTCACCATCAGGTAGAAGCAGGACTATTTCAAACTTGTTTTCTGCTTGTTTTTCAATCATAGGTTGTTGGTGCGTTACGGTACGCATGGTGCTGTAAGAGGAGCTTGTTGCTGCAACTTCTGTCATTTTATCTCCAAAACTAGCCAAGCCTGATCGTTTTTTTATTTTAGTAGTTGTTTAAATATTGCTACAGGGTTAAGACTATCAAATAATAGTTCCGCAGATTTATTACCACTTGTTTTGATGAATTCTTCGGTAAACAATCTTATTAAGGTTGGATTGTCAGTCAATTTCACATCTCGACGGATATTAATAGCGTCTCTTAAATTATCAGGCAAAGCAATGACACCTGAGCAGCAAGAGATTCAATCACTTAAGAAACAACTGTGGCGCGCTAAACTTTGTCAGCAACTAAGGCAATATGATCAGAACTTTCTTGCATAAATAAAGCTTGCATCTGACTGAAGTGATTACCTCTACTTATGTTATTCATTAGAGTATGGCTCTTGATGGTTATTTTTACTAAAAAAGAAAACAATCTTAAAAAGTTTTTTAAAAACTTTCATCAGAAAATATTTATAATCAATTGAAAAGTTATCATTATTCATGTAATAGCATTCTATTTTATTTAGTTTGAACTTTTTCGCGGCACTACAATGTCTTTTTATACCAATAAATATATTCGTGTTTATTTTATTAATTAAATCTCTTCTATGATTTTCTACAAAATATGCAAATGCTAAATTATAATGCAGTGGTAATTTTCCATCATCAGACTGAATACTTATAGAGTCTTCATGAGCTCTAAAAAAAGATAGCTTCTTATTTATAAAAGAAAATTGCTTATACTGATGAGCAGTTAGTAAAAAGATAAGTGCATCATTGCCTATTGCATGCATAGAAAAATCACTACCCACTTTATTGAGCACATCTACAAGTAAGTTTTTTTTTAAATCTTCGAGTCTAAACAATGAACATCCGGGAGAAACTGGATAATCACCATTAAAAAATATACCGTCTATATATCTCTTACTATCATACACTCCAGTTTCGCCAATAAAATATTGAGATGATTTTTTATTTGTACCATCAATAAATATTTCTGTACCTGTAAATACAAATCCAACATCTTTATTATCTAAGAATGGAACTGTTTCTTCTAGGAACCCTGGGGCAATTAAATCATCGGACCAAAGTATCTTTCCATATTCTCCACTCGCCTCACCTATACATCTCTTCCAATTTCTGACAGGACCAATATTTGTATCATTTTTAAATATTTTTATTCTCTTGTCTTGTAATGCTAATTTTTCTAAAATTTTCCATGTGCTATCAGTGCTTTGATTATCAACAATTATTATTTCTATATTTTTATATTTCTGATTTAGTGCACTATTAACTGTTTCTTCTACAAGACTTTCTCTATTGTATACAGGTATTAAAACACTAACTAATTTACTTTTCATTTTTACCTTCTAAGTAATGAGATCAAACCTAGGAGCTTAGTTTCTTATTTTTTTGCAACCGTAAACTTAATTGGAATTTACCCATTCAATCATCTTTTTAATTCCTGCTTCTTTAGAAATTTTAGGCTCCCAGTCAATCAGTTTTTTTATTTGAGTTAAATCTGCCACAAATATCTTTTGGTCTGACTCTCTTACGGGGAGCTCTTTATAATCCATTTTAATATCTAGCTCATTTTCTAAAAAGCTAAATAGCTCCAGTAAAGATAATGAATTTTTCATGCCGCCTCCAACATTGAAAGCTTGACCCTTAATACTGTCTATTTTTTTTGAAGCCTCTATATACAGGGTAACAATATCTTCAGCATGTGCAATATCTCTTACCTGCTTTCCATTTCCAGAGATGGTAAAAAGATTTTTTTGAGTTCCGTTTCTAATATTAATAGCTTGTTGTATAAACCAACCTATCCACCCCTGGTCATAGGTAGCAAACTGCCTACCACCAAACATAGAAGAGTGTCTAAAAACTACAGTTTTTAGCCCGTATATTCTAGCAAAATCTAGCATATATTGATCAGCACTTCCTTTTGAAGTTCCATAAGGTGAGTGAAAATCAAGATTTACGCTTTCATCAAATCCATGAGGCTTTTCAATACATTTGTATCTAGTATCTGTTTCTTTATAGGTGAACTGCTCTAAGTCACCATATACTTTATTTGTAGATGAATAAATAATCGCTGATTCTGGACTATAAAGCCTTACAGCATTTAGAAGATTAAAACTGCCGCCTAAATTTACTTCAAAATCCATTCTAGGATCTTCTATAGATGTAGTCATAGCAACTTGACCTGCCAGATGATAAATCACATCTGGTTTATGAGTTTTTATAACCCTCTCTACATCGTTTGTATTTCGTATATCTCCATGTATAAAGATAAATTCACCTTGAGGTTCAAGCCACTCTTTATTTTGATAAGAGCCAAACCTATATAAAGAGTCAAATATAATAAGTTCATCACCTTGCTTTAGTATTTCACTAGCAATATTAGAACCTAGGAAACCACATCCTCCTGTTATTAAATACTTCATTACTCTTCCTTTATAATCTTATTTAGACCTTCGTCTAAGCTTATTTTTGATTGCCAGCCAATTTTTTTCAAATCTTCAGTATCAACATTAATACTCATCATTTCATCTTTGCGATAAGGAATAGCTCCAAATAGTAATTTAGTTTGAACTTGGGCGATAGATTGTTGATAAAGAAAAACCACCCTCTCAACAAATTCCCGGACCGTTATCAATTGCCCAGTGCCTACGTCAAACTCACTAAATCCAGGTAAAGAATTCTTTTTTCCTAATAAAATTAAATACACTGAAACAACATCATCAATATAAATAAAATCCCTTTCTTGCTCACCCAAAGTTAACCTAACCTCTGGCACATTAGCTTTCAATTTTGACAAGAGCCAAGGTACGAACTTAGTAGTATCATCTTTAGGGCCATATATATGTTCAAGCTTTAAATTAACCACTTGAATTTTGTCAGATGCTTGTTTTAACCACTCTACAAATTGTTTTTTAGACAGGGTATAAATATTGAGATGTTTTTGTAATAAGGTATCGGTATTGAAAAAGGTGTCGGTATTGAATTTTAAGCATGCATCTAAAATCCGCAATCCAAATATTAAGTTACTTTCAATAACCTCATGAATCGGATCATCATTTCGGCCATAATGACAAGCCAAATGGATTACCACATCAATTCTTTGCTTTTCAAAAGCTAACTCTAAGGGTTGAATATCAACATCATAACTGACGCATTGATCCAATAGACTTTCTAGTCGGTCAGTATTAGACGTTGAACGCTTTAAGATGACTACCTTATACCCTTTTAACAATAAATCTTTAAGTAGATAGCTACCTAAAAAACCTGTTGCACCAGTGAGAAGAATAGTTTGCAACTTTTTCATTAAAAATTTATACCAAAAAACTCTTCCATCTTTTCGGCAATATAGTTTAAGTGGACTTTGTCCAGTCCAGGGTAGATACCTACCCAAAAAGTTTGGTTCATTGTTACATCAGTATTAGTTAAGTCGCCTTCAATTCGATACTCTACATTTGAAAAATATGGTTGTTTAGTTAAATTTCCTGCAAACAACAAACGAGTATTAACTTGATTACTATCTAAATATTTAAGTAAGTCAACGCGGCGAAAAATTGAAGACTCTTTGATTGTAATTGGAAAGCCAAACCACGAAGGTGTTGACTTACTATTTGGCTCCGTAAACTCTAAAAAATCTGATAGTGTTGACATCCTTTTTAGTAAATATTGAAAGTTAGAATTTCTTTTTTTGATGAATTCAGGTAAGCGTTTTAATTGGGCCAAGCCACAAGCAGCCTGCATATCACTTATCTTTAAGTTATACCCCAAATGTGAGTATGTGTACTTATGATCATAACCTTTAGGTAAATCACCTAAGTTTTGATCAAATCGTTTACCACAAGTATTATCACAGCCTGGATCACAATAACAATCTCTACCCCAATCTCTAAAAGATTCAGCAATAGAAATTAATTCAGAATTATTAGTAAAAACAGCACCACCTTCTCCCATAGTAATATGATGAGCTGGATAAAAACTACAAGTAGCAATATCTCCAAATGTACCTACATGCTGGCCATTATATTTTGCACCTAGCGCATCACAACAATCTTCAACTAGCCAAAGATCGTATTTATCACATAATTCTCTAATTTTTTGGAGATTAAATGGATTACCCAAAGTATGGGCCAGCATAATTGCTTTAGTTTTAGGAGTTATAGCTGCTTCAATTAAATCAGCATTTATATTATGAGTAGTTAATTCAACATCCACAAATACTGGTATTGCGCCAAACTGAACAATGGGATTAACTGTTGTTGGAAAACCAGCAGCAACACCAATTACTTCGTCCCCTTTTTTTATAGCTTTATCACCTAATTTTGGGGAGGTTAGAGTTGAAAAAGCGACCAGATTGGCAGATGAACCTGAATTTACAGTAATTAAGTGTTTAATCCCTATAAATTCAGCCAATTCAGTTTCAAATTTTTTATTAAATCGCCCAGCAGTTAGCCATCCATCTAAGGATGCATCAACCATATATTGAAGCTCAGTTGAACCTATTACTTTCCCAGATGCAGGGATTGCAGTTCTCCCAGGTTTAAAAGATGTATCTTTATATTTAATAGCTGCAAACTGCTCTACAAGTTTTGCTATTTCTACCCTTAGTTCTTCACTAGTTTTCATTTATTCATGTCTCCCATATATTCCTCAATTTCCGATAAACACACAGTTTGCATATCTTCTTTATTAAGCCAGGCTTGATGCCAGACAATAATTTTTTCTAATGTCTGGCCCAACTCCCAAACAGGCCTCCATCCCAGTTTAGATTGCGCCTTTGAAATATCCAACTTCAAAAAAGATGCCTCATGTGGGCTAGAATTTTCATCCAATTCCCAGCTAGAATTAGGCCATTTTTTTACCATTTCATCCAAAATCCAGTCTACTGGCTTCACATCTTGTTCATTTGGACCAAAATTCCAACCCTCTGCATATTCTTTTTGATCTTCATAAAGTTTCTGAGCTAAGACAAGATAGCCTGATAGCGGTTCTAAGACATGCTGCCAGGGTCGTGTCGCTTTAGGATTTCGAATAACAACAGGGTCACCATTTTCGAATGATCTTAAAATATCTGGAATTAATCTATCGTCTGCCCAATCACCACCACCAATTACATTTCCAGCTCTTACTGATGCTACACCTATGCCTTGGTCTTGAAGAAAAGAACGCCTATAAGCTGAGGTAACTAATTCTGTACAACCTTTGCTACTGCTATATGGATCATAACCACCCATCGGGTCATTCTCTTTATAGCCTTGAGAGCGTTCATCATTCTCATAACATTTGTCAGTTGTGATGTTGACAATGGCCTTCAAATTAGAACAGCTTCGCGCTACTTCTAATACTTTGGCAGTGCCAATAACATTTACTTCATAGGTCTCTATAGGTGCATCATAAGAGTATCTAACCAAAGGCTGCGCTGCCATATGTATTAAGATGTCGGGATTAAAGTTAAGCATACTTTTATAGAGTGCATCTTGATCTCTAATGTCGCCAATTTGTGAGTCAATTATTAGGCCAACCTTTGCCTCATCAAACAATGAAGGGTTTGAAGGGGGGGCTAATGCATATCCCTTAACAATGGTGCCTAAGGAATGCAACCATAATGCCGTCCAACTTCCTTTAAAGCCAGTATGGCCTGTTAAAAAAACACGCTTACCTTGCCAAAAGTCTTGATCAATCATTTATTAATTACCAAGTTTTCCATGGCGCATTACCTTGATCCCAAAGTTTTTGCAGGAGCACCTTGTCCCTCAATGTGTCCATAGGCTGCCAAAAACCCTCGTGTGTAAACGCCATTAGATTGCCGTCCATTGCCAAACCTTTTAATGGCCCTTCTTCCCAAGCACAATCATCGCTTGAAATTCGCTCCAATACTTTCGGAGAAAGAACAAAAAAACCACCATTAATTAAAGAGCCATCGCCCTTAGGTTTTTCTGTAAATTGCTTTATTTGATTGTTTTTTATATCTAATGCACCAAATCTTCCTGGCGGATATACAGAAGTAAGCGTTGCATCTTTACCGTGTTTTTTATGAAATTTTATCAATTCTGTAATGTTAACATCTGACACGCCATCACCATAAGTAAAGCAAAAGGCCTCTTCATTCTTTACGTATTCTGCCACTCTACTCAATCTACCGCCAGTCATGGAATTATCGCCCGTATCAACTAATGTAATCGTCCATGGCTCTGCTCTTTTTTCATGAACTTCCATGGTGTTTTTTTTCATGCAAAAGGTTACATCTGACTGATGTAAAAAATAATTGGCAAAATATTCCTTAATAACATAGCCCTTATAGCCACAACATATTACAAAATCATTAATGCCGTGTGCAGAATACATTTTCATAATATGCCATAAAATTGGTTTGCTGCCAATTTCCACCATTGGCTTAGGTTTTAAAATTGTCTCTTCACTTAGGCGTGTACCTAGGCCACCTGCTAAAATTACTGCTTTCATAATAAACCTTTATTTGTT
>Ga0115003_10002675_pt1 | contig 14576 bp, 8 predicted proteins | sample ArcticOcean_MG_C_7_FD_88736 | JGI IMG/M metagenome (GOLD analysis project Ga0115003, IMG submission 88736) | Marine microbial communities from western Arctic Ocean - ArcticOcean_MG_CB11_88 | ecosystem: Environmental > Aquatic > Marine > Oceanic | place: Arctic Ocean: Canada Basin | collected... | reverse complement strand
CTTTGAGACCGGTGACGACGATAGGAAATACGCGTCCTTCAACGAGATGTTGAACAATACCAATGCTGCATTTGGAATTGAAGGAAGGGCGTATGCACGTCAAAGCCGTGCCGTGTTGGAGTACCTCCTCTCCTCCACGGCCACTGACCAACCAGTCATTGGTCTGGCGCTCGAGCCTTCTCTCCAGCGCGCAAAGACGCCAAAGGCCACCATGGACTTTCCCGTTCCCGCCAACATCGACGCGTTGATAGACGCCATCGAGAAATACCAGGTGGAGAGACAGTCGGCTATTCTGGGGTTTGCGGTGTTCGACTCCGACCGCTTTGAGTTGCTGCGCGAGAGGTCTCTTGGGGTTGCAAAGGCAAGGCGGGCGGTGTCGCCATCTCCCACCTATACGGAGGTCTTGGCACATGGAGTGATCGAGCGCGCAATCGACGCAACCGAGCGTCGTATTGCCAACCTGCAGAAAGCAGACCCCATGGACGCGCCGCTTCCAAACACATACACGGCGACGCTGGCCGGCTTGGCAGCCGGGGCCGCCTCCAATATCGGAACGTCTCTGGCGGCTAGCCCGGCCGTCGCGGGTAGCGATCTCAAAGAGGCGCACATTATGCTCTCCGCCCGCACTTCAAGAGCTCTTGATGATCTCAACGACGCGGTGAGAGGACCACAGCTTGGATCGTACTGCTCGCCAAACACGACTCTATTCGACCCATCACTGCGGGTGCCAGACAACCACAAGCTGTCGTGGGAGATCAACCCAGAGCTAGTCCCTCTTGACAACCTGGACACCGCAAATGAAATTACTCCAGCGACTGCCATCACCGCGCTGGCAAAGCTTGGCTTTGCACTCATCCAGAGCGGAGAAAAGCATCACCTTATCAATATGATCGCAAAGAACATTCGCTACAGCAACGCCCCGTGCGAGATTACCACTGGTGGTATTGCATCAGATGATCGGACCGTTGTCGAGTTGACCAAGGCAATGGTGAAAGAGTGCACTTGGCGCATCACACTGACCTCACTGGTGGCGTTTGACGACAACATTACTAGTATTGACCAAGCTTACGATGACGCCACCGCGTGGCTGGGTGGCCGCATCGTTGCAAGCCAGCTTCTCAAAGAGACCCTCAAGGCCATACCGAGTGATGCGGCAGCCGCAATCAGGAGCACCAGTGAGGACACCAAAGCAAAACTGCTGCGAGCGCATCGCGATATTGCAAAGCTTGTGTACGCCGGTCCTGTGCTGCCCTACAACCGACTGCTGCCCGCGCAAGTTGCGCGCATCAAGCTGGACATACTCTCCAACGCGGGGCAGGCAACACGCCTTTCGATGCCAGTCACTCAAGCGGTCGAGCTTCTGGCAGTCAGTGCCTTGCGTCGCCATGCCGGTATGGCCGGCGTGGACGACTACGTCAAGTGGAACAACGTAAAGAGCATCATCGATCGCATAAATGGGACGGGTGTGGAAGCCATGACGCGCGACGCCGTCACTGTGCGCCTCAACGACCTCGAACGCGTCTTAGGAGACGTCCTAACGATTGCCAGTGGCTTCTACAATCCGGGCCATGAGCGTTTCCCAATGCTCTCCCGTCGGGACAACGAGCATCTTGGAGATAACAAGCGTTACGTATTTGTCGAGCGAGCCCATACGACCTACAACTACGACCAGGCGCACCCTCGTGTCAACTTTGCGCATGCGGTTTTTGAGCTTGTGGCCGCCGGGTGTGCAACCGGTGCTTCTTCTCGTATCGAATCTATCCACATCTATCGATCGCGCAGCGGCGATGCAGACCCGGGTGGTGCTTCAATCCACTTCAAGGAGTATGGTTACGTTCAGCACGTCAACAGCTTTGAAGACGCCATCGGTAAGTTGGTCGAGTACTTTACCACTGCAGAGGGCGCGCCACTCGCCGGCCGCCTCGCCGTGTGCGTCCACATGCGGCCGATTCGCAACCTGTACAAGAGCGTACCGGTGGACGTCAGCGCACCAAAGTCCTTGCAGAGCCTTACGACTTCTTTCTTACGCCGCACTTCCATTGCGGGATTCGGAGCCGATACACCACCCGACTACTTGCGCTCCTTCAACCGTATGATGCACCGACTCGTCGAGAGCGGCAGTGCCAGTCAGGAATGGAACGATACCAAGACGTCAACGGCGTACGCCAACGCTTTCTCTATGCTTGCGGCGGCCGAGTTTGCACGCGATGGGCAGCGCGACTCTGGAGACGGTAGCGGCGTATGCCTCGTCTCCGACCAGCCGTTGACGCAACCCGTGGCCATGAGGTATGCTCGCGCGCTAAGCGAGGGCGAGGGTCGCTTTGGAAGCGTCAGCTCTTCTACCAGAGACTCACTTGGACTGGGCTTCCTGGATACGTACAACGGCGATACCAACACCAGCGAGTACGCGACCGCGTCGTTGGCCACTCCGCGCGTTGGCGAGGCATGGGGCTCGGTTGCGCTCTTTGAAGGCAGTGCAATGCGACAGGCCACCACCGCTCTGTACAGCGCCTTAGTCGCCAGCGCACTACAGCGCCAGCAGACCTTTGACGACCTTCCAAGCGCGCCAGATACGACCCAGAAGGGCGAGATCAACAAGTCTGACGAGCTGCTCAGGCTGATGCTCACCCAAGCGTCGGCGCAGCGTGGAGATGTCGACACGGAGTACACTCGCGCGATCACCAGTATCATGACTGCCTCCGGGTCTCCGGGGGCCGAGACGCTTGGGAGTGCAACGAAGACCAACAGTTTCGTAGCCAAGTTCCTGGGGTACCGAGGCGCCTCCGACGCGTCAGAAGCCATCTCGTGGGGCGAAGTCCTCACCGACCTTTTGGGACGCGCGTGCATCGCGGCCGGCATTCCCGACACCCCGGGCCTGCGTCGTGAGATTGCCGTCGTTGCGTCGGCCTGCGCCGTGGTGTATGCCACCGAGGGCTTTGGAGGGCCCGCGGGGGCGAAGGCCTGCTACGAGATTATCGCTGTCGCGTTTGCTACCCGCATGGTCCCTGGGCTACTTGATTGGGTCATGCAGAATGCTCTTCCGTCGGCGTACGAGAAGGTCGACACGTATGTCAATAGCCGACTCGTCAGGCGGCTGGGCAGAAACGCAAAGAATGCAAAGGGGATGGTGATCCTGTGCAACACCGGCCAATTGGTACTTGAGGTTGGAGTCGGGCTCATTCTCGGCATCGCTTTTAACCCCGCGCTCTTCAGCGGTGTCATGATGCACTGGCCCAATATGACGGAGATGAGCAGCGGAATGGTGCCAAAAGAGTCGATCCACTCCACCATCCTCGCGCAGTCCTACCGCTCGCCCGCTGTGCTCGCGCTCCCCGAGAACTATGCGCTTTCCGCAATCAGCGCATCCGGATCCAGTGCGACAGAGGTTGCAATGTCTCTAGCTTATGGAATTGCATACGCCTCCATCTACGAGGCGCGTACTGGTGGACTGGCCCTTCTTGGCTTTGGCATGGCTTCCTTAACGCCACCGGACACACCGGCCTACCTCACGGGAGCTCTCTACAACCTCACATCCGTCAACGCAACCAAGTTGGTCACCGCCATTTCGCCGACCAATAAAAAGGTAAGCACGGGTGACGCGGTGCGGGCGCTGATATTCAAGCTCGACAATGTGAAGAAGTACGAGGTGTACCCAAGCTACTACCCTAGGCTGGAAGCGTTGTTTGATCAAGCAAAGCAGCTGCAAGCGAGTAACAGCACGCGGTTTACGAGCAGCGGCGAAATCATTGATGAGATCACGATGTCTGCCATTGCTACGCAACTAGGCGGCACGCCCCAGTTTGGGAGCGAGGAGCGACAAGTGGACACCATTGCTACGGTCGTGTACTTGCTGTGCAACAACACTCGCCTCAACGGCACAGACGCCGAGCGCTGGTTTGCCGACAGCATGCTGGAGTCTCTCGGGTTTCCGTCCTCGCACCAAATCCGTAATTGGGTGCGTGATCCCAGCAAGGCATCCACATTCGCCGACGACGCGGCGGGTTTGGATAGCGATTACTACACGCATCTGATCAAACGCTTACGGGAGCTGCCACGTACTCAGTTATTTGACGATGTCATGCAGTTCTCAAGGGTCAAGACCAACGAACCCCTCAACATCACAAACGAGTACGTCGTTAGCCCTCCTGAATACGCCTTCACTTTGCCGTTCATTGGCTACGGTCTCTACCATGCCTACAACTGGCGGTGGTGGCGGCGTTCAATGCGCCGCAACGTGTTTGCGGGAAGCGCGTGGTACACAGTGCCGTCGTACGAGTCGTTTTGGATGGTTGGAATGGGCATCGGCTGGGCGATGGCATCGCTGACAGCAACCGCGGCCGACCCGGTGGCTGCCGCCGTGTATGGCTGGTACGGCGGCGCCACGTCGCTGGACAATTTGACCGGGCGGAACGTTGCGGCGCTGTGGCTTCTACGGGTGCCGCAATACGGCTTGGTGCTGATGCAGCGCCACGCGGCCAACAAGATGGACGCCGGCGCTCTCATATGGCCACTGGTCTCGATGCCACGCACGGGAACCCGCATTCGCCAGGGCGCCGTAGTGGCCGATCCGACTCGTGGCGCTGGCGATGCCAACGCGGGGTGGCTCTCTCGTGCCACAAGGGTGGGGCGAGAAGAGACAAAAGCGTCCACCGTCCTTATCCTGCACGCCGCCGAGATGGCCGCACTTCTGGGAATTGCCGAGATGCGCGAGTGCTACGACGATGCCAAGCTTCCATTCCTCACGTCTGAGGCTGAGATGGTTGACGAGTACAAGGCAGTGGGTGTGCCACTGGAAAGGCTGAACGTTGATCACCAGACCCAGTACGCGACCATAATGCGCCGGCTTGCCAAAATGCGCGTCGTCGAGGAGAACACCGGAGCGGTTCCCCGCGTCAAGAACGACCGCCAGCGCTTTGAGCCCATACGCTACGAGCACACCCCTGGCGCACTGGGGGCATATGCGGCACTATTTGGTGCAAAGGAGGGCAGACCGGTCGTGCCACTCGGCCATGCCAAGATGGAGGGCACATCCGCCAACGTCTCCGATGCGCTCAGACGGTCGGTCAGTGGCGGAGACCGGAGATGGTCACTGCGCGCGGCGGGGTGGCAAGCCGCAGTATTTGCTCTCCGGAACAAGACGCCGCGAATGGAAGACCACGCGCTTGCAACAACCGCGCGTATGATTTCAACCGGGTTCCTAAACGCGCACCTCGCCGAGTTTGCAGTGATCGTGCGCAAAATAGTGAATGCCGGAACCACAGCAAACGTGGAGCACATGATGGAGCCACTCAAACGCTTTGTGGGGTCAAAGGCGGTACCTCCAATGGCACTGGAGATTCGCCGCAAGGGTCTTGTCGAGCTGGGCTTCATGGCAATGATCTACGACGACGTCGTAGTGGATCAGATGCCAACGGGTTACACTGGAAAGCGTAGCGAGTACCGCACTGCGGCGCACCACGGCCTTACGGAGCGCGCGTTGCGTGAGATGGGCCTCAATCGGGTAGGTGTGACACCGCCAGCAGGAAGTGTTAGTCTACAGACGCAGGCAAGGCGCATCATGATGCTCAATCGCATTGAAGAGTTTGGCAACAAGCTGGTGGAGGACGTGGTCTGTGTGCCACTTCGCAAGGACTTCTCGTGCCACTCAATAGACGACGTGTTGATGGGCGACGTGACGGCATACAATGAGTTTGTCAAGCAGCTGCGGGGAGCGGTTATCCGCACAAGGGCGTTGCGCGCCGCGCAAACCGCAGTGGAAGTCGATGCGATGCTGGCAGAGGGAATGGTGCCAGTGCTACACATGTCGCGCAGCGTGTTGGTCCCGGAGAGTGTGACGGACGTGGCGTGGCGTGGAGAGAAGGATTTGAGTGAGAATGCGACCCTAGGCGTGTCGCCGTGAGCGCTAAGCATGCCATAGACGCAATTTGGTGGGAATTGTTGCTGTGTAGTAAGAGGGCACAAGAACAGATGTTGCCACCCTCGGACGACGCACCGCCGCGCACTCCGCCTCGAAAGGCAAAATACGATGATAGCTCCTCTGCGTTTTCCCCACAAACACAGCCCGCTTCACCTTTACGTCTCTCCTTTGGCCAGCGCAACGAAGCGACTGGGTGGGACCTGCTCAATGCAGGCAAAAAGTGGCATGGGTTGCTGGTAAAATTTGTCCAGGTTGTAAACATGGCCAACGACTCCGTGTCCGGCGACGCCAAATTGACACCGGAGAAGCGGGACGGCGTGCGTAGAGCAATGGCCGACTTTTCCAATGCCATGGACGGCGAGTACTTTGAGGACGCAATGACGGTCTCCATCGATACAACCCTTGAGTCGACATCCGATCTCCTGCTTCGCGACGAGCTTGTTGTCATGAGGGCCCAGGTGTTTAAAGCGCAGCAGGACGTCATGGATGCTCTGGTGTGTGTGAATGGGATTGTGGCGTCCGCGTAGATGAATAATACTCGCAGTGCGTTCTCTAAGTGTAAAGCAACTTGTTTTGTAAAGTGTGATGGCGGGGAATAATTGGTGGTCCCCGAGCATCCTTCGCACCACGTTGACAAGCGCAGCCGACGCGGTTTCGGATTGGTTTGCGGCGCCGCAAGTGCTTGACCTCACACCGTTGCGGCTTACGTATCGCCCCGACGACTTGGACGATGATGACCGTCCAGGCGTGGCACCTGCAAGGTCGCAAGTACCTGCCCAGGTCGGCGCTGACGACAATGAGCCAGATACCAAGCCGTGTGACATAATCAACTATCGGATGAGGAATACAGTGGCCGCGGCGCACACTGTGGAACGAGAAGACGACGGTCCTCCAAATACTCACCCTGGATCTCGGCTTGATGTGATGGTCACGCTGGAGAACAACGCCTTGCAGGTGCGGTTGCCAGACCCGGCGCGCCAGGATGTGTCCTCGCAAGCAAGGCACAAGATTCGCCTGCGACTGTGGGATCGCCGGCCGTGCCGACTTGCCTTTCCGAACCGCGAACAGCCATTCGACAAATTGGCGTCCTCCGAGTGGGAAATAGACTTTGCCTTTTGGCACAAGACCAACGAGCCGGATTCCAACAACAACTCCAGCTACAGCACGCACCATTTGGGCGTGCCCTTTGTGCAAGACCGATCGATTTACACAACGATGCGCCGGCGGCTGTACAACCCGCAAGCAGGTGCGCCACGCATGCGCGCCTCTCAGAAGAAGCGGATCCATGGACAGTACAGAAAGGGCGAGGCGAATCCCAACGGAGGGTTGGGACTGGTGGTGCACTTCAATGGCAACGACCACCCGGCCCGTGATGCAGACTCTGAAGCGCTTGACTGGAAGGTGGCGCACATCATCATGTACCAGTTGAACGCCGATGCGTGGCCCGTGTGTATTTCGGCAAGGCGTGCAAAGTATTACTACAACTCGGCCACGCAAGCGGTGGTGTACACCAATGCAGCCACGGGCGAGGCGCCAGAGCTCTCGTACTATTACGACAACGAAAACGGCGTGTGTAACCACACCGTCGAGTACGCCAGTTACCGCCTTCGCAGTTCGCCGAGCAAATCTATTGCGTTCCAGTACTCGCGGATTGATACGCTGTGCTTGTGGGCGCTGGAGCGCGGAGCCCAGCTTCGAGATGGGTCTCGTAACGAGGTTCCTCTGCCCCACATTGTCATCTGGAGGCGCGACGCCAACCATCGGTGGGTTGGAATCTGCTTCAAGGTGGATAGAGATTCAAGGTCGTCGGCAAAACCCAAGGCCACGCGCGATGCGGGGAAGATTACCCACATCGAAATTCCTCTGGTTGGCCGCCGCCTGTATCGCGAGCTTGCCCTCGACCGTACAGACCAGGATGAGGTAAAGCTGCCAGTGGGCGACCCAGCTCCAATTGCAATGGACGCGGGTAGGCAGGGGCGTGGAGCTGCCGGAAAGCGCGCGGCTGGGTCCAGCGACCAGCAGAACGTGCGGCAGAAAAGTGACAATGATCACAAGTGCTTCCATTGGGAGTTCCCGGAGATGTCGAACAATGCATGGCTGAGCGAGACCAAGGAATTTAGTGTGCGGATTGGCAACCGCAACGACAATACGTTTGGCTTTGAGCTCATCGGGCTGGACATGGCAAACCAAAGTTCCTATCCGGCAGTGTTTCGCGACGTGGCCACGCTTCGGTTTGGCTTCACTGAGAGGATCTCGTCTCGGTTTGTCGCACCGAGTCGCCCAGTGGAGGAGAGCGACTCGGAGGATTCCGAGGACCGTGGCGAGGCCGATGAGCAGTGGGAGCGAGACTACGGCAGAACCAACCCGCCGCTCGAGATTGACTGGGTTATGCAGAACCCGGCGGGTCCGAGGACGTGTGGTAACAGCGCCATGTGGTTCAACAGTCCTATGGCTGCCCTCTTCAAGGAGAATATCCTCAAGGTCCAACAGGCCAGCGACGACGGCGCAACCAAGCGGTTGGTTGGTCATCCCATCTTTGGGGAGCCGTCAGTACCCACGCCGCGCGGGGAGGACTGGAGAGACCCACACGACGACTACCCCCTGAACTCATCGTTCGACACAGTAGCTGGCTACGACGTGGGTTATTACGGTGGCAGTGGCATTGGAGGCGGTGGCCGGGGCGGTGCCGGGTATGGGCCCGGTCCAAGTGGTCCACCCGCGCGCAGTCGTGATCAAAGCCGTGGGCGTGGGCGTGGTCGCGGACCGGCACCTGCACCTAGACGCCCTGCTCGTGGCGGATCCGGTGGAGGAGCTGCCGCCGGTGGAGGAGGAGGTGGAGGAGCGTTTGGCCTCGAAGACGACGCCTTCATGGATGAAGATGAAGACGACCAGGAACGAGAAAGATACGGAGAGCCAGATACACATCCCGACTTCCAAGATGACGACGATGAGGTTGGTGCTGGCGAGGCTGGCCCTTCAAGTAACAGGGCTGGCACTTCAAGTAACAGGGCGGCGCCCACCCGTCCGTCGCGGGCACAGCCGAGCCAAGGTGGTGGCAGTGCCTCAAAAGCTCCAATGCCACCTACCGACCAGCAGCAAGAGCTGCGCCAAAGAAGAGCCGAACAGGCTGAGAGGGACGCGGCCTCCCGCGTTGAGCGAATGGCCGCTTTCAAGGCGGAGGCCATCGAGAAATCCAAGGCGTCGAGGGGTCCGCTCGGGCACCCCTTGCTCGGGGGCAAAGGCCTTGCTTTCCGCGGTCGGTGGTACCCAAAGGGTGACGCTCAAGGTCCAAGTGGCCAACCGCGGCGTCGCGATTTGCTCACGTGGGACATGTACGAAGAGGATAACGGGCCGGAGATGTTTGAACAGTTTGCCGAGAAAGAGGAAGCGGAAGCGGAAGATGACGAGGAAGATGACTAGACTCCGCTAAGGAGCGAAGGCGTGGAGTGGTTGACGTAGTAGAGTGCACACGCGTGTCCCCATGGTAACATACAAAGAAGTCGGTAAACGCCACGCGTTTTACTTTAGCACGCTTGTTACCATCGGGGCGTTTGCTGATAATACTATGCTCACCACCATCATCCTGGCGGTGATCCTCGCCGGTGTCACCTGGCACATGGACGCCCCCAAATTATTTGGAGTCGTGATTGCCTTGTTGGGGCCAGTGGCTGCTTCAATCTGCGTCAATGTGTCGCACCACACATGGTGGTATGCGCACGGTATGCCCTTTCTAGGCGTACCGCTCTGGCTGTTGCCACTTCACGGGATCTTTGCCCATTGGGTTGTAGACATGTATTGGGTCGTCACACTCAAAGAGGTTCGTAAGGCAACGCTCCCATGACTAGGGAGGCGTAGCTGTAAAAGAGACAAGCGTTTGTAAATTGTTTGTAACATGGTTTCTCTAAACGCTCCCCACATACTCCGTTGGCCACAAGTGCCGCGCGTTGAGCGGCCCGCCCGCTCCATTCATCCCATTTGGCACGATGCACGGGGTGTAGCCGCGAGTGCCTCGCTGTCCCTCATGGGTAAACGCTTCACCCGTCGGTATCTTGTATCGCTGGCACAATCCTCCAGTGGAACTCTTGAGTAGGTCAACGACCTCGTACCTCGACCGCCATGGGAACTCCGCCTCAAGGCTGTTGCGGTACTTGAGAGAGCGGTAGATCCACCTGTCGAGCGCCGCAACGATCGCCTTTTTGCCCTTGTCGTCAAGTTTGAGGGCCTCGTAATCGTCTGGCAGGCCGTTTTGCGCCACCCACATTGCGCGCGCAAAGGAGTCGAACGAGCTCTCAAGCGCAGCGCGCAGCTCGTTGAACACCGCGTCGTCCTTGTACAGACGTGCAAGCCAAATGTGCGCGTTGGGCTCGTCCGGGTCGAGTGAGGCGCGCTTATAGTAAACCAAATCACAATACCGCGCCTCGCGGCAGACGTTCAAATGCATGAAAGCCTGAACCTGGATGTAGCGGTCGTCTTCAAAGCGCATTATCCAGTCGACGTCGTAGCGCCGAAGCATCCCCGGTTGTCCCACCGGATCCGAAGGGTACAGGCTGGCGGGGCACTTGATCTCAATTAGCCCCGGCTCCGGATCCTCGGCCACCTCGCGCACAAAGCCGTCGGGCGTGGCCGACATCATGTTATGCCAGTCCCACGCCGGGACAGAGTCGGGCACGTCGGTGCGTGCCTGGTTGATGGTATTCTCGCCCGCCACTGGCTCAAGTCGCTTGCGCGTGTTGCCCAGCCCAACGAGCGCGTGTGTGATCTCCATGTACCCCAGGATGGCGTTGTCCTCGTTGTCCCGTCCCCATGTCATCATTTCGCGCACAATCTCAGCGCTCCGGGGGTTGGCCGGCACCTCATACTGAAAGTGGCCACCGTTATCGGCGAGGATGCGGACAATCTTGTTGCGCGACATGGACTGTCGACGCTCGCCCTGCAGCCGTACCCAAAAGGGCAACAGGGAGGACGTGAGGCGCCGCCTGCGCACCGCCATGAATTCTTCATCCTCGTTGCCCTCGGGGTGTAGACGAAAGCCACGAGGCGCTGTGGATACTGGGGCAACCCGCATGGCGTGCAGCCCCGCCTCGAGGACCTCCTCCAGGCGAGGCGCGGACTCCCTGTGCGCTGGCCGCAGCGACATAGTATGGGTGGGCTTGTATTCTTAACGTACGCAACCATGGCCTTATGAAGCCGACTTGCGCTAACTGGGCGACTCGTTGCTGTTGAGCTTGCAGCACCATGAGCTTCATAGAGCGCCCGTGGCGGTACATGGTCAACACCCGGTCCGGAAGAGATATCAGCCGCGCGTCGCCCGCGCGCCACCGGCGTCCGTTGCACAGCCCACAGCGGGGTCCTGGCGTTGTGAGGATGGTGGCCGCCGGCCGGCCGCCGATTCCCATACGGGGTACCGAAGTCTCCAACTTTGAGATTACGCTTACGTTTATTGCGGCGCTGGCGCTGGTGGTCGCCGCCGTAGGACCGAGCGCGCTCATAGAGGGGTTAACCAACGACAAGGACGTTGGTGCGGAGGCCGCTGCCGCTGCAGCAAAGGTTGCGTGGAGGTGGAATCCCCTGTGGCCCTTTTCGTCATAATCGCTAACTAACATGCGAAGGTCTGCACGTGTCGGTTGGTGTGTGACACGGTATGTCGCAACGACAAGGACCTCCAAAAAGCGAGGTATCAAGCTGCTGTCTATGGCTCGTCGCGTGGCTTACATGGCGTGAAGTGGAGAATGAATGGACGGCGGTCTGGCAGGATCGGGGGGAGTGGCATCACGAGCAGGCCCCCGCGAGGGAGGGGCAGTACAGGGGACACTCGTGTAGGTGGGATCTTTCAGAGCAACCGTTGCGTATTGTAGAACGCGCTTAAACAAACCCTAGCACTCCCATCTGCCTTGATAGCTCCTCCACGGCACCCTCTACAAGCTTCTCGGCTCCGGGCAAGGCGTCCACACCGCTACCCACAAGCGCGTCCTCTATGGACTCATAAGAGCGCACCACCTCGGCGCTGATGCGCTGCCACGTACCGTCGAGCATCCACCCGTTCTTACCCTGCCGCACGAGCTGCTCCATGGAGATACTGCGCAGCTTGTCGCTCTGCAGGCGGTTCATCGCCGCCGTGAACGGCCCGCGTTTGGCCTGGTTGATCTTGGAGCTCGTGACGTTGAGATTGCTCGTCGCGTTGACCGCCTGGCGGATCAGCTCCCCTGCCTGCGCGGTGGCCATCGAGCCGCACCGCGCGTGCTGCGCGTTGAAAGTGCGCACCAGAACATTCTCCACAAGCTGAACCTCCAAGACGTGGTCCACATTGGGCTTCTCCGTCTGCGCCTTGCTCGCGCCCGAGTAGGCGTCCTCGTTGCCCCGCACAACCCACACCGCCCCTGCCCGCCCCGACACACTCTCACGAAGGCACAGCGAGTTGACATCCTCGGATACGGATACAGCGTCCAGGCGCGCCGCCGCCCCACGCGTTAGTACAGGCATTGGCCCTCCCCTCTCCTACGGAGAGGGTAATAAACCGTGTGTGTGTGAGTTGTATTAATGGAGGTAGGACATGTTTGACCCGCAGTTTCAGCCCTACGGCAAAGTCCCCTCTAATGCCCCGTCCGGGAGCGGCCGCGCCCGCGCCGCCGGTGGTGGCGGCGCCATGCTCTGCGGCCTAGAAGGTTCGCTCCAAGAGGGCACCTTTATGCTATCCATGGTCTTCCAAGCAGTGACACTGGTCGTGTCGGCCATCGCACTCGTGCAAGGCGGCATGCCACCGGTGCTGAACACCATCGTGTGGCTCGAACTCATCGTACAGCTTGTGGAGCTGACTTGGTACAGCTTCATCGCCTATCGGTACGTATGGATGGGCGTTGACGTGCCGATATCGTACCGCTACTTCGACTGGATGATCACAACGCCGATCATGATGACATCTATCTTTCTGTTCGTCTTGTGGGACGCCGACAAGGAGTGCGATAACGTGCTTGGTGAGACCTCGCGGGTCGTAGCGCTCGTGATCATCGTGATTATGGACTTGCTCATGTTGCTCGTTGGCTTTGCCTACGAAGCCAAGGACTCTTCAATGACCCGGTCGCTCCGCATGTTCTTTGACATGCTGCTGTGCAACATGCGCGAGAACATCGGTCTGTGGATCGGATGGGTCCCCTTCCTCGGCGTGTTCGCCCCGCTTTTTGTCATTGTCGCCCAGCCCAAGACCAACACCGGGTGGGGCGTCACCTCGGTGCTGCTGACATTTGGCGCATGGGCGCTCTACGGCGTGGTCGCTCTGCTGGGCTCCGAGGGCGTCTGGATGGATGGGTCGCGCAATACTGCATACAACGTACTCGACATCTTTTCTAAGAATGCGGTCGGCTTGATCGTGAGCTCAGTGGCAATCGGCAACACTTTTAACATTACCGCTCCTAGCAACTGCACGACCTACTGAGCACTGGGAAACGGTCCATTTGCCGACGTGTGTTCTCCACGCACAAACAAAAATGCCCATGAGGATTTGTACGTGTTCAGAGAGAGCAGCAGCGCAAGCATCGCAATCAGAGCTCGCGCAAAGAGAACTATGTTGTCTCGGGGCGCGCCGGATGCAAAAGGTTGCCATCCGGTGAGGCTAGCATTGGTGATGAAGGCGCCGGTCTTGCTGATGGTAGAAAGTGCAAACCCAAACTGAAAGTTCTGCCCTCTAAATGGGTGTCGTGTGTACCAGAGCGCAATGCGCCATGTCACAAGCAGCAGCGCGAGGATTCCGGCCTCAAGGTTTCCCCACCCTCCCACTCGTGTCAGCCGCACCATCGGCGGTGTGATGTCCGAGGCGTTGAATTGCGAGATAGTCTTGAGCGACCACTCCGGGTAGCCCAGCCGAAACACACCCCACACCAAATCTTGTATTCCTCCAAGAAACATGATTGTTGTCAAAAGCACATCGTCCCACTTCAAACACCGAGTCGACGAGGCTCTCACTGCACCCTCACCAAGCTGCCAGTCCTGCGTCAACGCCTCATAGTCTCCCTTGTACCACGCAGTCGGGTGCCGGTCTCTAGGCATTGCGCGTGGTCGCTTTCCCCCCCCCCTCTCTCTCTCTCACTCTACTCCACACACCCTTATGCGCACAAACGAGCGCTCCTCCTTCTCTCAGTCCGGCACGTCGTACGGGTCGCGCTCGGGGGCGGCGATCGCACCCGTCTTGGCGTCAATCTGGCGACCGTGAATGCCCTTGAGCGTGAAGCACACCCGGCGGTACTCGACAGCCTTAGGTTGCAGCTTCTTCAGCTTGATCGTAAGCTTGAGCGGCGCCGAGCCGGTACGAGCGACCATATTCTGGTCGACCTCCGCACCGACAATGTGCGCCTTGTTCTGCGCCTCCGCGAGGAGGCTGACCATCACGCGACGCTCACTCGCGCTCTCGACCAGATGCCGGCGGTACTCGACGATGCGCAGCACCTTACGCGCGTGACGCTCGACGCGCCATGCGGTGCCCCTTTCCTTCTTGATCGCCTTCTCCTTGCGACTCACTGCCCAGCCCGCCTCGCGTGCCACCTTGTCCTCCGCCTTCTTCAACTTCTTGAGACGGCCACGCTCGCGCATGCATGCGATCTCGACGGCTTTCTGCTTCTTCTCTCCGCGGATGAAGAGCTGCTCCTTGCGCCACTCGACCCAGCGCCGG
>Ga0115003_10002670_pt1 | contig 14587 bp, 15 predicted proteins | sample ArcticOcean_MG_C_7_FD_88736 | JGI IMG/M metagenome (GOLD analysis project Ga0115003, IMG submission 88736) | Marine microbial communities from western Arctic Ocean - ArcticOcean_MG_CB11_88 | ecosystem: Environmental > Aquatic > Marine > Oceanic | place: Arctic Ocean: Canada Basin | collected... | reverse complement strand
GTCTGTGTAAAAAGAACACCGGTAACACCTTTAATAAAAATCAAAGGAACAAATACAGCAACCAAGACGACTGTTGTTGCTATAATAGCAAATGAGACTTGCTTAGCTCCCTTGTAGGCGGCAACAAGCGGCGTATCTCCCAACTCTATTCTTCTCACAATATTCTCCAACATCACTATTGCATCATCCACAACAATGCCAATTGCTAAAACAAGTGCCATAAGTGTGAAAAGATTAATCGAAAAATCAAAAATATATATTGATAAAAAAGTAGATATTAAAGATACGGGTAATGCGATTAATGGTACAATTAATGCTCTTATGTTTCCTAAGAATAGATAAATAATAATCGTTACTAAAATTAAAGCAAAGACAAGAGTTTTATATACTTCATTAATTGCAGCCTTGATATAATTACTTCTATTAAATGAAACTTCAAGAGTTGTGCCTGGCGGTAATGTTGGTCTAATTTCTTTTATCTTATCCTTAACTCCATTGGCTACTTCAATTGTGTTTGCATCAGATTGTTGATAGATTCCGATTCCCACAACCTGCTTCCCATCACCTTTGAAAATAGTTCTTGTTGACTCCGCGCCTAACTCTACACGCGCAACATCAGCTAGAGTAATTATAGAACCGTCTTTCGCTCTTTTAAGTGGGAGTTTTTTATAATTATCTGGATTATTATAGGCTTTATTTAATTTAATTGTTAGATCGATATCTTTAGACTCGATCCTTCCAGCTGGAAACTCTACATTTTCTTTTCTTAAGACCGATTCAACTTCTTGTGTAGTAATATCTCGAGCTGCTAGCGCAATAGGATCTAGCCAAACTCTTAAGGAAAGTTCTCTTTGACCTCCCATACGTACTCTTCCAACCCCGTCAACAGTAGAAAAAGTATCTGTTAAATACCTATCGGCATAATCAGTTAACTCTAGGTCAGTCATTGTCTCAGAACTAAAAGACAGCCACATAGTAGTACGCATTCCTGCACTTTGTTTAAATATTTCAGGTGGATTGGCGCCTTCGGGCAAGTTACTAAGCACACGTGAAACAGAGCTTCTTACATCATTGGTAACATCATCTAGATCTAAGTTAGTTTCAAATGTTAAAGTTATTCTTGAACTCCCATCTTCACTGAATGAATCTATTGTTTCTAACCCAGGCGTCCCTCCAACAAAATCTTCTATTTTTTGTGTAATTTGTGTATCTACAATTTCAGCTGAAGCACCATTATATTCAGTTTGAATCGTGACTACTGGTGGCTGTACATCAGGCAATTCATCTGTTGGAATTTCTTGAAAAGTTACTAATCCAAATATAACAAGAATCAAACTCATCACTGTCGCTACAACCGGTCGCTTAATAGATAGGTCTGTTAAAAACATATTTATTTAGAGGGTTTGATAATCTTAATTTTAACGTTGTTTCTAACTTTAGATACACCTTCGCTAATAACTATATCACCTTCATTTAACCCTGAAACAATAGAAACTTTTCCAAAGTTTCTTTTTCCTATTTTTATATTTTTCTTTTCGGCGGTGTTATTATTCACGATATAAACAAAAGCAGTATCACCTTGAATAGTTACCGAACTTTCTGGAATTCCAATTTGATTGGTTTCATCATAAATGACTTTTACTGTCATTAATTGACCTGGAATAATTTCAAACTTCGAATTATCTACTATTATTCTAGCTAAAATTGATCTCGTGGAAGGATCTATCCTTGAGCTGATAGAGTCCACAGTGCCTTTAAAAATTTTATTAAAAGCAGAATTTGTTATTTCTGCTGTCAAACCAGGTTTTAATACACCAACATAGTTTTCTGGAACTTTAATATCTATTACTATTTTTTTTAAATCATCTAGAGTTATAATCAAACTATTTGAACCTAGAACACCCTGGGCTATTTCTCTTTTTCCTAGCTTACCTTCAAAATTGGCAATAATATTTTCACCACTTTGTAGGGCAATTATTATTTCATCTTTTTTTACAAATCTATTTTCAATATTTAAATTCCCAGCAATATTATCTCTGCTAACTCTATAAGTTTTTGAATTTTGTGCGATAGCTGTTCCAAATGTTTCAATACTTTCATAAAATATTGATTTTTCAACAGTCTTTACGAATACACCTGGCGGCGGTCTAACACTGAATTTTTTTTTAAAATGGAGACCAATGAAATGCCTAGCAGCTATAACTGCAAAAATGGTAATAAATATAATTATTAAAAAAGTTTTTAATTTTGTAGATGTTTTCATTTTTTACTTAAGTCCATACTCTGCCCAAGAACCATCGTAGATAATTGGTTTTTTACCACTTATAATAGAATTAGCCAGACCTAAAATACATGCTGTAACACCAGATCCACACGTATAAACTATTTCTTTGTCCGCATCAATTCCATTACTTTTAAAAATTGAAGATAATTCTTCCTTATTTTTAAAAGTCCTGTCTGCATTATTTATCAAGACTGTGTACGGAAGGTTTTTAGATCCCTCAATGTTTCCACTCTTTAATTCTTTCCTTAGCTCAGGTTGTAAACCTAAGAATCTTTTTTCCTCTCTTGCATCAATTAGGACAAACGATTTGTTTTTAATGTTAGAAATAATCTGATTTTTATTTACAACTAAATTAAAATTTTCACTCGTTACGTAAAAACTTTTTTTATATTTTCTAGTAATGGTTGTTGTTTCCTTTTTTTCTTTTAACCATTTTTTTAAACCACCATCTAAAACAGATACTAAATCTGGGTTATGATTAAAATATAAAAAATTATACCAAACTCTACATGAACTAATTACGTCAGAGTTGTCATATATAATAATATGGTCAGAGTTTTCTACTCCATACTCAGAAATAATTTTTTCCCAATCATTTTTTTTTGGCAACATATGAGGAAGATTAGAATTTTGATCAGAATGTTTATCGATATCAAAAAAATTTGCATTCTTTATATGAGTTGATTCAAATTCATTAAATGAATTTCGCTTTGAAGTTGGTAGGTGCCAACTGGCATCAAATATTTTGACATTATTCAAATTTTTTTCAAGCCAATCGGTTGTTACCAAATGTTTCATTATCGATTTTTTTCTATATATTTTTGATGATATTCTTCTGCTTTACAATAATTATTAATTTTTGAAATATTTGTCACAATTTTTCCGTTAAATGTTTTATTTAAGTGTCTTAAAAATTCTTCCGCAACTTCTTTTTGTTCATCATTTTTATAAAATATTTCACTCCTGTATTGAGTGCCAACGTCAGGATATTGCATATCTTTTTGCGTCGGATCATGCATTTTAAAAAAAAGATCTAATATCTTGTTAAAGGAAATTATTTTTTCATCAAAAGTTAATTTTACAACTTCAGCATGGCCTGTGTTTCCAGTACACACTTGTTCGTATGTTACATTAGGCTTTTCACCGCCAGCGTATCCTACTTCTGTTTCAATAATCCCAGGTTTATTTTTAAAGTTTTCCTCAGGTTTCCAAAAACAACCAAGTGCAAGTGTACATTTCTGCATAAATTATTTAATATATTAATAATTCATGAGGTTATTAAATTGTTAACACAAAATCAAATAGGCGTATTGTACATGGTTGCAAGCGTAATCTGTTTTTCTATCATGGATATCTGCGTTAAATGGTTAGATTACTATCCTGTTGGGCAGGTTTTGTTTTTTAGATTTTTTATTGGCTTTATTCCGATTTTTTTTATTATTCCAAGAGTTAAAATTTTAAACTTTTACAAAACTTCTCGTCCCGGTTTACATGCTTTTAGAGCGATCAGTGGTGCACTAGCCATTATAGCTTTGTTTTATGGCTTAAGAGAACTACCTTTAGCTGATGTTGTTTCGCTAACTTTCGGAGGCCCTATATTCGTGACAATAGCCTCTATTTTCTTTTTATCTGAAAAAGTTGGAATTAAAAGATGGTCAGCGGTTTTTTTTGGCTTTATTGGAATGTTATTAATTGTTCAGCCAGCTTTTACAGATTTAAATTACTATTATATTTCACCAATTATTTTTTGTATATTTTTTGCATGTGTAGCAATAAGCGTAAGGTCTCTTTCAAAAACAGAAGCAAATTATACGATAGCTTTCTATTTTACTTTTTTATGCACGATCATAGGTTTGTGTTCTATATTTTTCGTTGATTGGATTATGCCAACAAAAATTGATTTTTTAATATTTGCTATCATGGGACTTTGTGGAAGTATCGGTAATTTATTATTAACCCAAAGCTATAGACTTGCTGAAGCATCACTAGTAACCCCAATCAAATATTTAAGTTTAGTTTTTGCAATATTTTTTGGTTTCTTTATCTGGAGTGAGTTTCCCAAAATTCTTACATTTGTGGGAGCGACACTTGTCAGCCTGAGTTCTTTAATTATTTTCGTAAGAGAGTCTCAATTAAAAAAACAAATTATTGCTCCAAGATCATGAGTATTAAGCCTGCATACTGGAATAAAGCTAAAAGAATCTTAGCAAAAAGAGATAAAGTGATGAAAAAATTAATTCACAAATACAAAGATGGCTCATTAGTGACACGAAATGATGTTTTCTTTTCACTTTGTAAAAGTATTATTGGACAACAAATAAGTGTAGCAGCAGCAAACTCTGTTTTTTTAAAATTTAAAAAAAAATGTAGGAATAAAATTACGGCAAAAGTAGTTAGTAAATTATCTATCTATAGTCTTAAAAAATGTGGTTTGACTAGACAAAAAGTTAAAGGCATAAAAGATTTAGCTAAAAAGACTATTAATAAAACTTTTAAACCGAGTTTAATAAAAAAAATGAACGATGAAGAAGCAATAGAATACTTGTCAAATCTTAGACAAATTGGAAGGTGGTCTGCAGAAATGATTTTATTATTTACTTTTAATAGGCCTAATATTTGGCCTTTACAAGATATTGGTCTTTTACGATCTATATCAAATAACTATAATAAAAAATATTTTCCCCCAAAAATTTTTTTAAAGAAACTTTATAAGAAGTTTACTCCATTCTGCTCAGTAGCCACATGGTATCTTTGGAGGTCAATAGACGATGAACCTATACAGTACTAAGTACCTTCAATAATTTGATGGTGACGAACTGCACCACCTTTTAAAATCCCGTGAGCTTCTTGGTATTCTCTTGAATTGTAGAATAAATTTGCCTCATCATAAGATGGGAATTCAATTATTACTGTACGAGGTGAATCATCCCCCTCTGTTGTAGTTTTTCTTCCACCTCTAACTAAAAATTTTCCTTTATGTTTTTCAACAGCCGTTCTTGCTTTTACCGCATAATTTTTCAGTTTATCTTCATCATTTATACTTTTATAAACACAAACTACGTATCCTTTCATTTACATCTCCTTAAAAATAATTTAGTTTTTTTCATGGCTGATAAACTTATCATAGACTGGAAAGAATATAATCTAATAGTAGAAAAGCTAGCAATCCAAATTCACCAAAGCGGATTTAAACCTGACATGCTCATTGGAATTATGCGTGGCGGCGCCCCAATTATAGATGTTCTAAGTAGAGTTTTTAAATTAAAATGTGCTTATCTTGCGGTAGAATCCTACTCTGGTGATGGCACTGAAGATCAACAGGGTGAATTAGTGTTTTCCAGAGAGATGAGTTCGACCGTTCAAGAGATGAAAGGAAACCTTTTACTATGTGATGATTTATCCGATACTGGCGTTACTTTAAATAAAAGTATTGATTGGTTGAGAAAATACCCCCCATTAAAGGGAAATATTAATGATATTAAAACAGCTGTTCTGTGGAAAAAAAAAGACTCTACCTTTGAGCCAGATTTTTGTGCTCAAAAACTTAATAGCAACCCATGGATTGTACAGCCTTTCGAAATTTACGAAGAGATAAGAGTTGAAGACTTAGTTAAAAAACACGGAAGTTAAGGGTCAGTTTTCACCGACCCTTTAATTTATTAAGCTACGTAAAAGCTTATAGCGCTTAAAATTGCAATAACCCAAATGGCAGGAGAAGTTTTTGTAAACTTACCTGTTAGAATTCTGATTAAAGCATAAGATATAAATGCTAAAGCAATACCATTACTAATACTATATGTGAGTGGCATCGTAATCATTGCTATAACTGCAGGAGCAGCTTCACCTATGTCATCCCATTCAATGTTAGTAATATTTCTAACAAAAAGAATAGCAACATATAATAATGCAGCACCATCTATTTCTTTTGGTAGGCTTGTTGCCAGAGGAGAGAAGAACAAGCAAGACAAAAATAAAACACCAATGACCAATGAAGTCATTCCAGTTCTACCACCAGCTTTTACACCTGCTCCAGATTCAACATAACTTGTAACCGTTGTAGTGCCCATTAAAGCACCAGCAACTGTTCCAACACTGTCTGCAAGCATCGCTTTATTTATATCTTTTACTTTTCCTTGCTTATCAACTTTACCCGCAACATTTGCAACAGAAGTTAAAGTTCCCGCAGTATCAAAGAAATCAATAAATAATAAAGTAAAGATTACCGTCGACATTCCAGCCGTAAAAGCAGCTGTCAGATCAAATTCAAAAAGATAAGTCATTGGAGGAATTGTACCTACTATGCCATTGAACTTAGCTAATCCAGTAGCCCAAGCAATTATGCTAAAACCCAAGATACCAATTATTATATTACCTTTGATTTTCATTTTTTCTAATACAATCATGACTACGAAAGCTAAACAGGCAAGAAGCACTAGAGGATTTTTCATATCTCCAATAGTTACTAACGTTACCGGATGATCTCCAACTACACCCATAATTTCTAAGCCAATGATCGCTAAAAATAACCCTATACCAGCACCTATTCCAAGTTTTAAACTTTTTGGAATTGAATTAATAAGCCAAGCGCGTATTGGTGTTAAAGATATTAATAAAAATAATACACCGGCAACAAGCACCGCTCCTAGTGCAGCTTGCGGTGTGTAACCCATGCCAGCGACTACTCCAAATGCAACAAATGCGTTGATACCCATTCCAGGCGCTAAGCCAATTGGCCAAGTCTTGCCGTAGAACCCCATAATAAAACATGCAATTGCTGTTGCTAAGATTGTTGCAGTAAATACTGCTCCAAAATCAAAAAAACCTTTTTCTGGTCCAGCGAATTCGCCAGAAAGAATAAAAGGATTTAAAAACATGATGTAGGCCATTGTAAGAAACGTTGTCACGCCAGCAATTACTTCAGTTTTAAAGTTAGTTTTATGTTTTTTGTATTCAAAATATTTTTCCATCATAAAGAACCTTCCCGTTAATGCTGAATACCCCGATTCGTTCTTAAAATCTCATGAAATGTAATGGTTTAGACGATTATACAACCTACACTCAATATTTCTGTTTATAAGTTTTAAGTGTAAAATGGTTTTACAAATTATGTCGAAAATTAAATTTATTGTCTTAATTTTATTCAGCACCGTAATTCTTACCTCATGTCAGGCTGTTTCAAAAAAAATTGATGAAAAAACAAATCTTGAAGAAAAAGAATTAAGTAAATGGCTAAATAAGTCCGAGAAAGAAATTAAAATTGAATATGGTCAACCTGATAAAGTAGAATTTTTAAGAACAAGAAACAGAAATTATATTTACATATCAGAGAAATTTAAAATTAAGTGCGAAAGAAAATTTGAGATAAACCCCAGCAATGTGGTAATAGGCTTTAGCAGTAAAAATTGCTTTTAAGCATGGATACAAAAAACAAAGATCAATTTATTGAGTATTTCTCTAAAGGAATAAAATCTTCAGACCAATTAAAAATTGGCGTCGAACACGAACGTTTTTTGTTTGAGGGAAAAGAAAAAAAAAGAATTACAGACAATGTTTTAAACCAATTTTTCGAAAAATTAAAAAAAAATGGATGGGAACCTCTTAAAGAAAAAAAAAATATTATAGGTATGAAGAGAGGAGCACAACAGATTACAACTGAGCCCGGATTACAATGTGAACTCTCAGGAGCCCCCTTAAGTAATATTCATGAAGTCTGTAATGAAAGTTCTAGTTTTTTAAAAGAAATTCAGCAAGCAAGCCAAGGTCTTAACATTAACACTGTATCAATTGGATTTGATCCTTTTAATAGTCTTAAAAGTATTCCTCAAAGCTCCAAACAAAGATATAAAATTATGACCGAAGAAATGCCTAAAGGAGGTAAACAAAGTTTAGAAATGATGTACAGAACGTGTGGCATACAAATTAATTATGATTATGTTTCCGAGAGTAATTTTGAAAAAATTTTCAGATTAGGAAATTATTTAACACCCTTAACAATAGCGCTCTATGCAAATTCCCCATTTGAGAATGGAAAACTATCTGGTTTTCAATCCTATAGAAATAAAGTTTGGCAAAATACTTCCAGAGGAGGAATTATGCCCATAGCATTTGAAAAAATGACATTTGAAAAATATTTTGATTATGTTATCGATTATCCAATTTTATTCGCTATAAGAGACAAAAATTATATCAACCCAAATGGCCAAACTTTTAGAGATTTTATTTTAGGAAATTTCTCTAATTTAAAAAACAAGGCAAATCTTTCAGACTTTGAAACTCATTTAGCGACTATTTTTACCGAAGTAAGGTTAAAGCAATATATTGAAGTAAGATCTCTTGATGCTTGTGATTGGAAATGTCTATGCGATGGTCCAGCTTTTTTTACTGGATTGTTTTATTCTTCTTTGGATGAAGCGTATAACATTATAATTAAATGGAAAAAAGAAAGCGTTATGAATGCTTATTTAGATGCACCCAAAAAAGGTTTGGAAACAGAGCTCGAAGGAAAAAAATTATATCAGTGGGGTGAGATATTTTTTGAAATGGCTAAAGAAGGCTTAGCTAATCGCAAACAATTGAATTCTAAAGATAAAGATGAAACTATTTATTTACAACATGTTGAAAATGTAATTAAAAATAGAAAAAATAGAGCGCAATTACTTATTGAAAAATATGAAAAAAATAAAAATTTAGAATTTTTTAATGATGAAAAAGAAAATTTTAGCCATTCAGGGTTCTAGTCTTAAAAAAATTAATATCGAAACCGACACAACTATATTTCTAGCCCTTGAAGCTCAAAAAAGAAATTATGATATTTATTATTTTGAGCCAAAAGATTTAAGTTTTATAAACGGTAAAGTTACAGCAAAATGTTTGCATGTTAAATTTATTACAAATAGAAAAAAATGTTATGAAATTTTAAAAAAAAATACAATAAATCTTGCTAAAGTTAAAGTTATATTAATTCGAAATGAACCCCCATTTAATCAACAGTATATTAACTCAACTTTTATTTTAGAACACATAATTAAAAAAGTTAAAATTATTAATGACCCCAGATCTTTGCGAGAAGTGCCTGAAAAATTATTTTCCATAAATTTAATTAAGTATATGCCATCAACTTTAATTAGTGAAAATTTAGATGAAATAAGAAATTTTATTAAAATAAATAAAAAAGTAATTGTTAAACCAATTGATAGTTACAGTGGAAATGACGTTTTGTTAATGAACGGATTTAAAATAAAAATAATTAAAAGATATATTAAAAAATATAATCATATTATGTTTCAAAAATTTTTACCTAAAATTACTAGAGGAGATAAAAGAGTGTTTATAATTAATGGAAAAATAAAAGGTGCTATTTCTAGAATACCTAAAAAGGGAAGTATATTATCCAATATGAGTAAAGGAGCATCGGCTAAAAGTATTAATTTATCGTCTCAGGAATTGCAGATAAGTAAAATTGTTTCAAAGTTACTCGTTAAAAAAAATATTTATTTTGCTGGTATAGATTTTATTGAAGGTAAATTAATAGGTGACATCAATGTTACAAGTCCTACAGGACTAGCTACATATTATGATTTAACTGGAGTCAATTTAGCTAAATATTTTTGGGATAATATCTAAATGCCTGTAATTTTTAAAGCAAAAGCATAATCAAAAGCTATCTCTTCAATAGCGGATGTTCTACCGGACTTTCCGCCGTGGCCTGCATCCATTTCACATTTTAAAAGAAGCAAATTATTGTCAGTTTTTAGATCTCTAAGTTTTGCACAGTATTTAGTGGGCTCATCAAATAAAACTCTAGAATCTGAAAGCGATGTAGTTATTAAAATATGAGGATAATCTTTTTTTTCAAGATTATCGTACGGTGCGTAAGAGCGAATATATTCAAAATGTTTTTTATTATTTTTTGCGTCGCCAAATTCTAAAAGTTCTCCTTTAGTTAGAGGTAATGAATGATCCATATTTGTAGTCAAATTATCTACAAATGGTACGGCCATAATAGCACCTAATAATAAATCAGGAATTTGATTAATTATATTCCCTAGAAGCAAACCTCCAGCACTACCCCCGAAAGCTATTATTTTTTTTTTACTTGTATATTTTTTTTCAACAAGAAATTTGGCACAACTTATAAAGTCAGTAAACGTATTTTTTTTATTCAACATCTTACCCTCTTTCCACCATCGCATACCTCGTTCCATGCCCCCTCGTATATGGCAAGTTACCCAAATTATATTTCTATTAATTAAACTTAATCTTGTAGAAGAGAAAGACGGTCCCATGCTCATTCCGTAACTTCCATACCCATAAAGCAATACATGAGCACTTCCATCCAATTTAGTGTCTTTATGATAAGTGATAGTCATAGGAATTTGTCGCCCATCATGACTTTTGCAATTTAGTCTTTCAACAACATAATCATCTCTATTGTGTCCAGAAGGAACAATTTCTTCTTTTATTAATTTTTTTTCTTTTGTTTTAATATTATACTCAAAAATTCTAGACGGAGTTTTCGGAGAGTCATAACCTATTCTAATGACATCAGTATCTTTGTCTTTTTGTTTTAAGCTAATTCCTGGACTAATAACTTTTTCGTCAGTTATCTTTAATTCTTCTTCTTTATTTGTTTTTACATTTCTTACATAAATTCTTGATAAGGCATCTGAAACTTCAGATCTTATGATCCAGTCTCTTAAGAAAGTTAAACCACCGATTAATGTACCGTCTTTAGCTGGAATAAAATCATCCCAACTGCTTATATTTTTATGAGAACATCTCGACACTTTAAAATCCTCTGCATCTTTATTGGTATTCATCCAGAAAAAATTACCCCAACTATTAATTGAATACTGAACTCCTGACTCTCTTTCTATGAAAAGTTTTGGCTTAAGATCACTGTCATTTTTATCTATATAATAAACTTCTGAAGAAGTGTGTTCAGAAGTTGAAATAAAATAATACTGTTCATCAGAACTTGTTCCTATTCCACAAGTGAATCTTTCGTCCTTTTCTTCATAAATTAGTTTATCTTCTTTTATAGAAGTCCCTAATTTATGTTGATATATTTTTCTTGGTCGATGAAGTTCATCAAGCTTACTGTAAAAAAAAGATAAATCATCGTAAGCCCAAGTAATGATGCCGGCTGTCTCAGGTATTGATTCCTCAATAATTTTTTTATCTAATATTTTTCTAATATATATTGTAAAGTATTCACTCCCTTTATCGTCAATAGAATATCCTAACAGTTTATCGTTGTTTGAAACCGCGATATCACCAGCACTAAAAAATTTTTTCCCTTTTGCCTCTACATCTCCGTCCCAATAAGTCTCAACTTCTGTTCCACCAATTATTTTTCTTAAATATTTTGTGTAATTTCCTTCTTTAGTAGTCTTAGTCCAATATTCATATTTTTTATCTGTAAATTTTAGGCTTTCATCCTCTAGTTTAATTCTTCCTTCAATTTCATTAAAAAGCGTTTTTTGAAGAGGTTTTGTCTCTTCCATATTTTTTTCTGTAAAGGAATTCTCTTCTTCCAGATATCTTTTTACCTCTGGATTAAGCTTATTCTTGTCTTTTAATATGTCCAAACAATTAGATTGATGAATCCACGAATAATTGTCGTCCCAATTGTAACTATGACAAGTTTTTTTTTCTTCTTGCTTTCTAAGTTGTGGTATTTTCATAATATAAAATTATATGAATTTGTTCTTAATAGGAATTATCATTTTTGTCATCGTTTATTTGTTCTTAAATTTTTTGGCTAGAACAAGTTCAAAAAAAATTGCTACTACTATAAAGAAAATTACCATTTATCTTTCCTTGTTTTTAGCTGCAATCCTGACTTTTGGGGGAAAATTTTTATTTTCCTTGCCTTTTTTATTTGTCATCTTAAGTGGACTAAAAATTAAAGGTTTTACAGCCCTACAAATGATTCAGCTATGGAGGCTTATAAAATTTTTAAAAAATTCGGGAAAGTTTTCACAAGGGAAATTTAATCAAGCACAGGGATCTTCTAATATCTCAACTGATGAAGCTTATAAATTATTAGGTCTATCTAAAGGATGTTCAGAGGATGAGGTTCTAACCGCAGTGAATAATTTGCAAAAAAAAATTCATCCAGACATGAACAGGGATGTTAAGACAGAAAGATTATCTCAGCTAGTCAATGAAGCTAAAGAAAAAATTATAAGATCAGACTTTAGTTAATCAAGTAACTCTAAAGCTTTAGTATAAACTCTTTCAATAGATATTTTTTCTTTTCCTAAAGTATCATGAGTAGTTGTTTTTTCTGTTTCGCCCTCAGGAACTATTACTGAAATATATTTTGAATATTTTCCATAAGCCATTACAGGACTATCCATAAATAAAGCCAAACATTTAATTTCTAAAGCTGATGAAATATGTAGCCACCCAGTATCATTACCAATATATAAATTACAATTTTTAATTATAGGTAATGTTTCACTAATTTTCAAATTACTAAAAGAAGTACAGTTAGGACCAATGCCAGAATTCAAAATATTATTAATAAGCTGTTGATCACTTTTGCCTCCAGCTAAATAAAATTTACATGGAGTGATAGCATTAATTTTTTTGCATAGATTTATATAATTTTCAACACTCCATCTTTTTGTTTCGCCACTAGCTGATACACCTAAACAAATATATTTAAAATCTTTGCTTATCTTATCTTTAAAGTTTTTAATCTTTTCTGTTTTTAATTTTAGAAGTGGTTGGGTTGAAATGATTGTGCCTAATTCATTTTCAGTAAATACTTTTGCAGAAATTACAATATTATCTTTTTTTCTAAATAATGGATATTGGGAAATATTTTTTATACCGGCAAACTTTGCAATTAATAAATATCTTAAAGAACTATTAAAAATAAACACTTTATCAAAATTTTTAGTTTTAATTTCTTTTGCAAGTTGAAAAAAACCCTTGATTCCATCGTGTGATCCTAATTTGTCTTTGGTTCTATCTAAAAGTAATATTTGTTTGATATGCTCATCATCAGCAAGAAGTTCTTTAGCTCTTGAGTTATTTTTTACTAATATTGAGATTGAATTTTTATAGTTTTTTGAAATGGCATGAATATATGGAAGATAAATAATCATGTCTCCCATTCCAATTTTAGGTTGTATTACTAGAACTTTCATTTTTGATATTATTAATATAACTTAGACACTATAAATTAGGTAAGATTATGATAAAAAATGGTGTATATGCAGCTGGTCTAAGTATTTTTAATGAAGATAATTCATTAGATATAGAGGCAACAATAGAGCATGCAGACTCGATTATTAAAAGTGGTTTGCATGGAGTCTTCTTTTTCGGTTCGACAGGACAAAGTCAATTAATATCAACATCGGAAAAAAAAGAATTAATAGCTAAAATAGCAAGCCATAAGTTAAAAAAACAATTTTTTTTGGGTACAGGATGTAACTCCTTAACAGAAAATATTGAAATTGTTAAATATGCAATAGAGTATGATTTTAGAGATTTTTTGATAATGCCACCATCATATTATAAGGGCAACACAGACGAAGGAGTATTTAATTTTTATTCTCTATTAATTAAAGCTGTTCCTAAAATAAAAATAATTTTATACAATTTTGAAAAACTAAGTGGCTATAAATTCTCAGCTGACTTTGTAACAAAACTTGTTAAAGTATATCCGAACAATATAATTGGATGTAAAGACTCTAGTTATAATTTATTTGAAAATTTAAAATTACCAAATTTTTTAATGTTTCCAGGTTCAGAGGCTAAGCTTTTAAAAGGATTAGAATTGGGTTGTTCAGGTTGTATTTCAGCAGTAACAAACGTAACGCATTCTTTGGCTAGAAAAGTTTTTGATGATTTTGAAAAAAAAGAAACACAATCAGTTAATGATAAGTTAATATCAGTTAGAGAGACATTTGATCAATATAATCTAATTTCTGCGTTACATAGTTTTTTATCAATACAAGATAATAACTACAAAAATGTATTGCCACCTCTCGTTTTATTGTCTCAAGAAAAGCAAAAGGAATTAATCAATAAATTAGATAATCTAAAATTTACATTTGCTAAAAATTTAGCAGTTTAAATACGCTATTAGCACGAATACTTACTAAAATTTATAAGAAAGACGGGATAATTCTAAATAGAGACTATATATATTCATAAAACCTGTTATCTAATAAAATTCACAAATGAAAAATAATAAAAAAAAATATTTTAAAAAAAAAACTAAGAAATAACAAGAAAAAAAAAAAAATAATAAAAATACAACAAAAAAAAAAAAAAAAAAAAAAT
>Ga0115003_10002668_pt1 | contig 14592 bp, 19 predicted proteins | sample ArcticOcean_MG_C_7_FD_88736 | JGI IMG/M metagenome (GOLD analysis project Ga0115003, IMG submission 88736) | Marine microbial communities from western Arctic Ocean - ArcticOcean_MG_CB11_88 | ecosystem: Environmental > Aquatic > Marine > Oceanic | place: Arctic Ocean: Canada Basin | collected... | reverse complement strand
TTTTCTTTTTATCTTTTGTATATTTTCTATTTGCTTCGGAAAGAGAATCTCCAGTTCGTTTACCAAGTTTCTTAATAACTTCCTCTTCCATTTTTTCTTTTGCTTCCACTATTTGTTTAGCCAAAAGAAGAGATACTGATTGTTCATGCTTTAGGAGTTTTTCTCTTTTTTCTATTCCCTGAGTAAAATTCTGCAAATCAGTTGCGGCTTTAGTTTGTATAACTTTTAAAGCGTTGTTTTTTATGGTAGTTGCCGCATCTATTTCTGCATTGAGTTTATCGGTAATTACTTTTGAGTCAGACTTTATTTTTGCTTTTTCAGCCAACTTGTCGGCCTTATTCAGTATCTTTGTTCTTGATTTCATTAATTTTACAAAAGATTTATTTTCTCTCATTTCCTTAACTTTAGAATAAAGTGCATGGTCTTCATCAATAACTTTTCCACTCATAGCAATTTTTGTAATTGATGGCATCGAAGAACTATCGGCTTTTTTCATTCGCTTTTTCATTGTTTTCATTTCTATTGCTGCTAATGCTTTAGCATCTTTTATAGCCTTTGCTGTTTCTATTCGTTTAGTTTTACCGCTAAATACTCTACCAAAACCCTTACCTGCTTTCTTAAAAAGATTATCAGTTTCTGCTAAGTCTCCCTTAAAGAGCCTAACAGTTCCACCCATAAATCTAAGAACAGTTGAAAATTTATTTGCTATTCTAAACATTCCGGGCGGTAAAAACCCATACATGATTTTTCTAGCAATAGTGGCTTCTACTCCAAGGATTTTAACTTGTTCATTAGCAGAAGATAAGGCTAAATCTAAATACTCAAACATATTTCCGCCTTGTTCAGCGGCAGTATATAACTTATAAGTGTTATAACTTAGTAACTCAAATTGTTTGTTTTGTTGATTTAGTAATGGTATAGATTTATTTAAGGCTTTTCCTCTTCTAGCATACTGTTCAGTTAATTCTTGACCAATTTTAATTGAGTCTTTTTTAGTCTTGTTACTAGAAGCAGTTACCTTTTCTGCTTTAAGCATCATATTTGCTAATTTTTCTACTAGCCCTGTAAGGTCTTTTATATCCTTAGCATTAGTAGTAGCAGACATTCTATCACTTCACCTTTTGGGCTTTTTGTAGTTCTTCAGCCTCTAATTGTTTAATACCCTTATGTATAGCCAACATATCTTTAATTAAAGAAGCGGGCATAGCATAAACTTCTAAAGGACTTATCCCGAAAGTTGTTGCTATAAGATATACGACTAATTGAGATGCAATCTTTGGAGAGGTTTCACCTCCCTTAAGTGCTCTCATTATTGCTCGTTTTTTTCGTCATCCTCCGAAACACTATCTAAAGGATTTGGGAGGATGTCTTTAAGTTGATTACCCACATATGGGGTTAATCTGAGAATATCAATAACTGACAAATTAGGTTCAGTCTTTACAATAAAGTTCTCAACCATATACTTAAACATAGCATTTAAGTCAATGTCCATTGTTTGCTTCTTAGCATCAATGTTCATAAGACTATTCATGGCTTTATCCACTTCTAGCCATGACGGGTCTTTAACCCATACTTTTAAAAACTCTTCTTTTTCGGGTGCTACCTTAATATAGTGTAGCGTAGGCTCAGTAAGTGCAAATAATACACTCTTATCAGTTATAATTTTTTTATCGCTTAACATGTTATCCACCTTTTTTATTACCAACAAACATACAAACGGTGTTGGTGGAATGTAACTATTCTAATTTAGATTTTTTAGGAGTCTCCTTAACGGCTTCTTTTTCAGAAGTTACTTTTTTTGGAATTTTTTTCTTTGGTTTAGTGGTCGCTTCTATTGATAGCATTTTAAGTCTTTCAGCATAAGTATATCCTTGACCCAAAATAATCACCCCTGTAATATCCAATGTGTTTCTACTGAACAACTTGTCAAACTTCTAGGTTTAATAACTCCTTCAAGAGTAATTGGGCCTTTATCTTCAGGAATGGTAATAGTGGCAGTATTTAACAAATAGTCTTGAAGATTAAGAGTCATTGATTCAGCACCTTTAGTAAAAGTTAAGGTCAATAGATTAGATGAACCATTAGTTGCATATTCTTCATCAGTGGTTAAAGCAGTATATAGAGCATCATCAGTAATCATTCCTGTAAATTGCACTTCATAATCTCTTTGGGCTGGTATTGCCTCTTTAATAGACCTATTACCTGCACCTAAGTATCTCTTATCTTGTAAGTTATTATTAATAGTTAATGTCATATTAGTTATCTTTAGGAATGTTTGTCCAAATGCACTAAGGCTTCCTCCAGAATAGAAGAAGGGGTCAGAAAAAGCATCTAAACTAGTGTTATAATTAAATAAAGCAGTATTATCAGTAACGCCTCTTCTTGCTTCATATGTTTCTCCACGAATATTATTAATGGTTCTAGTATTTAGATTCATTGCCATTTTAACTTCTTCGTTTTCATTAGCACTTAAGGATATATCATTTACTCTATTCCCTCTAGCAATTCTAACAAAGGTATTATCTTCGGCAGCAGAATCTCCATCAGTAGTTAATTCAAGAGGGTTCTTGGTTAATGTTTGTTCTAAAGCAAAAGAAGGTAAGTCACTTCCATTTGCTTCTGTAAAGCCATAAGTAATCAATGTGCTAGTAGTGGTTGGTAATGTTAATGTTCTAATGTTAGCCTTTGCTGCAAAATCAACAGGTAGTAGCGGAGGAGTAATTAGTCTATCACTTGTCAATGACCTATAAAAGAATGGGCCTTGTGTTAAATGAGCAGTAGTATTAAAGTAGACTTCATTCTCCCCTAATCCAGTATAATAATTAGAAGGGTCAGTTGGGTCTGCTTCTGCATCAGGAGTAAGAGTAGAACAATTACCTAATACATAATACATCCAAGCAAAATGATTAGCAATTACATTGATAGTTCCTCCCGAAGAAGTTTCAATTCCTTTATATTGGTGAGTCCAATTCCTTGAACCTCCGAGAGAAGTATTAAGTTGTTTAGCCTCTACTTCCATGTTTGGGAAAGTGGCTGATTCAACTAAACCTAGCCAATTATCTGAATTAAGTGCTGCAACAGTAGAAGCGGCTCTAGGGGCAGGACATGGTGCGCCATAACTTCTTAGAATATAATAGCCACCAGTTACTACTGCGCCTATTGCGGGTGTAAAATTAATATCATTATCAGTATTGCTTGTTACAGTATGAGAAGATTGTAAAACAACAGGAGAACCTGCATAAAAATCTAAGGTGCAACCGATGTATAAATCAGTAACTAATCTCATAGCCACTAGTCCGGTAGTATCGAGAGCAACAGTAGTATGGCCGTTTGCGGGTGCAGACTCGGCTTCAACATAAAAATCTAATTCTGGTATGAATGTTAAACTTGCGCCGCTTCCTAAAAATATATTACTGTTTACCATGTTATCTCTCTCCTTTCCTTTTACAAACTTACTAAGGGAGTGTTAATGCGTATCTTTTTGCTTCTAATGTGACTTTATATCCGAATAATCTCTTGGCTCGGTCATTACTTTCACTTCTAGCACCTACAAACAATTGATTAAAATTAGAACCATCACTTGCAGTATAACCCCGCCTATTACTCTCAAGCACCCTACGCAGTATCAAGTATATAGCCCTTAGCCTATCCTTGCCGTGTGTCGCATCCGCCCCGCCTCTCTCATCATGGAGGACTCTAAGGTGAAGAGTAAAAGTGTATATTTCGTTTCTTACATCATAATGAATGGTTGGGTAGTCCATTGATTGAGAATCTTCAAATACTACAATAGTTGCAGGAGTCCTGCTCAAATCTACCCTTGTTCCTTTATTAGCAGTAACTGTTCTTATATCAATAATATCAGGAGTAATTGCATCTCCTGAAGCAATTGTTCCTGCCGACACTAAGGCTTGAGCCGCTTGACTCCATGTAGTGCCTAAAGAAGCATTAGTGTTAGTTAAAATATCTATGAGTAGAGAGACTTCATCCATGCTTCCACCTCCTTATTTATTTCAGTATCAATGTGTTCTTGGTATGCTTCTTGTGCAAACTTTAATACTTCATCATCTGAAAAAGATATGTCTATTCCTAAACTCAAAGACAGTGCATCCATAGCCAACTTTCTTTCTTTTTGAATTGATATTAATTCATCCAGTAAACGAAAGTCAATCTTAATTGCCATATTTACACCTAATCTAAAAAGTATACTAAGTCGGCTTTACCTTTTAGTATCTCTAATCCTTCTTTACGAAGTATGTCATACTTTTCTTTAGTAGAAATATTAGCACCTGTTTCTGTAATAAGAACGCTTTGGTCGTCACTTCTTAGAATTTCAGCCGCCACTAATTTAGTTGTTGCTTCGTGAATTGAAGAAGGAACTCTACCATCACCGGCAATATAAGATACAATAACTGAATTGTTTGTATGGTAGGGATAGTTTCTCAAAAAGAATACTCTTCCTTCTTCTCCAATAGTCCAATAAGAACCTAGTCTTCTCATATCTTCTTTATCTGTAAAGTCAGTTAAATCACATACCGTAGGTATCAAACCACTAGTAGAAAAAGTTATATCGTTTGTTGCACCTGTTGTTCCAGCCGCACTCATAACAATACGAGTTGCGTCAGTAATAGAAATAATAGTTACACTACTTGCTATACCTGTTCCTGTAATATCCATACCTACGGCTAATTTACTTGAATCAGCGACAGTAAGAGTAGTATCTGCGTTTATTGTTGTGCATGACTGTTTTATTGTTGCTTTTAGCACACAATCTGCCCCGTCATCACCGGAAAGTAGGGATGAGAAGAGAACCTGCTTGCCATTATCCTTATCCTTAGCGGCATAGAAAAAGTCAGAAACAGATAAACTGGAACTAGTAAGGCTCTTTGGTGAAGTTGCGCCTGTAAATTGTGAAGTAGAAGAAGGCATCTGTTCATTCACTAATGAAACTATTTCAGAATTAGTTGTTTTAATACCAAAGGTATTACAAAACTCATTGGCAGTTAAACCACTAAGAGTGTTCTCGGATAACATTTCAAAGGAAACTCCACTGTTAGGTAATTGTAAAATGATTGAATTTAAATCTCTAAAGTTATCCAATAGTTGTATCTTGGCTTGAGCCGAAGCCAATTCAATATACTGGCTTCCTTGCCAAACCTGTAAAGAAACTAATTTACGAACTTTCATCTGGGCTAGTTGAACAAATCCAACATAGCCACCATAGTAAACTTGATGGGGCATTTTAGTGAATTCAAAATTATGGTATTCATCTTTAGTAATAATTGGTCTAAAAGACCTCTTTACTTTTTCATCAACGATGCCTTCTACTCTTTTAATAATTGCACCTACTTGTTTATTAGTAGGATAAGTAGAACCTGTGAAAGCCGGAACTTGTAATAAATCAGCAACTGCTATAAGGTCAGTATAAAAACCATATCCTGTTTTATAGTTTTGAGCAACTGCTGAATTAGAATGATATGAATTATCATAGTCACTTGGGGATGCTGTAATGCCCATTTAATTCACTCCGCTTTTATTTTAATTGCTTTAACAATAGCCCGAATAACTTTTTTACCTTTGTTAATATGAGCGTTCATTGGTCGGTTACTCCCGACCCTGTAAGGGTTCATGTTAAACTTGCCATGAAACTTAAATATAATATCAACATCTACTACTGCATCTTTAAACATTTTTTCTATGTTATCTGCACCTATTGACGAAACACTTAATACATCTTTTTGAAACTCCTCCATATCTTTATAACTAATTGTGCCTTCTGGTTTATCTGTTTCTTCATGTAGTTTAACAGGGTCAAACACTCTTAGGTCACTTACATAGTTATCTTTTTCTTCCTGTTTTAATTCTTTCCATGCTTTTTCAGAAATAGTTTCTCCAGTATTTTTGTTTTTAAATGCCTTACTGCTTAATTCTTCTATTTCTTGTTCAGTCAATAATTTATCAACTGGTTTATACTTGGCTTTTTCACTGGCATCTAGTCTATCATAATCCTCATCTGATAATATTGCCTTAGTTTCCTTATTTATATGTATTGTTTTTGAGAATCTTACATCACTTGTTTTCTTCTTGTTTGTAGCAGTAGCAACTTCACCAAAAGTAGCCCGTGTTGTTGATTTAAACTTTATATTGGCTTCTAATTTCATAGTAACGACAGTTAAAGGGTCATCTAATTTATCCTTTACTGCTCTTAAAAATACAAGTTTACTTCTACCGATAAATCCTGCGGGCGTTCCCTTGCCTTCTGCGGGCCATATAACATCAATGTTATTTGCTTCTGCATTGGCTAACTCCATTGAAAAATATTTGCTTGTCTTACCTTCTTTTATCGCATAAACCTTTTTACTATTAGAAGCAGTTCCTATTGGTTTTTTACTTTCAAAAATACCCATAATAAAACCTCTAGGCCATGTAGCCGGATTTAACATTTCAAATTTACCACCCATAATTTTAGTGGTTTTACCTTCGGTAAACACTCTTTTATTTTCTTCTTTTGTTAAAGTGTATTCAGTAACAAAATCACCTGCGAATCCTTTCTCCATAGTTCGTATAACACTAGGAGGAACTGCAAAAGAATAGTTAATTGTCTGGATGTCTAATTTGGATTTACCACCTGATTTAACAAATTTAGGAGACTGTCCTGTTAGTTCTGTAATATGCTCTAATTTTGCATTTTGCATATCGCCATCATCATAATTCCAAATCTTACTTTCTATCATGGCATCCATAGCAGAAGTCTCTTTACTATGAGTTATATTATACATTCTTGAGGGTATTCCGTCTTCCATTTTTTCCCTTAAAATAACATCATATGCTACATCTGCATCACCTTTGAGTTCAAGAAACTCTTCAATATCAAATGCAGGTAATTCATCAAAATTTTTGCCAAACTCTTCAGTCGCACCACCCGCACCCAATAGGCGGTTTTTTACATCAGCATCGAGAAGGTCTTTCAAAGTTTTATCTTGTAAGAATTTAATATTAGATTCATTATCAACTGAACCAGCACCCTTTACTCTAACCTTAATAAACCTATTATAAGCCTCTGTGTCTTTTTTAAGAAATTTTTCCAAAGGAGTAGTTAATACAGTATCTAATATTTTTTTAATTTCTATCCAAAATTCGTTCACTTTACCTTCTTCTACGGTTTGTGCTGTTTGTTTTAACAATGAAACAAAGGTTCTGTTGGAGTTATCATAAATGGAATCTTCCATTAAAGACTGAAAGAAAGTTGCAGACTCCGGCAAACTTTGAGGGCTATTTCCATAGGTAAACTTTACAGACATAAGTTTCACCTCACATTAACCATTTAGCCCAAGCCGCACCCTTTTGAATGGCTGAACCTAGATGTAAACCGCTTTGTGGAGGTTCATAACTCATTTGACCTTGAGCATCAATCCAGTAAGGTCGGCCATATCCGTCATTTCCACTTGGAGGAATAGGATAACCACTACCATTATTCAAAGCCTGTTGGCCCTGTTGGTATTGTTGTTGATTACCCATAACCCCTGCCATAGCCATACCTGCACTTGGGGCTACCGGATTCATACCTGCGCCCGAACCGCCACCAAAGCCTTGAGATTCAAGGTATTGTTGTTTCGCAAGTTTCCTTTGATTCACTACTTCTGTATTGATTGCTGATTGTAATACTTTTTGAATATCTAATTCAATGTTTTCTTGTGTAATTCTTTCATACTCACGCATAGCGTCAGGATTTACAGATATAACATTTCCATTTTGACTGAATGCTAACTTAGCAAGCATTTGGCTTACTACTCTTTCAACTACATCTTCCATCATTTTCTCAAATGTAGTTAAGAATTGTTCACCATGATATTGAAAAAACTCTTCTACATGATTGTCCTGCAAAGAAAGTAAGTTATTTACATTCTTAAATTGCTGGTCGCTTTGTGCATTTACCGCACCCATTACTGTTCCGTTGCTTGTTCCAAATACTCCCATAATCATATCTCCTTTTCTGTTTCTTCTTTAGTTAGAGTTAAATCATTCGTTGCCTTAACTCCGTTTTTTAACATCAAGAGAGTGAGTCTTTCAGTCATTATATTGATTTCAGTTATCAATCGGATAACCTCTTCGGTGGCTGTCCTGTTATCTCCTAATGCGGGTGGCCTTATAAACCAACCTGCTTCCGTCAAGGCGACAACATCGTTCTTAGTTAAATTGTTAATTGGGCCACTTCTAAGCATTTTAGGCATTTTAGGAACAAAGGCTTTAAATTCTAATCCATGCTTGTCTGCTAGTATTTGTTGTTGAAGCATTTCTAATTGCATATAGAAAGCCGCATGTTTAGGACAATAAGTTCCCATTAAGGGTCTTCCTCTAGTAACATTATCTAAAGGAATTGGAGGTCTTAAATAGTCTCCTTGTTCCCAAAGATGATGGAATCCACAAACAACACATCTATCTTTCAAATTAAATTTCTTTCCGTATTTAATTCCTAGGAATTTTTTAGGTTCACTTCTCAATACTAAAGTTAATTCTTTCAGTTGTTTCTTAGGTTTAATTGTAATAAACTTATATTCAGTAACTGTTCCAGTAGCCCTTGCTTGCTTTAATGGAGATAAAGCAGGGTTAAAGTTCTGTCCAGTCGTTTGGCCTAGTAGTTGGTTATTATACATATTCATTCCTCAGTAGTCTTTTATCATTGTAGTGATTCCTTTATACACCATTTCGGGGTCGGATTTTGCAGAAACAATATATTTAAAACAGGGTATTCCTTTATCATTTAATTGTCTCATTCCGTATTTAAAGGGTTCATAAATTTCATGTTTATCTATTGTTTGTCCTTCTTCTAATGGGTATTTGTCTCCCCATATATCATATTTGTTAGCCCATATTCCTATTGCTATTGGAAAATCGGAATCTTTTTTCTTTTTACCTGTGGGCCACCTATCAGCAACTACTGAATCTACTAAAAATTTCCATGCTAATTGATGGTCTAAGTTACCTTTGCTTTCTAAATGTCTATGGTCTATCATAAAAATAATGTATTTAACTCTACGAGTTTGCATATCTTTAGCCCATTCTTTCCAGTATATTGCTTCTCCACCAATATCTGCACTTTTAATAGTGTGAGAATCACCATCTATTTTAACATTTTTTCTAGAGGCTCTATGTCTCCCTACGGTTCTTTCATTAACTTGAGGAACTTCTCCTCTTGTTCTTAGTTGATGGCTTAAAGTAGTTTTACCAACCATTGTTGCACCATACACTCCAAAGTTAATAGCGTGAAGTTTTTTATACATGCCAATTACTGCTTCTCCAACAAGAATAGCAAATCCAGTCATAATAGACATAATCAATGCCCCCAACTGTTCCAAAGTTTATCTACTACCCATCCCATAATGTTAATGTCAAAGACACCCATAATATTACCTATGAGAAAACCAGATAAACAGAAGAAAGAACCCCAAAACCACATTCTCATTTTAACAAAGAATACATCTGCGGAATGCGCTCTTGATTGATTATAAGCGTAATCCGAGTCAGAAAAACCCATTATATCGCCAAGAACCATTTAACCACCTCATTGAAGGGCGGCTAGGAATTCGTTTCCAATAACATTTTCTTCTTCTTGAATTGTTTGGTATTGGAAAGAAGAATATTGTTTAGCATTTTCTCTAAGTTTCTGCTTTTGTTGTTCATCTCTTCCCTTTCTTGCCCAAAACGCTTCAATTTTTCTATCAAGCAACCACATTTCAATTCTATCATTCAAGGCTAAATCAAATAGGGCTTTCATAACCATAATTGAACCTATTGTTCCTAAGCCGAATAAAAAGGAATGTGCTAATGGCCCGTAAGGAAAGTTTAATCCGAAGGCGGAATAAGCCCAAACATTTGTTCCACTCATTACACCGACAAATAAAATTGTCATAACTAATCTAGTATCTTTACTTAATGCTGGCATATTAATCAACCTCAATTATATTCAACTGAAACAGCAGCACCAGTAGAACCACCGGATGTAATCTGTAAAAACAATCCATTAACAGCAAGAACACCATGCATGTCAAATTCCATACATGCTGTTCCAGTTTGTATAGAAGCATCTGCATTAGTTGGTGCTTGAAGAATCATTCTTGCTAATTCTTTACCAGACGCTTCGGTAGCACTATCAAACACTTTAACAGTGGTTGCTGCTGTTCCCGTCAATTGAGAATGAATGCTAACTAATTTACATCGCTCGGCGGAAATAACCGCATCTGCTGTCAATACTCCGCTACTTCTGCAACTCGCCATCTTCATACTCTCCGTTCAATCATGCTACGAGGGTTCTCCCTCTTAACCCTATTGGCTGATTACTCAGACAATTCGGATTTTTTTGCTTTGGGTGCGGCTTTCTTTACCTTTGGTAAAATTGACTTCTTAGGTTCAACTTTAACAACAGGCTTAGGAAGCAATAAATCTAACAAGTCTTTATTAGATTTAACTGCCTTACCTAATTCAATAGAAAGTATTTCAAATTGTTTTTCTTCTACTGCTTCAAGTGCTTCTCTATCCGATTCATCAAAAGAAACCATTAAGTTAGTATCTCCTACTCTCGCAAGGGCTTGCATAACAGTTACATCAATAGAATTACTTCTACTAACTATCTCCCCAAAAAGAGGAACAGACCAAACCGTTGCCCAGTCATGGACTTTAATTGTTGCCAATTAAATCACCTTAAAGATTTCCGTAAACTTCTACGGTAATAAAACCTAAATCACTAGTAGCAGCATTAACTCCGGTAGAGCGAACAACTGCACTTAGTTCCAGTTCAGTAGTAGGACTAGCCATAGTATTAGTTCCAAGAACCCCCACAACAGGAGTAAATTGGTGAAGAAGTGATTCTTGACCAATAACATTCATAGAAACAATTGATTTTAAACCAAACTCAGCCGCAGTAAGTGGCTCATAAGCATGAGAAATCGCAACTTCATCACCTGATGCGTCATTTGAAATTCCACCGCCTTCTGTTGCATCTACTGTAAGAACAGTTGCAGTTACAGCAGTAACCAATTTAATGTTTGGGCCACCGTTTCCAGCGTTAGCAGGATTATCAATTTGAATGTGTCTTCCTACTGTTGGTTGAAAAAGTGTTCCACTCGCTCTAGTAAATGTATTTCCAGAAGCGGCAAATACACCAGTAGCGGTTGCTACTGCTTCTCGATAGGTAGTTATATTCACTCTAGCCCTAACTCGGTATTCGTCACCAACCACTTTAGGCTTAGTAAAACCCTTATGGTCGGCTATTAGTGTAACAGTGTGTGCCATTTAAAACACCTCATTCCCCAATAATCAATAGTGTTCCGGTTGCCGCAGTAGTGGTTAATACCAAAGAAGTTGCTGGAAAAGCCACAGTGGTTACAAACCCGCCAGTAGCGGTTGAATCACCATGTATTACTGCATCAATGCTAGTAATAGAGCCAAACAGACCGGCGGCTAAAGTATCGCCAGCCCCACTTGCCCCGTTTGCATATGTTAAATACACAATCTTTCGGTTTCCTTCTAATTTCATTTCTAGTTTTACGCTACTTGTTAATGCTGCCATATATAATCATCTCCATTTTTTTAAATCTATATCCTCAAAGGAGGTTAGTAATTTTCCCCTGTCCTTTGAAGTAAGAACAACCGACTTCTCCGATTGTTCGATATAGAGCCTTGTTACCGAGTGTTCCAACACCGAATGGGTTTCCATTTGAAATACCGTCTTCAAAGTATTGAGTCGGTTTCATAACAGACAACCAAAGGTGGTCTGTATCAAGGAAAAGCATATCAGCGATACAAGAAGAATTAACACCTGTTGATGGCATAGCCGCAACAGGAATCAAAGGAATGTCGTAATAGGTTGAAACTCTAAATCCGACTTCACTACCCTTAACACCACGAACACCGTTCACTGTTGGAACGATTTCTTTTCTATCCATAAAGCGTTCTTGGGCTTGTAGAAGGTCAGAAAGTGTTTGTAGAGTATCATATCCAGTTAGAATAACCTTTGGTGAACCGCCAGCAATTCGCAAGTCACGAATCATACTGTTAAGAACAGTAAGAGTCAATTGACGAGCAGCAGTAGAAGCATAAGTAGCACCAAAAGAAACAGCCGAATCAAGGAAAGACCCAGCATCACGGTCTGAACCGTAAATGTGGCTTAATGCTGTTCCGTCTGCATTATCAACAAGGGTTGCTGTTTCCATAGCCTCTAATTCAGCAGTAGAAGTAATAACCTTGTATAGAGAAGTATAATTTCTATCAATGTTAGCAACAGTAGTTGTAGCAACTGCGGCACCTGCATCATAGTTTTCCAAAGGCATAACAAGCATAGCATTTTGCACTTCAGCGTGATGCTTACCCATGTCTTCTCTCAATTGCGCTCTAATATCACCGATACCGTCGTCAATTTGAGCCATTTCCATAGCCAATTCGCTGAAATCAAATTGATGAGCAACGATTTTAGGGCTTGTAAATAGTGTAGTGTAAGTTGGGGCAATTGGGCCAAGTCCATCATTTGCGGTATTCAAAGCCGCATTTTCAGGAACACCACCAATCAAATCTGCTCTAAGAGTAGATGCGCCAAGAGTAGTCAAAGTAGAATCACCAGTAACTCCAATATCAAGGAAATTACCACTACCACCAGCAGGTCGCTCGGAAAGAACTCTCCAACCACTAGAAGTATAAGGTCGCTTTGAAATGATAGATAGTGCATTACACTCTCTATTTAGCATAGACCAAACTTTTTGACCGTAGATTTGATTGTAAAGATTACCTGCAATTCCGGTAATTGGGTTTGTTTGGGTTGCTGCGTCGTGTGCTGCATGAAGTCCAGAAAGACCTCCTGCGGCCTTTAGCAAAGAATTGCCAAAAGTGCCTACTGCGCCTGTTCCGTATGCCTGTGCTTCTAAATCTGCAATTGTATTAATGTAACTCATCTTAAACGCCTCCTACCATTTTATGAATGTCAGACCAATTCATCTCGGCCAATTCATCCATACTTGGGAGTGTAACTACTGATTCTTGTTGAGCCTTAAGGATTGTTTCCTTCTCAGCCGTCAAAGACTTTCGCAATTGAGTGAACTCTTGCTTCATAGAAGCAATTTCTGCTTGTGCATCATATTGAGACTTTGATAGAATGTTCTCTCGGTTTGAAACTTCATTCTTAAATCGGTTTGCAAAAGACTTTTGAAGGTTGTCGTAAGCCAACTTTTCAAGTTGTTCTTGACGGAAAGCACCGTAAGCCTTTTCAATGTTACCAACAGACAAATCAAGAGTCTCAAGGTCATTGTTATCAAATGCCTTAACTACTGGTAAATCGGAAGCCTTTGGCTTTCCATTCACAATAACCACACGGTCAGCAGGTTCGCCAATTTCGACACCTGCACCATCTAGAGTAGAAAGAAGGGCTTTGGCTTCATCATCCATGTATTCACCCTTTTCTTCTTCTTCAAGGTTCATCTTTTCTTCTTCTTCCTCTCCCATCATAGCCATTCCCTTTTCTTCTTCGGGCATAGCCATCTGTTCATCTTCTTCCTTACGGAGAGTATTAACTTCTGCCATAAGTGCGTCTAATTCTGCTAGTGCTTTTTCAATTTTACTCATTTTTTTCACCTTATTTGTTGTTTTGTCCTGTTTTAGAATATCAAATCTTGCTTCGGGGTTTATTCCTTTTTCACATATAGTTACTTCGTGCAGTTCTAATTTACTAATTTCATTGTATTGTCCTAATTCTTGGTGGTCTTTTTTTACTTTTTCTAGTGCTTGGCCTCCAATGCTAAAACTTCTCAATGAACCTTTTCTAATGCCTCTATTAATTTCTTTGGCTTTTTCTATATCATCTCTTAATTTAATTACTACAAAAAATCCTACATCATCTACTTCTGTTTTCCAAAGTTTTCCTGTTTTATCTCTGTATGATTTTACAACTTCCCCTACTTGAACATTAGAATGATTAGTCATTACATTTCTAAATTTAGGGTTCTCCATGTATTTGTTTGTTGCGTCTTTAAGTGCTTTGAGTGTAATGAGGTCATTCTGTTTATCAACGATTTCAATAGAAGCATAACCACCAATCATTAAATCGTCGCTTTTGAGAATCCTGAACTCGTTGGTTCTGTTTGACATTACCGCCGAACTCATTCTTCCTCAACCCTTTCTTGGTTCAACCACTATATAAAGAACACTACTTTTTATTGGGTAGGGGTAATTTATTGTATCTATCTGTATAGATATTCCACTTCCCTTCATCCGAATCATCATCAGCAGGTTGCTGTTTGAAGCCTGTCCAAGCCAACCACATTGTTTTTCCTTTGACTGGTATGACTCTAAAGTGCATTTTAGTTTCAAACTTATTGCCTTCTAAGAAATACTCATGGTAGCCATCTTTTTGAACACCTAATTCAATTTTACCAGAATCTACCACTTTACCTCTTTCAAGGTTCTTTGAAACTTCTGCTGGGTATTTACCAGCCGCACCAAACAAATCAAAGCGTTCCTTTTGGTCGTCTAATTCAATAGTCCAAAACATAGTTTCTTTATTTAACTTAATGGCTAAAGTTAAGTTATCCTCTTCTCTAGAGTATAACTTGA
>Ga0115003_10002666_pt1 | contig 14596 bp, 18 predicted proteins | sample ArcticOcean_MG_C_7_FD_88736 | JGI IMG/M metagenome (GOLD analysis project Ga0115003, IMG submission 88736) | Marine microbial communities from western Arctic Ocean - ArcticOcean_MG_CB11_88 | ecosystem: Environmental > Aquatic > Marine > Oceanic | place: Arctic Ocean: Canada Basin | collected... | reverse complement strand
TCTACTTTCCTTGACCAACTCTTCAATGGGCCTATCTCCCAACTCATACTTCACTTCGAATTTTTGATCATCCCAGCGTGCCTCTTCGGAAATATGATTCCTTCTTTGCTTAATATGCCTAAAAAGTCTTACTGTAACTTGTTGTTGTATTGACGACGGCAATGCAGAAATAAATCTACACTGATCTTCAAAATATGTCAACCATTGCCCTGCTACTGGTAAAGCATATAAATAATAGCTATATCTTGGAATAAACATCTCAACAAGTAAGACTTTACCTTTCGGATTGTACCTAAGAGACTTGTCTAATATTTTAAGATTCCCAATGGGGAAGATATTTTCATATTTTTTCTTACGCCAACCCCACGATAAAAAAGCATCTGAAATGCTCAACTGATGATCTTCATAAAATGAAAACTTAGAAATGCCAAAATTTCCACCATGCTGGCCTATTACTAACGGCACACCATTCTCAATCTTATTAGCAGCCCATACTTTAAAAATATCATCTCTCACAAAAGAGACACTTGTAAAAATAGCACTCGGTTTTTTTGGCCATGGAAGCTTGGATGCTGCATTAACTAATGTTTCATAACCCTCTAGATAAACAGTTGGAATGTGAGTTGGAATCATGTCATTAATTAATTCTACAAATGCATCACTTTCAGTATTGTTTTTTACACGCCAATTTCTCTTTAACTCATTAGATTCCACTTTTGGCACACTAAAAGACCTCCATATCTTAGGGATTTGTCCAAGTTTTATTTGTAAGTGTAAATCCGTTTTTATTGGAAGATAAGAAAATAAGAAAAAATATTCATTATTTTTTTGTATTAATTTGTTAAAGGCGAATAGAATTTTCAAAAATATATTTTTTAGGTAGTTTGTTAAACTTAATTTAACAACAACTCTTTTCTTGACAGAACTTTCCTCACAATCAATTTTTTCTACATAAATTTTTTTATTCCAGCATCTGTCAATTAATTCACTATAGATTGCCTCATTCCAGTTATCTGTCAAAAAAAGTTTTGAGAAATCTTCCATATCATTAGGAATGATAGCCTCCCCATCTCTGTTTATAGCTCTACACTTATCAATCTCGGAACTTTCTATGACTTGTTTTAGCATAAACCATCGATCAAAAACTATTTGGATAAAAGTTCCAAGCCATGGACCAATAAGAATTCGCCAATAACGAGTTGAATAATCCACACCATGAATTTGATTTAGCTGAATACTTAATTTCTTTAATTGGTTTTCATAAACTTCTTGAAGGTATAAATAATCGCTATACAGTTTTTCTCTGTTATCCCAATGATAGAGGACAACAATTGCATCCAAATCATTCCATACAGACTTTCTGCTATAAAGTCTACACCACTCTCCTAGAAATAAGATCGCCTCATTTTTATCTTTAGGCCAAGTACATTCAATGGCAGTAGTAATAAGTGTGCGTTTCATTTAAATATTACATTTTTTTTATAACCAAACGAAGGTGCATATGATCTCCGCCATATGTAAAATTCTCATCAATAGTAATCTTATTAATAAATCGAGATAAAATTCTAACAGCAAACAATGGCATGACCTTTACAGCTTTTTTAGCTGCACTAGCTAATAATTTGATAAAAAATGGTCTTTGTGGATTTTTATAAAATGAAAAACTACTGTATTTTTTTGACACCGAATTACAAAAAAAAAGAATCTTCCAGCCATCTTTCTTGGACTCGTTCTTTCAGCGCTGCAAGCGCAGTTGGATCTGTGCAATCACATTCATCTGCAATCACTCGGCTTTCACCAAACTCTTCAACAAGTAATGATTTGGTTTGATAGTGTTGCTCTGAGCCTCTTGAAACTATACAAGTTTTTGCATTCTTTTTAAGGAATCCTTGTACAATTGCTGCCCCAATCCCTCTGGAAGCTCCAGTGACTAATACTCGTTTATTATTCAGCCCAAGATCCATAATTATCTTTTAAATTGGTATGGACTTGGCGCATCGGAATTTACATGCGCAACCTCTTTTCCATATTCTTGAATTTGTTTTTGAATATCAAGTCCTACGTTATCCGACCATTTTCTTAATAAGGATTTGGTTACATTACCCATTTTTCCACTACCAATTTTAATTCCTTGCAGAGAAACCGTTGGAAGAATGCAGAATGGTGTACCAGTCATAAACGCTTCATCTGCCGTATAAACATCATAGGGCTCAATATTGCATTCGCGACAAGGTAGATTTAATTCTTCAGCAAGTTCGAATATATAATCTCTACTGATGCCACGAAGAATATTTCTACCTTCTGGGGTAAGAATTTCTCCATCTTTTACAAGAAAAAAATTATCGCCAGTGCCCTCAGTGATAAACCCATCTGAATCAAGTAACAATGCCCAATTGTTTTCGCCTTTCACTTGAGAAACCTCTATATTTGCCATTTGATAAAAAAGTCGACTTCTGTTTTTAATCTTTGGATCCATCAGTGACGAAGGAATTGCGCGCTGCGATGGAATTACTGCACTGATTCCCACTTCAAAAAGTGGCGCCATTGCTGCAACAGTCCACTTTAAAGGAAAATCTGCAATAACAACTGTTGGTTCTAATTTTCCGTCAAAAACCGCCTCATAAAGTCCAAGTGGTCCACGACTAATATTAATCATTAGTCTGTGCTCATCATGTTCTTCAAATACTTGCTCGTTTTTTTCGATTGTTTCATAACACGCCTGTTCCAACTCATCGATAGTCATCTTTAGCGGTATATGTAAAATATTTATTCCAGTATAAAGTCTTTCCAAATGTTCTCTTAGCTTGAATTGTTTTTTATTAAATGAACGAGTCATTTCAAAAACCATATCACCGAACATTAATGCTGAATCAAAAATTGATATCTTTGCCTCACTTTCTGGCACAAATTTACCATTCATGTATACCACTCTTCCTGAATCCATCTTTCTATCCCTTAATTAAAAATTCTTTCATTAATGCAGAACACATCCGTACATCATCAATTTGGTCGATCTCAAACATCTGCCAGAACTCCATTTCAGAATAACCAATCTTACCGCCAAACCGGTTATTCTCTTGCTTAATTATCTCTGGCTTAAACAGATAAAAAGATCCGTTCTCAATAATTTGTTTCTGAAAATCTTGCCTTCGTTTCCTATTCTTATAATCGTAGTTGACACTCTTCATTACGCCAGCACTTTTCTCCCAGAAGTAGAGATCATGAGATATACTAGCAGAGAAAAGTGAGTCAAGATCTTCAGACTTAAATTTATCCACTGCTCGATCAATATCTTCAGGCTTTCTAAGAGGCGAAGTCACCTGTGGCGCTAGTATTGCATCTAATTCGATACCTTTGTCTTTAAGATAATTCACCGCATGCAACCATCCAGACTCAGAAGTTGAAGTATCTCCTGAAAGCTCATCAGGCCTTCTAATCAATTTCGCACCGTAGCTATTTGCTACCTCCAAAATATTCTCATCATCTGAGCTCACCCAAACAGTGTTAATTGAATTTGCCTTTAAACACTGCTCAATAGTCCAAGCAAGTAATGGCTTACCGCATAAATCCATGATGTTTTTCCCAGGAATTCCTTTAGAGTCACCACGAGCTAAAATAATACACTGAACATTCATTCTATTAAACCATTTGCAGTCCAACCACCATCCACATATATATCCTGTCCAGTAATATATTGAGACTCGTCAGCACAGAGAAATAAGCACACGTCAGCTATATCTTTTGGAACGCCCCACCTTCCAAGGAAGGTATGATCCTCACGACTCTTTTTAAGAATCTCATTAGAATAACTATTTTTAGTCATATCCGTCTCAATATATCCAGGACCAACATTATTGACTCTAACTCCATATTGACCTAATGATTTAGCATAAAATTTCGTTAGCATTTTAAGCCCTCCCTTTGAAGCCATATAAGCTGGGTTATTTGGAAAAGAAAGCTCCGCTCCTAAGCTAGTGATATTGATTATTGAGCCATTTTCTACCAATTTAAATAATGGCACAAATGCTTCGATCCATTTAAAAGGTGCAGATAAATTGACTGCTATTGTTTGATCCCAGTCAGCCTTAGGATATGGATATTCACTTGGAAATGTTACCCCAGCATTATTAATAAGCACTAAGTTTTCATATTGTTGTTTTAAACAATACCTTGCAACATCTTTTATTAAATCATCACTGGCAATATCACCGACAAAATTGTCCTTACTATCCTTGCTTTCACTACATTTCAATAAATCTACGCGAATAACACGAGCATTAGCAATCTCTAAAGCATTTGCGATTGCCTTGCCATTACCTTTAGCTGAGCCTGTTACAATCGCAAGTGTATTTTGGTCTACTTTAATCATAATTTATTTTGAAGCTCCTTTCACTACATTCAAAATATCAATATTAGTATTATTACGAACACTACCCGTTCGCTTGCTATATTTATCACTTTTGCACAAATAACAACTTATTTTATTTTTCCCAGTCTAGATGTTGGCGAAGGTTTTCAGCGATAGGCGTTTCTGCTTCAATTGTTTTCTTGATGCCATCACCCATTGCCAATTCAATTTTTCTAACCGCACCTACTAATTGTCTAAAGCCTGGTGGCTCTACAGACGCTGATTGATCTGAGCCATACATCGCTCTATCTAAAGTAATATGTCTTTCTAAAGATGTGATATTAAGTGCTGTTGCCGCATAAGAGACTGCCAAACCTACTTCATGCCCACTGTAACCTACATCACATTTGAACTTTTCTCTTAGGGTTTTGATCATATTAAGATTAGCATCTTCATCTTTCATTGGGTAGGTTGATACGGTGTGCATTAGCTCAAATGGGCAATCTGCCTTTCTAAAAATATCTACTGCAGTTTGAATGTCATCATAAGTAGTCATACCCGTTGAAATAAAGGTATGCTTACCTTCGCTGGCAATCTCTTTTAGTAAATCTGTATGCACTATCATTGCTGAGGCAACTTTATTGTATTTAGAGTTAAATTGACGTAAGAATTTTTGTGAATTAATATCCCAAGCGCTCGCAAACCATTCAAGCCCCTTCTCTTTGCAATAATCCTCAATTTCTTGATATTCGTCTGCATTAAATTCCAAACCTAATTTTTGCTCTCTTTGAGTTGTACCCCATTGACTCTCTCTAGGTGAATCTAAAAACTCCTGAGTGTAAACCTGATTGATATCCCGTTTTTGAAACTTAACGCAATCTGCTCCGGCATCTTTTGCAACATTTATCAGTTTCTTACAAATATCCATATCACCATTATGGTTTATCCCTATTTCTGCAATAATAATTATTGACATAATTTTCCTTTTATTTGGATTGGTATAAAATTTTAATAAAATCTAAATTAAAAACTTCCTCTAGTAGCTCTCGAACAATTCCATCTCCGCCATTGGTACTCAGAATTATACTTGAAACACCTTTAATCTTTGAATGACTGTCTGCTGGACATACACTATAACCGCACAACTGTATAACTTGATAATCATTTAGATCGTTTCCCGCATATAAAATATTTTTTAAACTGTAGTTGTTGTCAGCAGCTAACTTTTTAATGATTTCCACCTTGTCAACCACGCCTTGTATTGCTGGAATATTTAATTTTTTTGCTCGCGCTTTCACAACAAGATTTTTCTCTGTTGAGAGAATATAGGCTGGCTTATTTAGTTTTCTCAACACATCAAATGCCAGACCATCTGCACGGCTACAACTGACACTCTCTTTACCATTTTCATCTATTTGAACAAGGTTGTTGGTTAAAACCCCATCAAAATCGAATACAAACGCATCAATTTCATCTAAAGTCATAATTATTCTTGTAAATGTAGATAATTTAATTCAATTAGTTGATCTTCAATACATTCCATTAAAGCATGTCCTGCGGTAATATGCGCCTCTTGAATTCTGCCTGTATCATTACTTGGGACGATAAATGCCTCATCACAATATTTAAGCACTTCACCACCTCCGCATCCAAGAAATCCAAATGCTTTGATATTCATTTTTTTTGCCGCTTTCATTGCGAGTATTATATTCTCTGAATTTCCTGATGTGGTAATCCCAATCAGACAGTCACCCTCTTTTCCAAGAGATGTTAGCGTACGCTCGTAAAGTTTCTCATATCCAAAATCATTGCCACAGGCAGTAATGGTGGATGTATCTTGAGCTAATGTAATTGCAGCAACACCCTCTCTATTGTTCATTGGCCTAAGACGCACTAGCATTTCTGCGGCAAGATGTTGTGCATCGGCTGCTGAGCCGCCATTACCACAGAGCATTATTTTCCCACCATTTTGAATTGACTGAGTTATGTACTCAGACATATTGTAAAGCTGTTGAAATCCTCGCCCTATACAAGCTTGTTTGGTCTCAATAGACTGATTAAATAACCGCTCTATTTTAGAATCTTCACTCATTAATCACCTCTTTATAACTCCCTATGCGAACAGCATAGTCTTTCTCTAATTTTATTATTTTATCGCAACTTTTTAAAGTTGTTAGCCTATGCGCAATGATAAGTATCGTTACTTCTGCACCTAGATCTTCAATTGCATCCATTACCGCCTGTTCAGTTGCATTATCCAATGCACTAGTTGCCTCATCAAATATTAATAAATCAGCTTGCTTATAAAGTGCTCTTGCGATACCTATTCTTTGCCTTTGACCACCTGAGAGTCGAATACCTCTTTCACCCACGAAAGTTTGATAGCCATCTTTCCACTGTTCAATAAGCTCCGCAATTTGTGCTTGCTGTGCTGCTTTTTTTACTCGCTGATGATCGATTAACTCTTTTGCAATGCCAAAAGCAATGTTCTCTTCAATAGTACTATCTGATAGATAGATATTTTGTGGCACATGGGCGATATGAGCCTGCCACGCTCTACGATTTTGAGTGTTGATTGTATGATTATCAATAATCAAACCACCCTCAGTTGCCGGAAGTAGTCCCATAATGATATCAAGCAGGGTACTTTTGCCACTTCCAGTTACCCCCATAAAGCCGATACGAGTCCCTTTTTTTATAGAGATGTTAATATTTTTCAATATCCAAGGTGAATTTTCTGAATAGCGGAAATTAAGATTATTTATTTTAATCTCTTTTGTAAAAGAAATTGGCTTTGGTAGTGGTTGATCTGCATATTTTGGCAGTGACTGACCTAATAAATTTAATACATCTTCAAATGATGACTCTGAGCCTTTGATTTGACTATAAGAATTATAAGCCTGTTGCAATGCTGGGAGTAATCTTTGAGCGCCAAGTGCTAATGCACCTAACACTGGAATTGCCGCAACCATTCCACCTTCTTGTTGTGTTATCACATAAGCAATTCCAGCGATAAGTATCATTCCAATTGCTTCCAGTGCATATCTAGGACTTCCAGCGATAAACATATTGTTTCCCGAAGCGCGACGAAGTGGTAAATCAGCACTACGATAAAGTTTACAGTAGAATTTCTGACTGCCATCAATGATCACATCACGAATTCCACCCAGCCCCTCTTGAAGTGATTTAATCATCTGAGTGGATTGATCTGCAATAATCTTACTGTTGCCTTTAAGATGGGCTTTGGTGTAACGAATAACCAACCAATAAATCAGGCTAAAAATGATAGAAGTAATTAACGCTATAGTCATGTTAATTGCAAAGAGTACGCTCACAATGCCAAAAATTACAATAATCGAGCTGATGAGATTTAGGCTTGGTGAGATAACCCCTCCAATTACCGTTTTTGTTTTAACAATAATACCGTTAATTACCTCGCTACTATTTAGTAATACATGAACCTCATACTCTTGGTATAGAGTGCGGCGATAAATGTTGATACTAAGATCTGCACCTACTGCCCATGTGAATCTAGTCATAGCATATAATAATGTTAGTCGAACTGCGCTGGCTAGTAGTACTGAAGTTATAAATAGAATAGTTAATGGTAATATTAACTGCCTAGGCTCGGTTAACTCTAGAATTTGGATAACAGGCTGCATCAACGAATGCTGGTATACCTGCTCTGGTGCAGTTATTACTCCTAAAAATGGCAACACTGCACCTATACTAATAATTTCTGCTAATGATGCCATAGTCATGAGGATTAGCAACAAAAGGAGTTGCTTTTGACGACGTTTTGTGAGATGACACCAGAGGGTGACTAATAATGTTTTTTTAATGATAATTTTTTGTTTAGATATAAAAGTTTTAAAATGCTACCATTCTATTACTCACTCTACACATAAAAGCAAATATTATTTTACTTAAGTTAACCGCGCAAAACTATGATTTCCTCATGGTGCGGAGAATAAAAAAATAATTATAAACCACTCCTCTTGCAAAATAATTTTTTTGAATTTTTATGAAAGAGCATCTTGAGAGGTATATACTTTTTCTGAATCGCCATTTATTTGCTTGATTGGTAACTGGATATTATTTAACCACTGCTTTAAAATGTTGCATTTTGAACTACCACTAATTATTTTAACAACATTTCTCGATTGATTAAGTTTGGAATAAGACATGCTAATTCTATTCTTTGGATATTTTGGAGAATTTCTCTCAATCACAACGCTTTTATTATCATTATTGAATAATCTAAAAATAATGATGTGGTATGACCATCCTCCCGAAAATCAATAATATTAGTAAGATATTTCGATATATCAACCAATGTGCCACTTCCAGTCGATTGTCCGCCTATTGATGTGCCACCTACTCTCATGGTAAACGATTGCTTACTCGACAATAACTTGCGAATAACTTTAATTAAATCATCGCAATTTTTTGGATAAACAACTTGTTTAGGCTCTATCTCATAAATTGAAGCGTCAGTTGCAACTTTCACAAATTTTTTTCTTGTGCAACCGACCCAGTAACAAAGCAATCATTTAGTAAGTTGAGTTTATTATAAGTATGCTTTGATTTTTGTGTATATGTATATTTTTCTATAAACCCACCGGATTCGTTAACAATCGCATGAGCAGCCCTGTATCCCACTCCATCGTCGGCCCTAGCCTTGGATAAATATCAGCCTCACCTTCTGCGACTAAACATATTTTTAAAGAGCTGCCAATTGATATCAATTCTTTTTCTTTGTTTGTTTCTATCGCATCAACAAACGCTTGTGTTTCATCTGACATGTGTGAGCGACTGGCGACAATTTTATAGGTATTACGTTGATTCGCTGTTTTAATAGGGAGTTTTTGCCCATCTTTGAACGCACCTTCGCCTTGCTTTGCCCAGTAGCATACATCTAACGCTGGAGCATACACTACGCCCAGCACTGGTGTATCTTTATAAATGAGTGCGTGTTTACGATAAATTCACCGTTCTTCTTTACAAATTCTTTAGTGCCGTCCAGTGGATCGACTAACCAAAAATACTCCCAATACTTTCTACGCTCATAAGGAGTTTCTTTACCTTCTTCAGAAAGAATAGGAAAGTTGACTGAGAGCTGATTTAACCCATCCTCAATAATACCATTGGCTTTTTTATCAGCTAGTGTTAATGGTGAACTATCTTTTTTGTATTCAACTTTAAAATCTTGTTTGTAGACCTGCATAATGGCTTTGCCAGCTTCCTTGGCAATGGTGACAATATCCTGAACATCAATCTGATTAAGCATTGTTAAGTAATAATTTCCTTAGATTTCAGAAATTCAATCACCTTGGCGGCAGACCCTTCTAACGACTCACCTTCAGTATCAATAACCAGTTCTGGATTGTCAGGCATCTCATAAGGAGAATCAATGCCTGTATAGTTCTTAATTTTTCCAGCACGTGCGCGCTTGTATAAGCCCTTAACATCTCTTGACTCACAAACCTCTAGACTGGCCTTACAATAGATCTCAATAAAATCCCCGTGAGGCAGTAATTGTCTAGCAGTATTACGATCTTCTTTGAATGGGCTAATGAATGCAGTCATAGTAATAACACCAGCCTCCATCATTAGTTTAGCCGCTTCGCCAATTCTTCTAATGTTTTCTTTACGATCATTATCACTAAAAGTTAAGTCTGATGACAGGCCGTGACGTACATTATCTCCATCTAAAACAAAAGTTCTACAGTTGAGTTTATACAACACTTCTTCTACTGAATGAGCAAGTGTTGACTTACCAGAACCTGATAGGCCAGTAAACCAAATAACAACAGACTTGTGGTCATTTAGTTGATTGCGCCTTTCTCTGGTGACGGCTGCGTTGTGGTAGATAGTGTTTGGAGTTTTCATAAAATATTATGCACTGGTATTATTTTTTTTCTCTTATTTTAGTCCTCAAAACCTTCAAAATTTAATAACGGTAGTTTTTAAAAAACGATAATGGCGATTACCATCACTATGTATTTTTTTCATTTTAAAGTCATTGTTTGAATAAATTTTTCAATTTTAGGCAATTGATTCTATGTCATTAAAATTTGTTATTTCATTTTCACAAATCCATTTTTTCCAATCCTTTACTTCGGTCCACTTACTTATAAAAATAAAATCCATTTTCGCCGTTTTTGCAGCTTGATAGTCATACATGCTATCACCTAAAAATAAGCTTTTTCCAATAATATTACGATTTTTTGTCTCATTTTTTAAGATAACATCTTTGTCGTCTGGACTACCAAAAATACCACCATCAAAGTAGTTACTCAAACCCTTTTTTTCAAAAATTTCTCTAAGTTCGGCTTGATCTCCTCCAGAGACAATTAACCATTTTGTATTTCTAGTTTTGTCTCTAAACTCTTTGATATTACTAGCCACCCCGCAGATTAACAGTGCTTTTTTTACTTCTTTGGAGAAATTAGACAAAAGTTTTTTAAGCTCTTGTGTTTCAATTGGCTTTTGTAAGATGTTCGTAAATAAATATTCAAACTTTTGATAGCGTGAGATGCCGCCATTCTGAAGATGATAATCTTTTAATTTTTGTGCAGGCCCGTGACCATATATTTTGGCTACATCGTAAAACGCTTGAGTCTTAATCTTATTGGAATTGAGGATAACTCCATCACAATCAAAGATTAAAGTTTGATATTGGGATAAGTCTATTTTAGGCACTGTGTAGATCTCTCAATCCTTGCTCTACTTTAGCAATATCTTCCTGAACATCAACTGCCAAACTACCTGGGTTTGTTTCTACCATTCTAATTTTTTTACCCCACTCTAAGAAACGAATAATTTCAATATCCTCTGATTCTTCTAAAGTACTCTTTCTGCCATAATCAGCATAACTTTTTAGTTCATCTGCTGTAAAGGCATAAATACACACTTGTTTGTAATATTGACTAGGGGCTTGAGCTTTATCTTTAAAGCCTGGGATGGCTTGCCTGGACATGTAAATTAAGCTATTGTCTTCAGTGAATACAACCTTAGGAAGGTTTACATTGCTAGGATCTTCATCGCTAGAAATCGGACAGTAACCATTAATAATTTCATGGTAATACAGTTCTTTTGTTTTAATGATATTAATAATATCTTTTGGATTGACTAAGGGCTCATCACCCTGAACGTTAATATAAATATCTGCTGAGATTTTATTAGCTGCTTCAGCGAGACGATCTGTTCCTGTAAAACAATGATCGCTAGTCATAATGGCATTAAAACCAGCAGCAGTAACTATTTTAGATATTCGCTCATCATCTGTAGCTATATAAACATTCTCCTTGCCAACTGCTTTTGCGCTTAACTCTGATACCCATAGTATCATTGGCTTACCCAATAAATTAACCAGAGGTTTTCCTGGAAATCGACTAGATTTGTATCTTGCTGGAATAACAACAACGCTTTTCATTACTTCATCCCATAGATTGATTTGATTGGAATTTCATAACGAGTATCGGTAATTGAGAAAAAATCAACAGAACCCTTAGCTTTTTGATATAAATTGAACACGTGGTCAATTTCTTTGCGCCTTAGATCATCTGCTCCATAACCATCAAATCCTGCCAATAATATTTGTTTAGCCTTACCACTTGAGGCGATGGCTAGTGCATAACTTAATACTAATAGATTCGGTAAAGTGCAGCTGCTATTATTAAACACAAAATTATTTGCATCAATAGCAATATCAAAGTCAAATAGATTTTTTTGCTTAAGCTTTTGCTTAACATTGTTTGGAAGCATGGAGGCAGGCACAATTAACGGTTGAGGTAAACTCAAGTATTCGTTGCAGTCAGCAAGTACTCTAACCGGGTGACAAGCCGCCCTTGCATTGATAAGGTCTTCAGCAATGCTTTTTTGAATGTTTAGTGCAATAACAAATGGGTTGTGTTTTTTTACATACGCTTCAATTGCCTTGCAGTGTCTAACAGCACCAGGCCCTGCACCAATAATCAATACACTGTTGTTTTTAATAACAGTCTCCGGACTCCACGTGCCTTTTGTATCATCTGAGTAAAAATGTCGAGCAGTTTCCAGTACATCTGGATTAAATTTATTGCCACCTTGTTCTTTAAGATAATCAATAACTGACACAATATCTTCTTCGTTGTAACGCGTGTCAGCAATCATCTTTTGTACATAGGTCGGATGGATATTATGTTTTCCAGCTAAAAAATAATATGGATTAATTCCCCAGTCATATTGTTCTTTTAGTGGCCTAAAGTGATTACGAATTAGTTTAAGTAGTTTGGTTTTACTGGTATTAAGTTTTCGGTAAATATCTAGCTCAATAACAAGGTATTCAGTCTGCGCATTACCAGGACCTCTGCCCATTCCAGTTACAGTGCAATCAACCCAACTTACTCCATCACTCACAGCTTGCATACTGTTGTTTACAGCATTGCCCATACTGTCATGCGCGTGTATTCCTATTGCACCACTCCAAGTATTTTTGAATCTATTGACAATAGTGGTAATTTGTTGAGCATTGAGACTGCCCATACTATCAGCAAAATATAGAACGTCAATAGGATGTTTATTAGCTAGTTTTAATAGCTCGGCTATTTTTTCTTCATTTGCATTATGAATTTGCATCAAGTTAAATCCAACTTTATAGCCTTGGTCTTTTAACCAAATTACGGCTGGTAAGCAATATTCAAATTCATGTAGGTGACATGCAATACGAACCAAACTAACTGGGGATTGTTTTTTTGGTGCAAATAATGTTTCTAATACTGTATATATATCACTTTTAGAGCTACCTTGAGATAGAATATCCGACCCATTAACCATGACACCAATCTTATTTTTAAGTGCGTGCGGTATATCTAGACTAATAATATAGCTATCCGTACTAAAGGCGCATCCACCCTTAAAATCATTGTTACTTATAAAGCGAAACCCAATTTCAACATAGTCAGCCTGAATTGATGCCATAGCCTCTAAATAATCTTTAATAAGTTCCGGGGAGAAGTTCCAGTTATTATAATATCCGCCGTCACGCAATGTACAGTCAAGTAGTTTTATATTAATATTTTTAGACATAATAGTAAAGATTAACAGGTTTGACACTAATGAACAAAATTAGTCACCCCGATTCAGTCAAACTCCTCAAATAAATCGCCTATATTAGCATGGATATTTCATTTATTTTGATAATGGCTATTATCACTTTTCATTAGCTATTTCATCTGATTCAAGTTGTAGCGTATTAATCTCTTTTTTTAGTATTTCATATTCAACAATCTTTCTTTTAAGAAAGGAAAAAGTTAGCCTTGACTTCTCTTCGATTCCTCTAGAGGTAAGGAGGTACGCATAGCTCATTTTATTTGGATTATGAGTAAAGTTTGTTATTTTTATTAATCCCTTCTCAGTCAGTTTTTTCATGCAGTAGTTTACCTTGCCTAGGCTCACACCCACCTCCCTAGAGAGCTCTCTTTGGGTGAAGTGAGGGTTTGATTCTAGCTTACGAAGAAGATCAAGGCGTATATCTTGGCTATTCATTAGTATAGGAAAAAATAAAATATTAGGCACGCTACCGCCACATCTTGCAAGTGTATTTGCAAAAAAAAAAATCGTAAAAAAAACCTATTCTATCATTTATATTGGTTCGCGTTCAACAATTGAACAAACTTTACTTATCTTCACAACTTACGGTAATCTTAAAATAAATCGGTGAGTAAGTTTTATGGCTAGTGCATTTTTTTATTTCTTAGTTATGCTCTATAATGAAACATAGTTCTTATGCAGGCAGATACATAATAATGCTGATTTTAATCTATAAAATTTATTCTTTTACTTTTGGTGTAAGCTTTATTATTAGAGGCTGTTATCACAATGTATAGCTCTTAATTTTGATTAACCTATGAATATTATCTGCATGAAATGGGGCAGTAAATTCTCTCCAGAATATGTAAACCGTCTATACGCAATGGTGTCTCGAAATATGGACTCCAAGTTCAGATTTGTGTGCTTCACTGAAAATAGTGAAGGGATAAGGCCCGAGGTAGAGATACAAGATCTCCCAGAGCTAGAACTTCCAGCTGGATTGCCTGAGCGCGGCTGGAGGAAGCTCACGGTGTTTAAAGAAAACTTTGGCGGCCTTTCTGGACCGACGCTGTTCCTTGACTTGGACGTCGTAATTGTCGGAAACTTGGATGTATTCTTTAGTCAGCCCGGTGATTTTTTGATTGCACACGACAAAAAGAATTTAAAGAAGAG
>Ga0115003_10002664_pt1 | contig 14605 bp, 13 predicted proteins | sample ArcticOcean_MG_C_7_FD_88736 | JGI IMG/M metagenome (GOLD analysis project Ga0115003, IMG submission 88736) | Marine microbial communities from western Arctic Ocean - ArcticOcean_MG_CB11_88 | ecosystem: Environmental > Aquatic > Marine > Oceanic | place: Arctic Ocean: Canada Basin | collected... | reverse complement strand
AAATTTGTTCGCTATGTTTTGTTCGAGAGATAACAAAGTTTCGGTTTTATTTATTATAGCTGTATCATAATTGTAAACAATAGCACCGTGTGCCTTCCATTTATGAAAGGTTACCATATCTTGGTGTGTTCCAAGTATTGCCGCCAAAGGGTCGGCCAACCACCCTGCGTTTAATTTAGACAGTGCTATTTTGTCTATATATCTACTTGATGTAAAAATGAGAGTATTTTCACACCTATTCGCAAGTTCTGGTTTAAATTCGTGCGATTTATAAATAAAAAAGTCATCTGGGCCATAATTCGCCCATGCGGCGTTCTCACGCTTGTAAGTGCGCTGTGCGCGTCCCGGAGAGTATTTTAATCTTTCGGGTGCTTTCCAATAACTATTAAAAGCAATTTTTTTGTCAAAAGCCAGTATGATGGACATGATCGTTTTGTAAAACCAAGTGGATCCAGTTCTGGGCATTCCTGCTGCGACGATCATATTACATTTGTTATAGAATGAAAAATCGGGATATTCGTTTCCATTCCTGATCTGTCTCCAATAGTGTGGCATTAAGTTTGTGTTACTAAATTTGTAAGAATATTTTAACACAATCGGCATTATTGTTTTGGTCGGCATTATTGTTTTGGTGTTGGATTTTGGCCTTTTGAAAACAGCTATATCTGATATCTGATCAACGGCCAATGGTATCATGGCACAACTTGGTTGACCCGCCCACTCAAAAGCGCCCCCACACCAATTCTCTGGATCTAACTGATTTTTGGACAAATACCATTCAAGAAAAGTCGCATTAACAAGTGCAAATGTTTTGGGAATAACATCGAATGATATAGGGCGAAATTTTGCAAACGCACCATAATTTTTGATTGCGATCCATGTGCGAAAATCAAACACGGATTTGGGACGACTTGGTCGCCATGTTCTCAAATTAAAACTGCTATCGTGGACTGGGAATGCTCCAATGATGGTAAAATTTGTCATAAACTTTACAAATGTTTGCCATGCAAAACCGTCCAATGACAGTGCGTTGTCTTTGAATAATACATAGTCGTAATCAGATACAACGTCCGAACCACAAACCGCTTTGGATGCATGCCAAGAACACGTTTCATTGACTATCAGTGTTTTGTAGGAGTTGTTGGAATACAGTTCCTCCGAATAACGTTTAACACGTAGTAATTTATTTATTCGTTCACCAAAAGATTTGTCCATAAGATTCTTTTCTGAAACTTGTTGAGTTGAAACAGCACCGCTAATTGTAATGAGGGGGTGGGTACATTGATACGTTTTCACAGCCATGGTGGCAATAATTTCGTCCACCACCACCATTTTTTCAGTAAACATCTTTTTTTCAAATGTATCTAATATTTGTCTCATACCTTCCCTATTCAAAATATATGCCGATGCACCCCAAAAATAAGCTTTCCATTTTACAAAGGGATCCTTTAACGCGTTTAGATGCATGATGGATTTCATGTTTGTCGTGTAAAGATTCAACATGTGCCAACCTACTGGCGCCATTTGAATGAAATGGCGCCACTCGGATAGAAATGTATTTGTGATTCGCGCGTCGTCTTCTAGAATTAAAGCATATTGATAACCGTCCTTATATGCCTGTCGAATAGCGCGTATATGTGATAATGTTACTGCAAATTCGACATACATGTATTTATGATATTTCACATGATTTAACCACGAATTAGTCGTTGTTAATGGATCGTATCCTGTAACACCTTCATGTTTGATTTGTTCCCAATGTTGCTTTACATAATTTATTCCAACTGCGGGGATGCGTGTGTTCGGGTGATTGACCCCCTTCAAATGTTTTATCATTGACTGTCGTCGGTCAACCGCATTATCCATATTGACCCAATAAATATGAAGGTCAGTTGATAACCATTGGTTTAAAAATGTTACTGCTGATAGCATACCCACAACGACTAAGAATGAGATAAACCTCATTTGGTTCCGATACAGTTGTCTCTGACGCCATTTCATTTAATGACTATTACAGACCTTAAATATACCTGAAATATCAATGTCAATACAAACAATAATAGGATTTGACTTCCAAACAACATAGTTTTTTTTTTGGAAACTGTAATGAAACTTTAATTACTGATGATATTTACTAAATTATGTAACTCTTTTTGTACTATATACGCATCGTAGTGTCGCCCGTCTCCGATTTGTGTGTGATTACATTGATTATCGGTTAATTTGAATGCGTCTAATATATGGACATTTTTATCAAGTGAATTAATTATTCTTTCATTTAACAATTTAATTCCTCTGCGATTGAAGGTTGCATTCATACAATACTGCACACCTTTTGTTTTCTGTATCTTTCTTCTGCTCGTTAACAATTCAGCACACGACTGTGCAAATAATTTGTCTGACAACAAGTTATTTAGAATCCGTAACATTGTTCTTTACAAACAAAAGTATATAATATCTATTTTTTTCTTTTGTTAACAATGGTCAAAATACTATATTGTTGTTTCGGTTTGATTATAGCTCTATTTTTTTACATAACGCTGCTGTTCAACAAATATTTAGATAACTGTGCCAAACAAATCTTTGATAAGAGATTAGTCTCCAAAGGTAAGAGACCAGTCTCAAAAGGTCAACAACAAACAAATGACAAATATAATTTAGTTATTTCATATTCTTTTCATATTGAACAACCACATCGAAAAGAGATCGACTACTGTATTCTGCGCAATATGATGCAGATGCCTGTCTGGATATTATTAGACGATTCAAATCCACACAATGAATGTTTAAAACTGGAAACAGAGTTGACAACATTATCGGTGGAATTAGAGATACCTTTTACAAAACATCATTTCCACTGTCAATATAGAATTGGCCAACAGCCGTCATACTATGATATGGTGAAATATGCAAGAACATTATCTTCAGAGTATGTTATTATATCGAACGCGGACATTTTTTTCGATAAAACCATCGAAAAAATTCAACTTAAAGAGGGGGAGGCATATGGTATTTCTTGGTCAAAAAGCCAATCATTTGTAGATAATCACCTATCACGCACATTAAGAGGCTCTGAAACTGATAAATCCATGTGTTTAACACCAGAACATCCGATTTGTGCATTGAAACACGATTTCTTTATAGTTAATTGTTGGCCGGATAGGTTATACAGTATCGATTCTTTTGTATTCCGAAGAGAAACGTTGAATAATATTTCTCCGGATGGATTTTACGAATACAATACTATGAATCAATATACAATGAACCGAATTGGTGCCGAACATTCATTTATAGGTGCTTTGATTCATCAAAACATATCTATAACAAACCCTTGTCGTTTTATAAAAACGTATCATGCACACGAATCTAAAAAAACATATAACAACCATCCCGCACAGCCGTTATTTTCGAAATATGGCATCTATTCAAGTCGTTATTTTCCAAAGATGCGCAATAAGAAAAAAGTCCAACATGTTTTAGATCCAAACCACGAGTTTTTTTTACCAGTTGGTATATAAATAACAGACATTGATATTGTATAAATAAATGTATCATCAAATAAATAATATTTTGATAGAACCCATAAGTCAAATGTGTAATTGTGATTTACAACAGATACATCTTGACCCCCCCGTCCCTCTCGGTAAGTTTTACGAAACACTTCCAAAGTTCGGCGTTACGGATAGGAATTCTCCACTGGTTAAATATTTTTATACACAATGGGATAAAACAGACGAGTATCAACTATTATATATCAAATTTTTGGTCGAAACATTACCGAAATTATTTCCAACGGAGTCAAGCTTCATCTGTCAAAAAACACCGAATATCAGATTTCATCTCCCGAATCAAACAAATATAGGTGTATTGGAGTCGGATCCGCATCAAAATGTGATAGGATTGCACAAAGATGCGGATTCCGGACACCCGTCAGAAGAGTGGAATATTATCATTCCTCTAACACCGATGTTCAAAACAAATAGCATATTCTATGAAGAAACACGGTCCTCCGAGCTACCATTTGACCAATGGAAACCTGTTACAGTTTCTAAAAATAAATTATGGATCGGCCATTTAAATTCTTTACGTCATTTTAATAAGATAAACAAGACTGGTGTTAGTAGGGTATCGTTAGATATCCGTGTTATTCCCGGTAGTAAATATTTTGCTTCAGATAGTAAGGTCTCAGTGACGTTCAATAAAAAGTTTACAGTGGGGGGATATTACATGCGGTTGGTTATCGAAGAACAAACTTCTGGTCTTCGATAACCAAAACATTCCCATTCGTGTCGATATAAATCAGATTCGCACATGTTGATGATTGTAGCGGCAGAAATATACTCATTTTTTGGACGTGCATTGTGTTTTCTAAGTTTAATGGATACATTTGAAAATTTCGGACTTATATTTTTCAGTGCATATGAGACCGAATCATCCAAATTTTCAAGCGTGCCTATAAAATCATATTTAACTCCAGCCAAACGCCGGCCATTCGGTATCAAATGTGGGTCAAAGAACACAGAAAACTTATTCTTGAGTGCAGCTCTAGACATGGGGAGGATTGTGTTCTTTTTTAATTTAAAGTTCCTTTTAAATTCCGCGTATTTATTAATTTGAAGGTTTGTTATTTCGTCCATAGTCATGTTACTCAAGCGTGCTTTCAAAGTATTATCTAATAATTCTGGCCAACCCATTGCCCTAGCTTGGCGAATGCCACTTTCTAATTTCTCTACAGGACTGCGGACAATTGTGAATACAAACCCATTAATCTCGTCAATATTGACGGTTTTGGGTGAGATTTTCAGACATGTTTTACTGATATATTCGCCACACTGGTTGCATACATCCGCCGAACATATATTCAAGGGAGCGAATACACCGTACTTTAATGTTGACCAACCAGCCTTTAAATTCACAATATAGGTAAAATTATACCCCTGAGGAGAAAAAACTCTTTTATGCGGCAGCAGATCAGAATATCTATTTTCACATTGCTCAAAAAACATTTTCCTATCCAAATGCACCACTTTGTCCGCTGTATGCATATTTGGGGCATGCTGCATTAATGTAGGTGTTTCCAATGCAATCTTTGACCTATTTCGGCGTATATTGTTCGATTTATTTCGGCGTATATTGTTCGATTTATTTCGAAGTGGTGGTTGTCCATAACCATCCCTACCCCGGTGGGACACGAATATAAACACGAAAACAATAAGAATTATATGTATATACCACATTGAATTCAAACATTAGTATGTTTATAGTCGTTGTGGTTGGGTATCGAAGAACAAACTTCTGTAGTATATATATACACTATTGCAAAACTATATAATGAGCAAAAATATGTTTGTCTTGACATCCACATTCATTAGTATTATGTTACTTATGGTGATTGCGTCCGCGCAACCCGTTCAAAAAAAACTGTTTTCACATAATTGGCCGACTCCTCCCTTGAAGCGTATAGAAAGCCTACCATATTGTAAATTTAATCCAAAGATATGTGCGGTGGCCATTCGGTCTAGGAAAAGAAATGCACAACGCGTGCCTTACACTAGTAGTTGGAAAGGAGACATTGGGAAAGGAGACATTGTTAAGGTATTGGCTTTCCCAACCCCGTTCACACAGGTCTCCCGTTCAGCCTCTGAATTAAAGAAGAATTGTCCTGTGCCATGTGCATACGCCAAATCTGTAGATGACGCCGATGCTATTTTTTCGGATCAATGGTCGATGATACCCAAACATTCGCGTATACCCAAGGATTTTCCTTCAAGGATATACAAAGATTATTTGACTGGAATTATAAAAGCGACGACTTCTTTTGAGGCATGTGGTCATTACGACTGTGTGGACAATCGAGGCATAACACTACATTATTCTCGCTACTCGGACGTTTTGTATGAATTTGATGGTATAAACGCAATTGACTGGGGGGGGCGCCCGATACCACCGAGACCGTCTAAACCAAGTTCTGTGGTCTTTATTTCCAACTGTAAAAAGTGGCGAATGAATTATATGAAAGCGTTGTCAATAAATGGTGTCAATATTCATTTCGCAGGCACATGTGCAACGACAGGGCGAATACCAAATTGTAAACGTAATCAAGCTTTTCGAAAATGTAAAATTGACGCACTAAGCAAACATCCTTTTGCAATTACGTTCGAGAATACAATTATTGACGACTATGTAACTGAAAAATGGAAACATATGTGGCAATCCGGAGCAATACCGGTATACATGGGAAGCCCAACCATATACGAAAAGAAAGCGGATTATCCACCGTTTATAAATGCGTTAGATTTCGAAACACCGGTCTCATTAGCCCGTTATATGCAAGAGGTATTGTCGAACGATACATTATGGGAGTATTACACACAACGTAACGCCATACAACACCCATTAAAAATGACTGTCGGACGAAAATTTTCAAGCAATAATTTGAATGCCATGGTTTGCGATGTGTGTCGCGTGATTTGGAATACGACAAATACGAATATTTGTCGATAGTGAGGTATAAAAGACTAGTTTTATTTGGAATAAATGATGAAGCTTATCATTTTTTTTGCTATGATTTTTATTAAAGTGTATGTAATACATGGAGAATTCGTCGATGCGTCATCCACACCAGGGTATGGCCCACTTCTGGGAAATCATCTTGATGATTTTGATCATGAGGCTTATATTGATCCTCCTTTTGATGTCTTAAATCAATTTTTTAGAGACGCGTTTAATACATTTAACGATTGCGGTACCAGTAGCGATTTTCCCTATGAAATTTCAGTCAAAACGACGGTGAATGATTCTATAATTGTCACATATACAAATTATACCGGTGAAGTTTCGTTGGTTCAAAGATATACAAACAATACTGTGGAAGCGGCGAACTTAACACGGGACAATGACTGGCCGGATAATGCTACATATAAACTAGATGGCGATTATTATTATTACAAAGAAGATTTGGCTTTCAAAGTCTGGAGTGCCCAGCGCGAAAAGTGGGTGGGAATATATGAGTTTTGATTTAACTCATTTTAATTTAAATCATTTTAATTTAAATGATTTTAATTTAAATCATTTTAATTTAAATCATGAATGCCAACATAACCTCCGCCCCCATGACTACGACATCTTATGATGTCGCTTCGACGGCAAACCCCTTCTCAAACGATTGCGACACGAGCGAAGATTCGAATGCCACCGGTACCAAGCGCAAAGCGTGTAGTGATTTTGCGGAAGCACACGATACTAAGAAAGAAAAAAGAACTAAAAAGGGGTTCGCAGGCCTTCGAATGATTACCGTCGACGAGTTCGTCTTTGAAGTCACAGCGGCACTTTCAGAGACCGGGAAACCGGCCAAAAGCGCCGCAGAGCTGTCAGCTATTTATCGCAAGTACGAACACGTCCCGTCGACGCTTGCGCGCGAGTGGTCTGCCGCTGAAAACCGTTTTTTGGCGAACATGCTGACTGAACTGGGTTTCGAAGGAATTGAAGTGGTTGAACTCAACCAAATGCTTCCAGAAGGCGCTAAAATGCGTAATGGGTCTACTGTGGAAGCGGCGAACGTCCTCGTGACCCGCGAGTTCGGTCAACAGCTCGGTATCGACATGGATCTGTTGTACGAGCAACTAGAAGCCCGTGAAATGGACAAACTCAAGTGGTCGAGACGTGCCAAACCATTTGATAAGAATGGTAACCCCACTAATGGGCAACAGAACAAGCTGGCGCGTCATAACTGTTGCATAACAGATGCAGAAGAGGATGGAGAAGCGATTGAGCATGGCGTTAGAGCTGGACATCCCAAGAACGAGAACATCAAGTTCACTTTTTATTCGTACGAAGCTTTTCTTGAATTGAAAAAGTTTCGCTGGCGTTGCGCTGCCGTCTTTGGCCCGTTTGGTTACAAAATTTACGACCAGTTTCACGAGCTAAACAAGTACTACGACAAGCTGAGAGGCATCGGGCGCCACGGGGATATCGAAAGAGGCCCAGAAGACAGTTGTTCACGTGGGATGGTCAATTGTCTCAAGGTCGGTTTTCATATCCCGATGCTCTTTTCGTGGTACAAAGACGCCAAGCCTGCTGGTCGTTCAGAAGATTTGGACGTTATGGACGTCTCTAAAGCTTCTTTCGTGGTCGTACCAATGCAAAAGAAGACGAAGGGTGTTGTGAAGTGGTCTACATCGACCGTTGCTGCTGTCTTTACACTTGGACACGGTGATTACTATCAGATGTCGGCCAAGTCCATTGGAAAAGATTGGAATAAACGTGATTGGGCACTTCGTCATTGTGCTGGTCATAAGAAGTATACAGGTCTTCCCAAGTCCTATTATGTTGCTGTAGAGGCTCGTTACGGAACTGTGAAACCAGTGGCGTACTCGTTGACTGGTTCTGACCGTGTGGAGAACGATTCCGAAACGCCTGAATTACAGTCGGCAACACGTTTCGACGGACATTAATAAAATATTACTATAATTAAGACGTTTGTTTTTTTAATAAATGGAGCACAGACCTGTATTTAAAACTTTTGAAGTCGCAGAAGCTGGTCTTAAGGAATGGGCTATGTGGGTATTTGCCATGACGATGATTGTTATCAAAGGTCGGGGAATGTCTCCATCGCCTGCAGCGCAGCAGGCTGCAAAGTTAATCTTGCAAGCGGATTGTAATGATTTCAAGGGGTTGTATCGAGCGGCAGCCCTCGAATATCATCCTGATAAAAACAGCGACAGCGACACAACTGCCGACATGGCCCTCATTAACGATGTTTACGAACAAAGAAAAGTCCGTGGTGGGTGTGAGAAGTCAAATCTAAGACAAACGAAAACTTCAGAGAAGCCCAACAAGTCCAAGCCCGAAAAACCAAAGAAGTCCAAGCCCAAAAAACCCAAGAAGCCCAAAAAACCAAAAAAGTCCGAAAAACCAACGAAGTCCAAAAAACGGAAAAAGACGCGGCGACAAGCCAAAGAAGCCAACGACGACGGAATATCGATGGGACAAGTAGTGGCAGGCGTTTGTCTGGGCGCAGTTGTAGGAAGTGTGGCAAAAGAGTGTCGCAACCCCAGGCACCGTGACAGAAGACCACATCCTCATAGTCCTGGTCGTCGAACGAGGCGCAGTTCGGATAGTGAATAGAGGGTATAAGTTTACGTTTATTTTGTTTTAAATGCCCTACCGTAAAGATAATATTGGCGACACACCATATTATGTGACCGCTTACGAGACTCGTTTTTTCAGACCCGTGATGTGTGAACGTATCCACCAGTCTCTTAGGGGTATTGGTATCAACGTGCACAAGTCGAAAGGGGATGCTGCTTGTGAATTGACTTATTTGGATTGTTATTCGTCCCACGTTGAACAATTGTCGAAACCACAATCTCTTCTGAAAACTTTTGCTGCGGCATTTCTTTGAACATATGGTACATATTTTCAAATTCCCAGTTACTTGACAAATATTGAACATAAAAAATGATGTCAACTTCTTCTGCGGCGGCTGTGCAACCGGCTACATTAACGTCGGCCGATGTGACACATGCGATGAATGTGCCTACCTTTTACCATCAGACGCTGCCTTTTTGGAACATGTGCAGTTTCTTATTTACACGACATGAAGGGCGCCTTGTTTGGCAAGAAGTGCCGTCGAACACGTTCTTTCAGATGGGTGAACAATTGTATCAGGCTGTGGAAGCGTTGCCCTCTGAAAATGAAATGCAAGAAAAGCGCCTAATATTTTATCAGACCTATTTCGTGATTCTTTCAAGAACCCGTGGTATGCAAACACAAACAGAGTGGTTGGCGCGTTCTCCGCCCGATTTTTTACAGGCCATGCACAAAATGTACAGATTACTCTTTTCGATGAGTCATCTCGTACCAGAAATGCCAAACTTTGGAAACCACCATCCATCATTAATAAAAAAGTAGACTATATATAAATGTACATTTCATTATAAAATATGTGGCAACCCGGCCCTTCTATTCAACTTCAACAAAATCCCGTCTACTCTTACACACACCGCGACAACGGATTGACCGTGTTATTGTGTCCCGTCCCTGATTCCAGAGTCTGTGCCTACATGCGCGCCGTGTCCGCCGGTTCCAAAGACGAAAACGGAAAAACGGGCTCCGCCCATTTCATTGAGCACATGTCGTTTCGCATCCAGAACGGAAAGATATGGTCTCTCGCCTCCAAAGGAGACCTCATTAACGCTGAAACCAACATGGATTCGACGCGCTTTTATGTAGTGCATTTGCCGCATCAAACAGCGGACACTATTCGCATCGATTCGGAGCGGTACAAACAAGCAGCCGTTCCCGCCGATAAAGTTCCCGTCGAATTACATGCTGTCCTGAATGAGTTGGAACGTGGCGAACGCGCCGGCAACAAAATGTTTCACACGACGTCGGCCCTTGCTATTCTAGAGCATCCTTACCACCATAGTACAATTGGCACGCGTTTCGACGTTTCCAGTACTACAGCAGCCGATATGGAGCATTTTCGTAAACAATTTTACGTTCCCAATAACACCACGCTCATATTTAGCGGACATTTTGATGCTGCACAGATATTGCAAGACGTCCACACCAATTTTGGCTCTATTCCCGCCTCCAAAACGTTGGAAACTGAGCATACTCCCGAGCCTCCTCAGCAGGGGCGGCGTTTTGCCGAACTAAATCTTGAAGCACCGTGTCCCATGATTTGTATGGCATTCCGATGTCCAGCGGGCTCTACGAAAGAGTCTATCGTGTTGCAATGTATCTCGCGCCTTACGTGGCATAATTCACAGGGTCGTGGCAAGCAATTGATTGACAGTGGAGCGCTACACGATGTTTCGACGTACGCCCCTCGTCAATTGAATCCATATCTATGGTTTATGCACGGTACTCTTGAGACATCAGGTAATTTAGAGACAGCGGAGACAAAGATGTTCCACGTTCTCGAGTCGTTCATGACACACCCGGTCACAGAAGAAGAGCTGCAAACTTGCAAGTCGTCTTTACAAGATGATTGGAATCGGTCGCTCGAATCGGTGACGGACATTATGAATGGACTTGGCCGCGGCGTGTCAATGGGCAATTGGAAAGACTGTGCCGACCGCGTGGTTGCCTTAGAATCGGTGACGCCTGCAGACATCACATCTGTGGCAAAATTAGTTTTCCGTAGACACCATATGACAGTGACCCATGTCAACCCCACTGTTAAAAAAGCACCCGAATTAAAAGCAACCGCTTTGCCGCCGGCAATGAGCAAGCAAACACCCGCGAATTTGCCTCCGGTCGTCGCTAACAAAGTGGGATGGTCAATAAATTCGCTGAGTCCGGGTACAAATATATTGCACGTACCTCGCGCAAGTTACGTCAGAGTTACGTTGTCCGCAAGATTTTCACCCGCACAACAAGACATCGCATCTCTATTTGTTTCTCACATGAAAAATGCGCCCCAGATGACGGCTGCTCTACACACCGAACGAAAATTTTCTCACGACCACGAGTTTGTGCACATGACGATGGAAATGCCCACGAATATAAACGTGTTACAACAAGCATCCGATATAATGTTCCATAAAGAATGGATGAATCCTTCTATACACAACATTAATGTTCAAAAACGCCACATGATTGCAGAAATGAACGCTATGAAGAAAGACCAGTCGTATCTAACAAAAAGCCATTTTATTGAATCGCTTTTTGAAAAGACAATGTATCACACGCCTTTAGACGTGCGCACTAATCGTATTCAACAGATGTCTAAACGAGATATCCAGCATTTCCATGCCTCTTGGATAGGCCAATCGCCAACCATGGTGACTATTGTCACACCAACGGTAGAGGCGGCGGCCACACTCGGCAAAATTTTGCCGGCGGGCGCTTCTGTGGCCGAAACAACACTTGAGTGGCAACCCGTGACTAGAAAGGCTTCCTCGACACATGTCAAGTTGGCTGGCTACGGTTCTTTTCAAATTATGATCGGGCAAACGGTGGCCATGAAACAATACACGCGCGTCGCCATTGCATTAGAATGTGCGGCTGAGATTTTAGGCGGTGGTATGACTGGCCGTCTCATGCACACTGTACGCGAACAAAAAGGTCTCGGTACATACGGTATCTACGCCGTCATGCAATACGTCAGTCCAAAGACTGACGGTATATTCTGCATCCAGGGTACATTTAGCCCGAGTTCGATTAAAGAAGGGCTCGCATGTACCAAAGAATTGCTACATGACTGGCATGAAAATGGCGTCACACAAGCCGAATTTGAAAATGCGCGCGAAAGAATGCTGGGGAGACGCATCATTGCAAATGACTCTGTTGACCATTTACATGGTACCGTGTTGCAATACCTATTGCATCAAAAATCCCCAAAACAAGCCATGGAAGAATACGAGTCTACGTTGAATCAAATTACCCGAGACGAGGTTAACGATACACTTGCTCAGTACATCGACCCACATCAAATGTCAGAAGTTGTCGTCGGCCCACCATAACCTATAAATAAAAAAAAAAATTAAATTAATGTTATTATTGAAGGACTATTTTTTTATTCCGAGATGCGTCGACACAGACCGTCATTATCGAAAATTACATATGAACTATATAAGTATAGTGTAAACAGGAAACATGGAAGATTTAATCGCTTCTTTAAGCCAACTGAAGATTGTTTATCCAGAACAAACAAAATCAACCATGGTTTTCTCAAATCAATTGTTGGGGAAGACAGTGTGCCATTTGTACCACGAGAACCTACAGTTAAAACAAGAAATATTTCGATTGCGTAGTTTGTTAGAGGTTGTAAACAATCCGCGTTTACCCGAATGGGTAAAATGACAGTACTTGGTTGCTGTCTATTCTTCATCACCTACGAAATGTTCAAACACGCCGCGGCCCAAAGGGCAATGGTCGTTTTCGGAAGTTGGCATACTGTCTGTATATAAATGCCACTTGAACATTTATTAGATGTCTTTAGACTTCAGTCTTGTTCGTGAAATGCGTCAAAATTTAAACAAACTACTGGAATATTTAGTCGACAAAGAAATACAAGATACACCATGGAAAGGACAGGCGGAAAAACAGTGGATCGACATCGGTCAAGAAATACTATTATTGTTAGACGAACTGGAAAAGTACACAGAGTTTAATATTAGTGCTTCATTCCAACCGTACGATTTCTTTCACTATTTATTGCTCCATTTCGAAACACTGGAAGTCAAAATAGGCGCAATACCCCCACTTGTCCTGCAGGAACTTCGTGACTGGTTTGATTTATTTAACCAATTCGAAGCCAATTTGTCCACATTTTTGGAACCATTACGCAGTCAAACGTGTTGGGAAGAAGATGAAGAACTCGCAGCTATGCGACGGTCACGAGGAAGACGTGGCCGCAAGCCGACACAAGGAAGTAAATTTGCAAAAAAGGAACAGTTGTTTGCACAATGGGGCGGCAAGTGGCTTCCTGTTACGATTGTGGACGTATTGCCCAACAAATATTACAATATATATTGGACAAAGTCCGATGAAATATCTTCGGTTCACGAAGATGAATTGAAACGCCAAACGCCCGCTAAGACGGTCAAACCCACTAAGACGGTCAAACCCACTAAGACGGTCAAACCCACTAAGACGGTCAAATCCGCTAAGACGGTCAAACCCACTAAGACGGTCAAACCCACTAAGACGGTCAAATCCGCTAAGACGGTCAAACCCACTAAGACGGTCAAATCCGCTAAGACGGTCAAGCCGACACAAGAAAGTAAATTTGCAAAAAAGGAACAGTTGTTTGCACAATGGGGCGGCAAGTGGTTTCCTGTTACGATTGTGGACGTGTTGCCCAACAATTATTACAATATATATTGGACAAAGTCCGATGAAATATCTTCGGTTCACGAAGATGAATTGAAACGCCAAACGCCCGCTAAGGCGGTCAAACGCAGCAGCATTGTGAAGGGGATGTCTGTGGCGACCGGGCCCCCTATGACGAATGGAAGATATAGTAGCTTTATTAACACCAACCAACAAACTGGTACACCAACCAACAAAACAGAGGTTAAAACATTTGTCATCTCTTAACCACTACAAAATAATCATCTGCCAAGAAATGCATTACATGTAAAATAGTTAATATATATTCTAATATTGTATTGACTAGCTAGAAATTAAAAAGGCGTACTAATTTTACACAAAGCTCTCGTTTTAAAGCCGACGCTGAAAGCCACGAAGGCGAAAGTTTAGTGGCTGTGGCACAGATGTCACCCATCGATACTCATGTTTTTTGGAACCTTCGGTTTCGCCAAAGCGACTCAGAGGCGCTGCCAACAGAGAAGCATCCACTTTGCAATGAAAAAGTAGATACTTACATTTGGCATCGTAAAACATTTTAGAAGAACGTTGTTCTAAAATGTTTCTAACTTTCGAAGCACAGTCTTCATCATTTGTACAAAATAAACTGTTGTTTGTTTCTTCACATACTTCGCGTACTACGGTATCTAGAATAGACTTATCCACAGTATCCGTTTTTCCACCCATGTCAGCCCACTTGCCTTTGTATTTTCGAAAAAGCGTCCATTTTTTTCCTTTTGATTCAGTCCATACTAATAATCCGGCCGCTTTCACAGGTTGATTT
>Ga0115003_10002661_pt1 | contig 14611 bp, 14 predicted proteins | sample ArcticOcean_MG_C_7_FD_88736 | JGI IMG/M metagenome (GOLD analysis project Ga0115003, IMG submission 88736) | Marine microbial communities from western Arctic Ocean - ArcticOcean_MG_CB11_88 | ecosystem: Environmental > Aquatic > Marine > Oceanic | place: Arctic Ocean: Canada Basin | collected... | reverse complement strand
CGGCCTTTAGGTCCTAATGTTACTTTTACAGCGTTAGCTAAGATGTCCACACCGTTCATCATTTTTGCTCGCGCTTCTATTCCAAATTTAATTACTTTAGCCATTTCTGATCTCCTTTTTTGATTTCTATCTTATTTGTCTTTTGAAACTCCCATAACGTCGGATTCTTTCATGATGCTGTATTCTTTATTGTCTATTTTAACTTCAGTACCTGACCATTTTCCAAAAAGCACAATATCTCCAACTTTAACGTCCATTGGTATTAATTTTCCATCTTCGGTTTTAGCTCCAGGTCCTACAGCTACAACCTCTCCTTCTTGTGGTTTTTCTTTTGCAGTATCAGGAATAATTATTCCTCCTGCTGTTTTTGCTTCACTATCAAGCACTTTAATTAGGACTCGGTCGTGTAAGGGTCTAAATTTCATATTTTGCTCCTTCAGATTTGTATGTACGCCTGATATGGTGAGTTTTCACAAAATTTCAAGTACCTCCAGCTTAGAAGAAGTGCTTAAAAGTGCCTTATATTGCTATATTTTGTTTATTTTTCTATAAGCATTAAGACTGGAGATATTAAAGTGAAAAAACTAGATCATTTAGCTGAAATTTATACTTCGTACGACACCTTCATTATAGATTTATGGGGAGTCATGCATAACGGAATAAGACTTAACCCAAAAGCTATTGAGGCAGTAGATAGTTTAATAAAAAATAAAAAAAAAGTAGTTTTTTTATCCAACGCTCCACGACCAAGCAGCGAAGTTAAAAAGTTTTTAAATCAACTTAAAATGGAAGATCGATATCTTAAAAATATTTTAACATCAGGTGAGGCGGCAATGCAGGCTTTGCAAAATCATAAATACGGTAAATTTTTTTTCCATTTAGGTCCGAAAAGAGATGAATCTGTTTTTTTTAAAATTAAAGAAAACAATACTAGCTTAGAAAGATGTAATTTTATTTTATGCACAGGTTTGTTTGATGATGGTGGAGACGATCTTAATTACTATAAAGAAGTGCTTAAAAATCATATTGAAAAAAAACTAATTTGTACAAACCCCGATTTAACTGTTCATAGAGGTGATGTAGAAGAGTATTGCGCTGGTAGCATTGCTAATTTATTCGAGTCCATCGGTGGTAAAGTAATTTATTTTGGCAAACCCTATAAAGAAATTTACAAAATGTGCTTTGAAGATGGAGAAAAAACTCTTGCCATCGGGGATAATCTTAATACCGATATTAAAGGTGCTAACAATATGAACATTGACTCTATTTTTATTTCTAATGGAGTTCATAGAGCTGAGTTTAAAAATGACAGTGAACTTTTTGCACTCTCATTAAAATATAAAGTTAAAGCAAATTATTACCAACCCCAGCTAATTTGGTAAGATGGTTATTTATAAAAATTTAAATATAAAAGAAAATCACAAGAATTCAGTTATAGCTATTGGAAATTTTGATGGACTGCACTTAGGACATCAAAAAGTTTTAATGCAAGCAAAGCTAAAAGCTAAAAAAGAAAATTTAAAATTCGGAGTTATTACATTTGAGCCTATCCCCAACATGTTTTTTAACAAAAATATTAAACATTACAGAATTAACTCTACAGAACAAAAAATTTATTATTTAAATAAATTAAAATTAGATTTTTTAATTATTATCAATTTCAATAAGTCTTTTTCAAACATTGGCGCAGATACTTTCATAAGTAAAATTCTGGCAAGTAAACTAAAGAGTAAATATATTTTTGTTAGCCAAAATTTTAGATTTGGAAAAAAAAGAATTGGAAACACAAATACATTAAAAATACATGAGAAAAAATATTCATATAAAACAATTATTACTTTCCCTTATCAAAAAAATAAAAAGATAATTTCATCTTCTTTAATAAGAAAAAACATTTCTGAAGGTAAAGTTGTAGAAGTTCATAAACTTTTAGGAAGACCCTGGGTTGTTAAAGGAAAAGTTGTTAAGGGCGAGCAAAGAGGAAGAAAGATTGGATTTCCAACTTGTAATATTAGGTTGAATTCTTACACGCTTCCAAAATTAGGCGTTTACTGGGTTCAAGTAGAAAGTAAAAATTTTAAAAAAAAAGGAATAGCAAACATAGGCTATAGACCAACATTTAACGGTAAAACCTTATTACTGGAAGTGAATATATTTGGAATAAATGCAAATTTATATAAAAAGATACTTAAAGTTAGCTTTATAAAATTTATTAGACCTGAAAAAAAATTTAAAAATATTAACGAACTTAAAAATCAAATAAAAAAAGATATAGCTAAAATAAAAAAATAATGTCAAAAGAAAACTTACACCTCCCTATAACAGCCTTTTCCATGAAAGCTAATTTGGCTAAAAAAGAACCTGAGATTTTAAAAAGTTGGGAAAAAAATAAAATTTTTGAAAAGATTAGAAAAAATTCTAAAGGCAAAGAAAAATTTGTTCTTCATGACGGTCCCCCTTATGCAAATGGACACATTCACATGGGAACTGCCTTAAATAAAATATTAAAAGATATGATTGTAAAATCCCACCAAATGAACGGAAAAGATTCTATATATGTTCCGGGCTGGGATTGTCATGGACTACCTATCGAATGGAAAATTGAAGAGCAATATAAAAAAAATAAGAAAAATAAAGATGAAGTTCCAATTAAAGATTTTAGAAAAGAGTGCAGGGAATTTGCTAAACGATGGATAGACATTCATATCAATGAATTTAAAAGGCTTGGTGTAACTGGAGACTTTGAAAATTATTATTCCACAATGAGTTTTACAGCCGAGGCACAAATAGTAAGAGAGCTTGGTAAGTTCTTATTAGACGGAAGTTTATACCAAGGATTTAAACCTGTATTTTGGTCAACAGTTGAGAAAACAGCATTAGCCGATGCTGAGGTCGAGTATAAAGATCATACTTCTAATACAATATTTGTAGCTTTTAAAGTCAAGGAAAGCTCAAAAGATTTTTTAAAAGGGGCCAATATTATTATTTGGACCACAACACCTTGGACGATTCCCGCTAATAGAGCTTTAGCTTTCAATAAAAGTATAGAATATGCTTTAGTTGAAACAAGTGGTTTAGAAGATTTTAAAGAAAAAAAAATAGTAGTTGCTACAAACCTTTTAGATTCAATTGTTAAATCCTGTTCTATTGAAAATTTTAAAATCTTAAAAACTTTTAGTGGGTTAGATTTTACCGGAACTATATGCGAGCATCCTTTTAAAAATTTAGGTTATGATTTTGACGTCCCAATGCTGGAAGCAAGATTTGTGACTTTGGAACAGGGCACAGGTGTAGTACATTGTGCGCCAAGTCACGGTCCTGATGATTTTAATCTGTGCCTTAAACATAACATTCCATCAAAGTATACAATTGACAACGCCGGGTATTATACTGATGAAATTCCTCATTTTACAAAAACTCATGTCTTCAAAGCTGATCCAATTATTATTGATAAACTAAAAGAATTTAAAAAACTATTAAAACACGATAAACTTCAACATAGCTACCCCCACTCATGGAGATCGAAAGCTCCATTAATTTATAGAGCAACTCCACAATGGTTTATTTCAATGGAAAAAAATTCTTTAAGAAAAAAAGCTATTAAAGCTATAGGTGAAACTACTTTTTATCCTCCCAAGGGAAAAGAAAGACTAATGTCCATGATTGAAGGAAGACCCGATTGGTGTGTCTCTAGACAAAGATCTTGGGGAGTGCCTTTACCTATATTTATTAATAAAAAAACTAAAGAGCCCCTACGCGATGAAGAAGTAATCAACCGAATAGCAGAAATTTATGAAAAAGAAGGTTCAGACTGTTGGTTTACAGATGATCCAAAAAGGTTCTTGGGTGAAAATTATAATGTAAGCGACTACGAGAAATTAAACGATATCGTCGAAGTATGGTTTGATAGCGGTTCAACACATAGTTTTGTTTTAGAAAAAAGGGAAGAACTCAAGTGGCCTGCAGATATGTATCTTGAAGGATCAGACCAGCACCGAGGCTGGTTTCATTCATCACTGTTAGAATCTTGCGGAACCAGAGGAAGAGCACCTTTTAAGAGCATACTATCACATGGTTTCGTTGTAGATGGAAAAGGGATGAAAATGTCCAAATCAGCAGGAAACGTTATTTCTCCCGATGACATATTAAAGAATTATGGTGCAGACATATTAAGAGCTTGGGTTGCTTCATCTGATTATGCAGAAGATTTAAGAATTGATAATACGATTTTAGCCCAACACGCAGAATCTTATAGAAAAATAAGAAATACATTTAGATTTATACTAGGAAATCTTCAAGATAAATTTGAACAACGAGATTTAAAAAAAATAAACATAGATTCTTTTTCAGAGCTAGAAAGATATGTTTTAGGAAAACTTTTTGATTTAGATAATTCTATTAAAGAGAATCTAAAAAACTATAATTTTCATAAACTTTATAAAGAGCTTTTAAGTTTTTGTACGTTAGATCTCTCTTCATTTTATTTTGACATAAGAAAAGACATATTATATTGCGATGATTTAGATTCAAAAAAACGTAAAGATTGCATTGTTGTCCTAAATATAATTTTAGAATGCCTCCTTAAGTGGCTGGCTCCAATTTTTGTTTTTACGACTGAAGAAATTTTTAATTTATTAAATAAAAATGAAAATAGTATACACGAAACCTCTTTTCCTAAAGTTCCACAAAATTGGAAGGATGATAAGTTAGACAAAAAATGGAAAAATCTTTTTCAAATTAAGCAAGAAGTAAATCTTGCAATTGAAGAAAAAAGATCAACGAAAGAAATAGGATCCAGCTTAGAAGCAGATGTTTTAATCCACGTAAATGATAAAGAATTTAAACTTTTAGAAGGATTAGACTTGGAGGAATACTTTATTGCATCAAAAGTTGAAAAAATTAAAAATGCAGTTGATGGTAAAATAAAGATTAAAGTTAAAAAATCTACGGGAAGTAAATGTACACTCTGTTGGAAAATTTTAGATAAAAAATGTGAAAGAAAACATTGTGGTGTTAATTAAAATATGAAAATTCTTAAAAATGTCAGAAAATTATTTTTTTTAAAAAGTACACTAGGAGCGCTATTAGTAGTTTCTTTTATCTTTTTTTTTGACAGAGTCACAAAAATAGTCATCATTAATCACCAGTTAAATGACCAGGGTATATTTGTTAACGATTATTTGAATTTTGAACTTGTTTGGAACACTGGCATTGGGTTTGGTTTGTTTAGCCAAAATGCAAACATATACTATCATTTAATTTCCTTGCTAATTTTTTCTGTAATAGTTTTTTTATTTTATTTAATGAGTAAGGCAATTTTTTTAGAAAAAATTTTATTTTCTTTAATTTTGGGAGGTGCAATAGGTAACTTATACGATAGATTAATTTATTTTGCTGTTCCAGATTTTATAGACTTTCATATAAAAGATTTTCACTGGTTTACCTTTAATATTGCAGATATATTTATTACATTGGGAATAATTTTAATTATTATTCAAGACTTATTGTTAAAAAAAAAATGAAATTTATAAAATTATTAATTTTACTCTTTAGTATATCTGTAATTTTAAACAGTTGTGCTAGCCTAAGTGAGGCAGGTAAAGTTTTAAGAAATGACAAGAGAACTACAACAGATGAATTTTTGATAAAACAGAAAGACCCATTAACACAACCTCCAGATTTTAATAAAATACCGGAACCAGGATCAATGCAGAAAAATGCAAAATCAGAAGAAAATAGTATTGAAAAAATTTTAAAAATAAAAAAATCAGAATATTATAATAATCAAACAAAATCATCATCAACAGAAGAATCTATTCTCAATCAAATTAAAAAGTGAAAAAAAATATATATTTAAAGAACAATATTAACCAAAGCTATTTTAATAAAGATATATATTCTACAGATAAAATAAAAATAAAAAAAATTATAAATAATATTTTTACTTCCTTAAATAAGAAGCAAGATTCTTTTCATTCATTAAGCCAAAAATTTAATTTTAATTTTAAGCGTTCACAGCTTATAAAATTTAATAAATATAAAACAGTGATTCTGATCGGCATGGGTGGTTCCGCCTTAGGCGCTAAAGCCTTATATTCATTTTTTAGAGATGAAATAGAAAAAAAATTCATTTTTTTAGATAATTTAGATCAATTAAAAATTGAAAAAATAAAACAAAAAATAAATTTAAAAAATAATCTTTTTATTATTATCTCAAAGTCTGGAAATACTCTTGAAACATTAATAAACACTAATTTATTTAGAGATAAAATTAATAAAAAAAATACAATAATCATCACAGAAAAAAAACCTAATTTATTAAATATATTCGCTAAGAATAAAAAAATTTTACACATCAGCCACAAAGATTATATTGGAGGTAGATACTCGGTCTTATCTGAAGCAGGTATGATTCCAGCTTATTTTATGGGCTTAAAAACGAATTATTTAAGAAAAAACTTACTAGATTTTTTTAAATCAAAAGAAAAAAATTTATTAATAGATAATGTCATTAAATTAACTCATATTTACAGATATAAAAAAATTAATTCTCTCATACTGCTAAACTATGCACCAGAGATTAATGAATTTCTTTATTGGTGCCAACAATTAATAGCCGAAAGTTTAGGGAAAAAGGGAAAAGGAATATTGCCAGTTGTTTCGCCAGTTCCTAGAGACCATCATAGTTTGTTACAATTATATTTAGATGGCCCTAAAGATAAATTGTTTTATATATTTAGCCTAACATGTAATAAAAAAATGAAGATAAACAAAAATGTGTTTGGAAAAACTTTCAGCTACGTAGAGAATAAAAATTTGTCAAAAGCCCAGGAAGCCCAAAAAAATGCATTAATCCATGCGTTAAAAATTAAAAATATTCCTTATCAAGAATTTGTTATCAATAAAAAAAATGAGCAGAGTTTAGGCAAACTATTCTCTTATTTTATAATGGAAACTGCTTTAATTGGAAAGTTGATTGGCGTTAATCCGTTTGACCAACCTGCTGTAGAGCAAGTAAAAATCTTAACTAAGAAATATTTAAGTTAAAAATTCTCCAAAAATTACTTTTGACCTACCGTATTTTTTTGTTAAAAGTATATTTATTATATTGTCAAGATTATCTTGTGACTTCTCCTCCCTATGAATGATAATTAAATGTTTTTTTTTGTAAACTTTAGAATCTCTCATTATTTTTAAGTCTTCTATAAAAAGATTTTCCGAGAAGGGTGGGTCAAAAAAAAAAATTTCAAATTTATCTTTGTCGTTTAATCTACTAAAATATGAAATTATTTTTGCATTAAAAATTTCAGATTTATCTTTAATTTTCAAATTATTTAGATTGTCTTTTAATATAATTAGGGCCTTGTTATCATTTTCAACAAAAGTTGCTTTTTTTGCTGATCTAGAAATACACTCAATTCCAAATGAACCAACACCAGAATAAAGATCTAGAATATTAGCATTCTCTAATTTAACACTGATTAAATTAGAGTGCTTAATAACATTAAAAATATTCTCTTTAACAAAATCTCTAAGAGGTCTTGTAGTTGACGATTTCAAAAATTTAATTTTTTTACCTTTTAAATATCCACTAACAATTCTCATTTTTTTTGATTATTCTCCAACCTATATCTTTTCTAAAAAAACCATACTTCCAATTAATAGTTTTAATTATTTTATAGATTTGGTTTCTTATTTTTAAAAAAGTACTTCCCAAAACAACTATATTTAATACACGCCTCCATTTGAAAATAATGAGCCATTTTTATTTTTAATGTTTGCATGGAATAGAAAAGATTTTTTTGAAAGCCTAATGTTTTCTAAGTTTATTCTTTTGTTTGTTATGTATTTATTTGGGTAGCCTTTAGCACATAGTACTATTGCCATACATTTTTCTTTATTCCATTTAATTTTAAATTTATTAAGTTTATTCTTAACAGATGCATTCAATAGTTGAACCAAATCAGTTTTTAATCTTGGCATGATTACCTGGCATTCAGGATCCCCCATTCTAACATTGTACTCTATTAGGTAAGGTTTATTTTTTTTAATCATAAGTCCTACATACAGAAATCCTGTGTAAGGGTGTTTTTTAGACTTAAGTGCTTTAAGAGTGGGTTTAACAATTGTATCAATTATTTTTTTTTCTAAATTTCTAGTTATAATTGGTGCCGGAGAATAAGCACCCATGCCTCCAGTATTAGGACCCGTCTCATTTTCCCCAACGCGTTTATGATCTTGTGCGGAGCCTATAAACAAGAAACTATTTTTATCAACAATTAAAAAATAACTAACTTCTTCACCTTCTAAAAATTCTTCTAGAACTAATTTTTTTGAACTACTAAATTTACCTAAAAAAATTTCTTTAGTAAACTTTTCAACTTCTTTTTTTGATTGGCAAATAGTAACTCCTTTTCCAGAGGCTAATCCATCTGCTTTTACCACCACCGGTATTTTGTATTGAGCTAGAAACGTGTTAACATCTTTTTTATTTTGACAAATTTTAAATCCTGCAGTTGGAATTTTATATTTTTTACATAAAGATTTCATAAATGCTTTTGACCCCTCTAGCTGTGAAGCATATTTGTCAGGCCCAAAAACTTTAACTTTATTTTTTCTTAAGAAATCAACTATTCCTCTGACTAAAGGTAATTCTGGTCCAACAACGACCAAATCTATATTGTAAAACTTAATAGCAGCTAGTAATTTGTTAAAATTTAAGAAATCTATATTTAAATTTTTGGCAAATTGAGTTGTACCGGCATTTCCTGGAATACAGTAAATTTTATTTGTAGTATTGGAACTGTATATTTTTTGACAAAGTGCATGTTCTCTACCACCACTTCCAATTAAAGCAATATTCATATGAAGAAATATATTATATATACTATTAGTGTATATGAACAAAAAAAAAGCTACCCTTAAATACAAGGCTAATACATTCGATCTTATAGAAGAAGGCGATCACGTTATCTGCGCCGTCTCAAAAAAAAATATACCACTTGAAAAATTGAATTATTGGAATGTCGAACTTCAGGAAGCTTATTATTCTCCGTTAGAAGCTAAAATAAGATACGTGGAGTTGAGAAAAAAAAGCTAATTACTTCCAGCGATTGTGAGTCCAAATCCATTGTCCAGGATCTCTCGATATCATTTCTTCTAGAATTTTATTTAATTTTATGGACACATTTAATTTACTAGAAACTGAATCATTATTATTTCTAATTTTTATTGGATTATAAATTTCCATTTCAAAATTATCATTTGTTTTTCTAGCTATGTAGATAGGAACGATGTCTAAATTAAATTTCAAAGCTATTTGAGCTGGAAGGGTTGTTGTAAGTGCCATATGCCCAAAAAAAGGCAATCTTTTACCTTCGCTGACTCTTTGATCTATCATTAGAGCAATGCTGTAATTATTTTTTATATAATTAATTGAATCTTTTACACCACCTAGGCCTTTTTTGATTTGATTTTGACATACATGTTTCTTTCTAAAGTGTTCCATAAAAGGATTTAAAAAAAAATTATTTAGTGGTCTATAAATTGTAGCCAAATGAATATTTCTTTTAGTCAATTCCATTGACATTAACTCAAAATTTGCAAAATGACCCGACACAAAAACTACTGGCTTATTTTCCTTAATAATTTTATTTAAAATATGGTCACCTTTAATTTTAATATGGTAGTTAGTGTTCTTCAGTTTTTTTAAATATAAATACTCTACAAAAGTTTTTCCATAGTTATTCCACATGTTAAATTTAATATTTTTTTTAAAATCGTCATTAAAAAAACCTAAAAATTTTTCTAAATTATCATTGATTGTTTTTTCTGATTTTATTAAGGGACCGATTTTATTAAAAAGGAATGCAAAAAACTTTCTACTTAGCGTCAAACCAATTATTTTAATAATTATAAAAAATATATAAATAATTATTGCCTGAAAAAAATATTTAACAGCTTTTAAAATAAACACTTAATTATCTCCTTTTCAAATTTATCTTTATTATTAATTTTTAACTCGATATTTAAGCATTGAATTTGTGAAATATTATGATGTTCAATTCTAAAAAAATCTTTTTCAGTAGTAACTATTTTTAAATTATTTTTAATTGAAAAATTAACTAAATCATATAAGTCATTTAAAGAATAATTATAATGATCAGGAAAAGATACTTTTTTCACAACACGTAAATTGTTTTTCTCTAAAAGATTAAAAAAATTATCAGGGTTTCCTATTCCTGCAAAAGCAAGCAAATTATGGTTTGTAAATTTATTTAAATTAGTAGGTAAATACTGTGAATAGTAAATACTAATATCCTTAGATATTTTTTTTATTTTTTTTTCAAAAACATCATTAATATTACCATTAATAACAATTATTTGGCTTTTTTTTATAGAAGACAAGGGCTCTCTAAGCGGACCCGAAGGTAGAGTCATTTCGTTACCCGCCAATTGTCCTTCGTTAAAACAAATAATATTTAAATCTTTAATAATAGATGAATCTTGAAAACCATCATCTAGAATTACGCAGTCAAATTTATTTATTTCAGCCTCTCTTATTGCCATGACTCTAGATGAATTTTTAAATAATTTTATTTTTTTCGATTCAATTAATTTAAACTCATCTTCATGAGCTTTATAAAATTTCTTAACTACAGCAATTTTTTTACCGGATTTTTTAAATATTTCAGCAAGCTCAATACACAAGGGAGTTTTTCCAGTGCCTCCTAAATAGATATTACCAACACATATTACAGGGATAGAAAACTTTTCTTTTTTTTTAAAATTTTTTTTTAAAATTATTAAAAACTGAAAAATAAGAGATAAAGGTAATAAAAAAAAAGATATTACTGATTTTTTTTTATACCAAAATTTAGGTTTAAACATCTTCATGATTTACTTTAAATATCCACTGAATTCTAAAACTGTTTCTTTTAATATTTTCTCTCCATAGTTATTTAATAAATTTATTTGCTTTTGGTTTTTTATTTTTGGGCTTTCGAAATTTTGGATTATTTTTTTTGCTAACTCTTGTTCATTATTTACTCTCTCAGCAACGCCATGTAATCGTAAAAGTTCATATATTTCTTGAAAATTATACACGTAAGGACCGTGGAATATTTGACAACCCAATTTTGCTGCTTCAATTGGATTTTGCCCACCACTATTTTCTAATTTTTTAATAAACGATTTACCGATAAAAATATTTTTACAGTAGTTAAAATATTTAGAAAGAATACCAAAAGAATTAATTATTAAAATTTCTGCGTTAGCATCCATTAAATCACCATCATTTAAAATTTGTGAATTTAAATTGAATTTATTAGATAAATTTTTAATATAAGACGATCTCTCAACATGTCTTGGTATAATAATAGTTAATATATTATCAAATTTTTTTTTAATTTCTAGATGGGTTTTTAAAATAATAAGTTCCTCACCATTATGAGTGCTTGTTGCGCACCAAGTTTTAAAATGATCTAAATTTTTTTTATTTGAACCCTCAAGTTCATCTGTTATATTTTTAGCAGAATACTTTAAATTACCAATATATTTTAAATTTTGAACCCCAAGTTTAATTAAGTTGTTTTTTGACTCTTCACTAGCCGCTAAGCATAGATCGAAGTTATGAAAAACATTTTTTGCGAAGCGTAAAATAGTTTTCCATTTGTTAAATGATTTTTTTGTTATTCTTGCGTTAATGAGAAATAAAGGAATTTTTTTTTCTTTGATTTTAAATAAAAAATTTGGCCAAATTTCAGAGTCTACAAAGCAAACTAAGTCTGGCTTCCAAACAGTCAAAAAACTTTCAGCAAGAATCTCAACATCTAAAGGAAAAAATCTGTGAACGGTATTAGTGTATTGATTTAATCTTTTTTCTAGTAATTTTGCAGAACTTAAAGTTACACTGGTTAGTAGAAATTCTACATTTTTATTCGCACCATTGATTGCGTTTATTATAGGTAAAATACTTAAACATTCTCCAATACTTGCCGCATGAAACCAAATCAATTTTTTATTTTTATTTTTATTTGCCTTAAAGTGCCATGGAAAAATTTTTTCTTTATATCTTTTTTTATCTTCTTTGTTAAAAACTGATCTTAAATAAATTAAAATTATAAATACTGGAAATAGAACATAAGATAAATTTTTATAGAATCTCAGCATTAATTTATTTTAACTGCTTCTCATACAAAGACCTATATTCTGCTGAATTCTTTATAAGATATCCATGATTTCCAGAATCTATAATAGAACCATTTTTTAAAACAAAAATTTGATCGGCGCTATGTATAGTTGAAAGTCTATGAGCTATAACTAAAGTAGTTTTATTTTTCACTAAATTAGATATTGCATTTTGAACAATTGTCTCTGAATCTGCATCTAATGAAGATGTGGCTTCATCTAAAAGAATAATAGGAGATTTTTTTAAAATTGCTCTGGCAATTGATATTCTTTGTTTTTGGCCCCCAGAAATTCTTACACCATTTTCTCCAATAGTTGTTTCAAAACCTCTTGGAAGCTTTTTTATAAATTCAGTAGCAGCAGCAAAGTCACAAGCTTCTAGGATTTCTTTTTCTGAAGCGTCGCTGTTAGCGTAAGCAATATTTGCTCTTATTGTGTCATCGAATAAAATAACGTCCTGGCTAACTAGTGAAATATTTTTTCTTAAGGACTCAAGATTCACCTCATGAATATTCTGATTATCGATGTATATTTTGCCCTCTTGAGGTTCATAAAACCGTGGTAACAAGTTGATTATAGTACTTTTCCCGGCACCACTATGACCAACAAAAGCAGTCATTGTTCCCCCGCCAATATCTATGTTAATATTTTTTACAGCTTTTTCAATTGTATTTAAATAACTAAAGTTCACTTTATCAAATGTAATATTACACTTTTCTATTTTTAAACCTGGTAAAGAGGGATCATTTGTTGTTTCAATAGGCTCATCAATCACGCTAAAAATTCTTTTAGCCGCTTCCGTTCCTTGATAAATAACCATATTAATTGTAGCTAAGGACCGAATTGGTTGGTACGCAAGCATCATAGCAGCCAGAAAAGAAAAAAAATTATTAATTTCCAACTCACCCGCAGAAATTAGTCTTCCAGAATAAAAAATAAATCCAGCAATCATAAAACCAGTTAAGGTTTCCATTACTGGTGTGGCCCTTATCATTATACTAGCAATTTTTATGTTTTTTTCTACAGTCGAATCAATCGCTTCCTTTGCATTTTCACTCTCGACCTTTTCTTTTTGATAAATTTTTATCATCTTTGCAGATTTAAAAAGCTCTGTAAGAAGCACGGTTAAAATACCAGATTTTAAACTGGCCTCTCCTTGTGCTTTACCTATTCTTTTTCCAAGACTTTTTGCAAATATCGACGCTAAGGGCATCATAACAATCGCAAAAGATGCAAGCTTCACATTCTGATAAAACATTAAATATACTAGAGCAATTAAAGAAAAACTATCTTTCATAATATTAAGAACACCAGTGCTAACTAACTGTGTAACAGATCCACAATCATAAAAAATATTGGATAAAAATTTACCAGAATGTCTATTCTCCAAAGTTTTTATATCTGCGTTTATAATATAGTTGGTAATTTTTTTTTGTAATTCCCCGCCTATTCTGGAGCCAACTTTAATAATATTAATTCTTGCAAAGTAAAGAGAAATTCCTTTTGTTGAAAATGCCAAAATAATACATAAAGGTATTAGCCAAGCATAAGTTTTATCGTTATCAACAAAAATTTTTTTTATTGCTGGATCTAAAAGCCACGCTGTTGCAGCGGTGCTAGCAGCCACAAATAAAGAGAGAACAATAGAAAGCAATATTCTCTTAATGTATCTTTTAACATATTCTCTGTACAAACGCTTAAGTATAGTTATTAGTTCATTAATTTTCATATTTTAATTGATTAAAAAAATTCCAGTAAATAAAAAAAGACCAGAAAAATTATTAATTTTAAAAGCTTTTAAACATTTACTTGGGTTATCTTTTTTAAACTTTATTATTTGATACATTAAACTTAAAATATAAATTGTCATTAGCAGAGTAAAATTATTTAAACCTAATTTGCTATAAAATAAAAAAACAATTAAAGCAGAACTTGTAAAATAGCAAAGACCAACAAATGGCTTTATATTATTTTTAAACTTAATAGATGTTGATTTAATACCAATTAACTCATCATCTGCCACATCTTGAGTCCCATAAATTGTGTCATAGCCCAATGTCCAAAATATGGCTGATGCATAAAGTGTAATAACTTCAATAGAAATGGTATTAGTTATGGCTGTCCAAGCCATGACGATACCCCAATTAAAAGTTAAACCTAAAAAAAGCTGAGGCCAATACGTTATTCTTTTCATAAAAGGGTATGAGAAAGCTAATACCATTGAAGCAAAGCCTAAAATAATTGTTAACTTGTTAAATTGAATTAATATTAAAAATGCTAAGGCACAAAGTATTGTGGTGTAAATTAAAGCTAATTTTACAGAAATTAAATTACAAGCAAGAGGTCTATTTTTTGTTCTTTGAACTTTCTTATCTATATTTTTATCTACAATGTCATTAACAATGCATCCTGCGCTCCGCAT
>Ga0115003_10002658_pt1 | contig 14623 bp, 18 predicted proteins | sample ArcticOcean_MG_C_7_FD_88736 | JGI IMG/M metagenome (GOLD analysis project Ga0115003, IMG submission 88736) | Marine microbial communities from western Arctic Ocean - ArcticOcean_MG_CB11_88 | ecosystem: Environmental > Aquatic > Marine > Oceanic | place: Arctic Ocean: Canada Basin | collected... | reverse complement strand
TCTAATATGGAAGAGTTTATTAAAGTAATTCCAGAAGATACATATGATGAGATTATGTGGACTGCACAGAACACTTTGAAATCAAAAAATAATCCTTTCGGAGTTAGAAAAACTGCACGAACTTTGGCTTACTGGTGGCTAATCGTTATTCCTGTCACAAGGTCTGATGGTTATGAAGTGAATGGCTATTACTTAGATGCGTTAAATGCATACATGTCTCAATATCTTGTAGAGGGTAAAAAGCGTAGTAGCATTGCAGGTCAAACAGAAGCATTCTTACGAAAGATTTTAGTAGAATATGATAGAATTGGCTCAAGCATCATGGATATTGGAGAGTTCGGAGTAAATTCGGCTACTCGAAGAATTCCTGCATTTAATCCTCGATTAATGGAAGAGTTTGAAGCCAATGGAGCGACTATAAATCCTCCACCACCTCCAAGTGACATCACGGATGATGACTGTGTTATTTGCGGTCGTTCATTCTTTTGGAGTGATTTGGCTGCAAGTTTAAGTCAAACATATTATCAAAATAGTGATGGTGGGGCAGTTGATATGAAATCAAGCAAAACCATGCCCGAAGATGATTCCGTTACTCGAACAGCAGTAAATATTGCAGGTCAATATTTATTTAAGCATGACGGTGCTGCTTTGACTCAATATTTTGCTGAAAATAAAAATATTTCTAATAATGTTGTCAATTTATTACGATTGGCATTAGTTCCAAGTATAACTGCAAACCGTGAAATGTATCAATTAGTAAAAAACTTACAGTTTAAAGAAGAAACACCTTTTGAGTGGCCGACAGCATTTACTGAAGAAAATAGGGCCGAATCATTCGGTGCTGAAAACTCTGTTGAGTTTCTCTTAGAATCTGTAAAATCTGCTGAAACGCTTGACGAGGCTCAATCGTTTATGGTAAATTACAGTGGAGAAGGTATGATGGCTGAAAACATAAAATATTTAAACTCTATTGTAGACTACGATTACGGGTCAGGTAAAAATGCTGAGTTCGAGATTTACGGAGCGCCAACTTTAGAAGATGTACAAAAATTCGCCGAAGGACTCGTCAATATTCAACGATTCTTGGGGGAATAGTGTAATGAAATCGCCATTCGCTTCGCTTAATTGGGGCGTTCACACCCCTGAATTGCCTTACGTATTCATTATCACAAACACTACGGCTAATAGTAATTCTAGATTAGAGAGTGAGGAAGATTATTTGTATTTAAATTCTAAGTCTTTGAATTTTTACACTAGTTTTGCGGGTGCATTTCAAGCCGCATTTAATCAAAGTGCATCACTGATGGACAATCGAGCAGAAATATGGGTCGAAGAGGGTAATCAAAGTTTATATACTTCACCTGAATCTATTTTCGACATACAAGGATTTTACAACGAAGCGCCACGTACTGCTACAGTTACCTTCCCAAACCTCAACATACTTCTACCGCTATCGTTGAGGACTCAAGGCATGACATCACCCATTAATAACCTAATCGTCATCAGCAAAAACATTTGGAATTATTTAAGTTCATTATCAAATGGATTAAATACTTGGGAAGATTTTACTCGCCTAAAAACTCAAAAACTAACAGAAACGCAAAGAGAAAATTTGAATACTGCGTCTGCAACAGTTATTGAAACTCTCCCAGATATGAATCCATATAAACTGATGGAATTTACACTTATTTATGAAGACGAGTATTATCTTTCGGAATCTCGAGTTACGATTCATATTATGCCACGTAATCTGGAGGGTCGAGCATGAAATCTCCGTTCGCAGCCCTTAATTGGGGTATTTTAGGGCAAAATACGACTGTGTATCGAGTTCGTGTTATTCAATCCATGACTGATGAAGGTTGGGATGAGGAAGTCTTTACTGATGCCAAAACCGAGGAGTATTATTTTTCGAACTTATCGGATGTTTTCAAAATGGCGGCTTTTAGATTTAAAGTTGACTGTAATTATTGGATTACCGATGGTGAGATATCATTAAACAATGATGCATCTGGCTATCGAAAAGTTAGTATCGGACCCAGAAACATGATAAGTCCATATTGGATGGAACAAATGAGTAATGCAACTAGTGAACACTATGATGATGACTATCCTTGGGAACGAGGAGTTTTAAAATCAAAGGAAATCCATAACGTCATTCAATTCCTTAAACCTAATTACGAATTAATCATCAATCCTGATGATTTTGAAACGGTACTTCGAGACACGCTCCAGTTTACCTTGTCTGAAAACCTGACTTGGAATGAACGAGGAACAGGATTTCGACCCGACTTGCCTTTGGAACTGGAATTTGCAATTGAACAATTCAATTCTCAATTACTAAGTGAGTATGCCACTGTGGTTGGATTAATGGAATCCAATGAACAAGAGATTCGTAAGTATCCAAAAGAAATGTCCATATTAGTAAATCCTAATTTTACTTATGGTGTTCCGTTCGAGGTATTCCGATATCCGCAGAAAATTTGCGATATCAAGTGTTACTTAAATCGTGAAAACGAATGTGTTGATTTTGAAGGCTATGAAATAGAAGTGCACATGCTCACATTTTTGGGTTAACCTTATATAGGCCAGTGCCATCGTCAGTTTATGAGCCGACTACCTAACGGACTAAGCCCGCAACAAATGACTGCCTTTCAAACGTTCTTTGACCAAGTCAAAGACGAAACTCTTGAATCGAAACAGTTAGCCAATTTTACTCGCCTTGTACTCGGTGGTGTTGCCATTACGAGTCGTAATGAGGCTACTGCAAGCAATTATCTTCGTAACAAGGACGGAGATTCTTGGGCAAGGCGTAAGTTTGCAGGTGTTTACGGTGCAACTCTTTTGGAAAAAGGTGCTATCAAAGATTTCCTTACTATCAATTCCGCTATAGGTTCTTCGAATCCTAATGTCCTTGCTAAAAAGGTTGCTAAACTCTTAAAGGATGCCGAAAATTGGGAAAAATCTTGGCAAAAACAAATATCTACAGGATGGTATTCAACACTTCCTGCTGAAGAAATTGCAGAATACACGACAAAAGAGCAAACTCGTGCCCGTGAACAGGTTCGAGTTTTCAGCAACGCTTCTGTTGTTCGTCAAGTAGTGGCATTCCGTTACTCATGGCAACCTACTATTGATACGTTAACTTATGCTAAAAAGCAAATGAAGGCGTGGAATCGAGAACGCCGTGAAGCCAAGAAAGCGGCTAAACCTCCAATGATTGGAGGCGTTCAAATGCCGACAGAATACTTCTTAGTTAAAGAATCTGTACGAGACGAAATTGAAAACTTGATTAACGATGGCATCAAGCCCCAATACGAACAATGGAAGGTTGACCAATACGCTAGAGTATCCGACCTGTTGACTCAATTCGATTCCGATAATACTAATAAGGTTTGGACTGATGAAGAAATGTTTACTCGTTATAATTATCGTGAGACTTGTAATGTTCATGAGCGTTACTTTAAGTATGGTAACATTAAGCCAAGCCAAACATGGCGCTCTAAGGACAGAACTTGGGCATACACAGGCTTGAAAGCGGCTTGGCAAGATATGTTGACTAAAGACATTCATGGACTGGCTGAGACTATGCGTTTGCAATTTATCGGCTACATGATGGAGAAAGTTTTGCCTGTTGTTGCCATGAAGGACTCTGAGATGGTTGATGCTACGAATTACATTGACCGTGCACCTCGATTTGGAGAATACGTGCGTTTCAACTTCGCCTTTGCGGATGAGTCTTCTTTCGACCTCGAAGGATGTGTTGAGCAATCTTACTCAAGTCGTGGCTTGCCATTCTTTAGATTCCCTCGTCGATTTTACAATGCTACTCTGCCAACTGGAGTAAAACTCAAAAAAGGCAAGATGACACCATTCAAAACTATGATACAAGTGTTTTGTCAACAGTAAGCGTGGTCTTTAAGTAACAGAACGATGAATGATACGCTATGACTAGTCTATCTAAGTTGATTATGCAAGTCAATCCAGGTTTGACTCTTAAGGGTGTTGAGGACATGGCTAAACTATATTCTCAAGTAAGTTTCGAGGCAGATGTTGCTCCAACTAGGCCCCACGTCAGGGGACTTGAATTGGCTGAAAGAGGATACACTCGATTAGACACACAAGAATACATTTTCCCAAATACACCTGTAGGAGGGTTTTCGATATCTGTTACGGGTATGAGCCCTACATTCGAAGTAGACTACGATACTAAAGGAATTATAAGTCCGAAAGGCCGAACGAATAAAACTAATTTATTTAATCAACTGGCAGGTTGGCGATGGACTTCAGATAATCCGCCCATGTTGGCTCTTAGTAATCAAAGAAACTCTACTCGTTTTGGAGAAGTGTTAATTTCTGTTGATGACGGTCGGGAACACTATTATACACTTTCTTTCGATACAGGTATAGATAAAAATGGCGGATATGTATTAGACTCTAAACTGTACACTAAGCCTACTCGAGGAGAGCCTCGTAATCGCCCTAGTGTGAAGGGCAGATTAGTCTTAGGCCCACCTGTTGGAACTATTATCACTTTGGCTAGTAAAAAGCCTCATCTTGTGTATGAATACATTACAGTTGTACCTACAAATAAAGACGGATTAGACCCTATTAGGAGGTTGGAGTAGATGGCGAAGGCAGGTAAACGGATGTATTGTCCGAAATGTAATGAGAATCGCACATGGATGAGGGGCTTTATGAATAATAATTTGAAAAAACCATTCTATGTTTGTAAAACTTGCGATTATGGTTATGACCCTAAAACGAGTCAAGAAATAACTGATTGGAAAGTCAAATATGGTGCAGAAACCTTTGAAGCCGTCGTTGTTGAACGTCGCAAACCGAAAGGGATTATTGATAAGATTCTTATGAAACAAAACATGATGATGAGGGCTCAAATGCAAGAATTAGATTTGCGTTTAGATACAGAGATTCGCTTAGGAATTATCAGTGAAGACCAGGCAGATGAAATCAGGGAGAGAGCCTTAATAAAGATGGGACTAATCCCTGCAAATTTTAATGCTGAAGATTGGGAAGATATTGAGTGGGCAGACCCTCCTAATCAGGCTCGAAGAACTGTAATTCCTGATTGGGAATCGGACATTGATTGGAGTGACGACTTCCAATCGACTAAGGCCATTGAGTATTTAATGAGTTTGGCAGAAGGTACTGAGGCTACTGAGTTAGAATCTCGTTTCTTATTATCGCCTCGTCATTTTAGTCAATTATTAGCCCGAACAGGTTCAAAAATGTCTATCGATGATTTTGAATCTACCATTCCTGGATTTGGAGAAGGTCCTTATCCTGTGGCTCAGTCTATACTTTCAGTAGATGAAATTATTACGCAAACTGAATTACAACTGCATACTATTTTTGAAGCGTTTGAATCTGTACTTGAGGGTGTACCTACAGACCATGATGACCATGATGACCATGATGACCATGATGACCATGATGAATTTGAAACAATCATATCGCTATATAAGCCATATGTACCTGCTAAGTATCGTGTATTAGTCAATACTTCTGATGGAGTAGAGAATATGGGTGAGTTTAGTAGTTTAGTGGCGGCACAGGAACTAGCAGATGATTGGAACGCTCCTGGGTATACTCCAGTTGTGGCTAGAATAGAAAAAATACCTCCTCAAAATGGAGCATTTAGAGGACATTCTCGAGTTGTTTTTGAAGATGGCTCTTATTTAAACTTTTTCCTATTGGGTGATTTGATTCATCGAGATGTAGATTTAGTCAATATGACCTCTTTGTTTATTAAACCTTTAGATTTTGCGCCCGATGCTGATTGGTGGGAAAATCAACGGAACAATTAAGTAGTAGAATGTAGTATCAACTAATATGGATTATAAAGAATCCAAGCGATTATTTCTTGGAGACCAACAAAAAATTACTTTTTCAGTTCCTTCAGATTTATATTTTGAAGGAATTGAGATAGTTAGTCGAGACTTGAAATTTACCAATGGAGACTTTACTGCCATTGATGTTGATGTCTCGAAACTTATTCGAGGACCTGTTGATTTTTTAGAAATTAGTATTGAGGATTATCCTGTGGAATTAAAAGGAGTAGAAATCGAAATTAGTGTATTTGGCTCATTCGAAGGCGTTTACATTGATATGGATTATTCCACCGAATATTCTGATGATTTTGTCAATAAATGGGCATAAAGTATTAAATACGAAAACTTACCCTATCATTATTATGACTCGACTTGTTTTGTTTACTGGTAAGGGCGGAGTTGGCAAATCTAGCACATCTGCGGCTACGGCTCAGTATTGGGCTCGCCAAGGATTTAGAACTATCTTGGTAAGCAGTGACCCTGCTCACTCTACTGAAGATGTATTAGGACAACCTGTAGGATTTAATCCAACACCAATTGCTGAAAACTTTTGGGCGGCTAATATCAATGCTTCCACTGAGGCGGAGCAGTTCTTTTCTGAATTGCAAAACTTGATGGAAGATTCATTTTCTAAGTTAATGCCTGGTGTAGATTCAGACATGTTTACAGATTGGTTTAATTTCCCTGGTATGGATGAAGTATTCGCTTTAAAAAAGATTCTAAATTTAATTGTAGGTTCTGATTATGACCTCATTGTTTTTGACACAGCACCTACGGGTCATACATTAAAAGCATTAACGTGTCCTGAGGCTATCGAAGGCTTTATCCTTCGTATTCTCCGCATGAGGGCTAAAGTTATGAATATAAAGGGATTTATGATGCGTCGAACAGACGATTTGAATCCTTTTGTTGAGTTTTTAGAGAACACTAGAAATCTAATGCTTAGAATTAGGGAGTTAATTCGTAATCCTTCGCATGTTCAAGTAAATTTAGTTAGCATTCCTACGGAGGCAGGATATCAAGAGTGTCAAAGGACTATTAAGTTTTTGCAAACATTAGATATCGAAGTAGCCAATGTGATTATTAATAATTTAGTTCCTGCATTTGATGAAGAAACTTGGGAATTAGCCGAAACTAATAAAGCAGTTGCTTTACTGAAATTAGAACGTGATAATCAACAACCTTATTTGGGTAAATATCACACAATTACTTCTTCACAGGGAATTAAACTTTGTGGTGTGCCCAAATTCCCTTTTGAACCAAAGGCCGAGCGTTTAGAAGATTTTGGTCTAGTCATATGTCCTAATTTAGTATTAAGCCCTAAGAAGATAATTGAACGAACTACGACTGAACAGGGAGTAATTTTACAAGTTAGATTACCGTTTTTAAGTGATGTTAAGTTGAAAAAAGATGGTTACTACTTAGATGGTGAGCGTTACGAGTATCCTCACGAACAAGGATTACAGTTAAAAGGGAAGAAGAAGACAGATAGTAATATAACTTTAACTTATAAGTGATAATTATGACTGGATTAACTTTTGATTGGGATGATGTTGGCCTTGCAAACAGTAAGGTTATTGAAGGGCTTGAACTACTTGTTACGATATTTCCCATTGAGCATATTTGGGTTCGACAGTCTTCTTCTAAAACAGGATTACATGTTATGGTTGCAGATTTACAATGGAATACATTTTTAGGTCAATCTATTTTAACACCTATTGAGATGTCTGTTTCAGACCAAATGAAATATCGACACCAATTTGTTGAGTTTGGATTAGAATGTTCGGGTCGTTTGATTTCCGACACGATTCGCCAAACTACTAGTTTACAAACGTCTCGAGTCTTTGGAATTAAGAACGGAAATAGTTCCGCTGAGTGGATTTCATGTATAGAAGTTTTAAGTAGTTAGAAATCATGATTGAGTAGTATGACAGAACGAAGATTTTGGAATAGAGTTGGACTGCACGTAACTAAGAATCAAGCACTTGAATGGGTCGACCGTGTTTCGTCAGGACCTGGTGCAGGAGAATATTTAGTTGACGATGTTGAAGAGTTTTCTCAAGTTGTGGCACCTGGGGCCGATTCATTAACTCGAGAAATAGACAGATTATTTTCCCTACCTGCAGAAGATATTGAAATTAAATTAGACCCTCTTACGGCTTCAATTCATGCTGCTATCGAAATGGAAAATAATAAAATGACTCGTCTTCGTGAACTTATTGCAGAAGGGGTCTCTAAAGCAGAAGCCAAAGAAACCTACCAAGTTGAAATGGGTATTTTAGTGGCTGATGCACTTGACATTGACCTCGACGAATATCGAGAAAAACAAGCCGCTATGATTGCCGATACTCGAGTTGAAGATTATGATTCCTTGAAAGTTTCGGAATTGAAGTCCTTACTCAAAGAAAAAGAACTTCCTGTTTCGGGTAAAAAGGCCGACTTAATAACTCGATTGCAGGAAAGTGAATAAGTGTGGCTGGTGGAAGTCGGGCTTTGCCCTTAACCGAAGGATTAGTTTTAGATATTGTAGACTATTTATTAGTGAATAAAGGTTATGGATATTCGACTCAAATTTCAGACAGCATGGTTCAATTAAAGCCTCGAAGATATACGAGTCGTGAAGTAGTAGGTATTCTACGTAATCGCCCTATGTTTAGACACGCTCAAAGCAAGGAACGAAAAGGTGGAATTCGTTGGAGATTAGATGTATTGGCACTTCAAAGATATTTAGTTCAAAAGGGATTTCAAGAACGAGCCGAAACTCGAGGAATTTATGAAGGAATGAAGAAACTTAAGTGGAATCAAATTTCTAAGACACTTGAAGTGATGGAAGGAATGAACCCAGATTCATTAGATTCTGTTTATGAAGCCATTGCTACTATTTGGTCTTAAATAATAGGATAGCGTATCCTATTATCCTATTATTCTATCCTAATTGCTATCCTAATTAAAGCGTCTTGATAAGCAATCCTTTAAGTATCAGAACCAACTGATGTAGAGTTATGATTAGTTACTTTGTTCGTCGTTACGTCAAAGGAGTCAAAGGCTCAGGTACTAAAGACTTGATTAAAATGGATGAAGCGCCGCAAGATTTTGCATCGCTTGTAGAGCCATTTGGACCTGGTAAATATATCTTATTTAATCGGCAAAAGGGTGTTCGAGGATTCAGTAAAATGATAGAACATATCGTGGCTGAACCTATTAAAGCATTTGCGGCTGAATCAGTATCTGTGAAACAAAATGTAGATGTCGGGCAAGTTCCAACAGACCAATTGAAAACTTTACTTTCTGACATGATTAGCAAACCTCAAGGTAGTGAAGATTTTGCGGCAGATATGCAAAAGGTTTATAATGAAATTTTATCTCGTGCTGACCCTGCCGAAACCCTTGCAGCCCCTGGAACTAATTCCGCAGGTTGGATTAATAAGCAAAGTACATTAGGCTTCGTAGTTGGTGCTGCAGTAGTTGGTGGTACTGTTTATCAAATTAAAAATAAGGAAATTGAAGACCTTAAAGAAATGCTGTTACAACAGGCAGAAACAGTCACAGAACTTGCTGAAACTGTTAAACTAGCCGAACATCAACGTAAAAAGGCAGAATCGGCTGAATCTGCAAAACAAAAGATGATGCGGCAAAAGATGGGTATGGATAGTGAGTTCTTAAGTGAATTTAATCGAGCGAATGGATGGCGGTGATTTTTATCGATTTCGAAACACTCACGGCTATGATTAGTATATATCGAATTTTATTAGACCGTGAAAAAAACAATGCATTTTTACAACAGTTTGACAAATTTTTATTAGATGCGGCGAATATTTCAGAAGAACCTGTTCGGCAAAATATTACAGATAGGTTGAATGAAGTTTTAGCAAATCTAACGTGTTCAGCATTGGAACCACATGAAATTGTAATTGAGTTTTTCGAATCTGAAATAATTCAAGACATGATTAAGTCTAAAAACTCAGCAAGAGAACGTGAATTAAGACAGTTAACTTATGAGTTTGGTTCTTTTTTAAAGGATGCTGCATATAATACAGATAGTGATGAAGAGTTTCTTCGTAACTTATTAAAACAATCATTACAAAGTTTATCAAGTGAATTAGACCCTCGTGCTATTCGTAAAAAGGGTGAATCTATGATTGATGTTTGGGTTAGGGCCATGGAAGAGTCCGTATATCCTGAATAGGAAGTCTTAAGTAGGATAACTAAGGATGAAGTATCATGGATAATGAGTTTCGCAATAGTGTTGAAAGTAATAAACCTTCGAGGGATGAGCAATCTGCGAAAACTTCGACTGCAGAAAACTCCACTGCTGACAATATAATTGACTTATTGTCTGGTGGTAAAAGTATTTCTGACCTTGCAGATTCACTCAACTTAAATGCCGACTTAACTCAAAAAGTATTAGTACCTTTGGCCAATATGGCTCAAAAATACAATGTTGGCCAATCAGTGGCTCATAGTAAAACAGGCCAAACTGCTGGAGACCTTATTACTGTTTTAGGAGATATTGCTCCAGTTATTCAAGGCCTAACTGAGTATTTAGCAGGTCAAAGAAAGAAACTAGAAGATGAAGACTTAGCCTACTTAGATGCAATTAAGTCTGCTCAATCCAGTAGTGACTTTTCTGATTTATTTACTGATGATATGATATCATTCGGAGAAGAAGTAGAATCCGAAACTGAAAAAACACCGACAGCACCCGCAGACCCTCGCTCAAGTAGACAAAGAGAAGTTGAAGATACATTAGGGGCTAGTTTACCTACAGGGTGGGACCCTACACAACCTATTGATTGGGCTGAAGTCTTAGGCGAGAAACCTAAAACTATGGGCAATAATTCCGTTTTAGGATTTGGAAGTTTAGCAGATATTCAAGCCGAAGCAGACCGACTCAGTGGTAAAATTACTATGTCTACTGACAACTATGACCTTTCAAAGGGATTAAGTCTTGATGCTTCATTAGTGCCTTCATCAGGTGTATTTATGAGTATGGATGATTTAATTGCCGAAGCAGGCCTCACACACAAGGCTGCTGCAGATGTCTTATCTGCAGGCTCAGGTGGATTTAATTCAGAAAGTGCAACTGCTACGCCTACTGTGCAAGCGAAACCTGTAGCATCTCGTGTGACCTCTATTACTCCTGTTGCATTAGATGAAATCTCATTAGACATGGGCGACTTCATGAGTGAGCCTATCGAAAAGTCTGAACCTGTTGAAGATGTAATGTATCTTTCTGATGAGGAAGTAGAAGAACTTCGAGCAGAAGGATTTATTTTTGAAGAAATAGATAACGAAATAGATGAAGAAACTGAGGACTAAGAGGTTTTTTAAATGGGAAACCCTGTATGGCGATTATTCATAGCAGAGCAAGCCGAAGAGTGGCTTGAATGGTTGAAAAATATTCACTTAACAAGTTATCGTGAGATGATTCAAAGATTTATTTATTTAAACCCTAATTATGTTCCTGGTAGTAATCCAATGTTAGAAACAAATGATATCTCTAATTTGTTCACTAAATTAATGGTTAATAAAGAGTTTATATTAAAATTATCTGATACAGGAATTGTAGTTTGGATGAACTCTAACATTCATGACTTTTTAGGCGAACTTAAACCATATAGTATTGCTAGTCGAGAGTTTAAGATGGTTTACCAGTTAATTTTAGAAAATGATTTTTGGTTTCATCGACAATTTCAATTCTTAAAAGAGGAATTACTAGAATTTCTTCGAGAAAATGGTCGTCAACTTTAAGTAGTAAGGACATATAATACAAAATATGGAAGATACATCTACATGGGGAGTCGGAGAGGCTCGAGAACTAACTGATGTTTTAGATGAGTATCAAAGAGAAGAACCACGTCGGGCTCAATTAGATGAATTTACATTAGCCAATGATTTCTCATTTCCATTAGAGTTTATTTACCAAGTTTCATTTGTTACAGGGATGAGAGGCAGTGGTAAGTCTTGGACTGCAGGTGTGTTGATGGAAGAATTCGAAAGATTGGGATTACAGTTCGTTTGTTTTGACCCCCTTGATGCTCACGGTCACTTATCTACATTAGACGGGATTCAAAAGATTTCTCCTAAATTAAATGAATCTATCAATTGTGGTAAATTAGTAAATCAATTGAAGGAATCAAATTCTTCACTTATTATAGATATTAGCAATTTAACATTAGAAGCCCAACAAGAGATGGTTGGTGATTACTGTGAATCTTTAATTCAAGCAAAAATGGGCAAAGGGCTGCTCACGATTTTTGAAGAGTGTCAAGATTTCGTTCCATTACAAAAGAGAAATGCCGCAACTGCACCCATTATTAGATTGTGTAAATTAGGACGTGCATTAGGATATGGTGTTTGCATGGTTACTCAGCGTCCTGCTGCAATTACAAAAGAAGCCCTTTCACAAGCCAGTACCTATATTATTCATAATGTTATGCAAACTCGAGATTTAATTGCTATCAAGGACCAAATCTCATATGGGACTGACAAAGAGAGAATTGACAGATTAATAGACGGTATAGCATTTGCTCAATCTGGTGAGTGTATTATCTACTCACCCGAGTTTTTAAAAGATGATGGATTTTTATGGATTGGTAAAATTAGAGATGACCGAAGAACAGACCACAAAGGTAAGAATATCGATGTGAAACCTCAAAAAGATATTGGTATGCACACAAGATATGATATTGTGGAAAGTAATGTTGTAGACACTACGGGTAAAGAGTTCAAGGACAGTTTCAACACATTTTCAACTGAAGTAGGTGCTGTTTCTACATCTTCCATACCTAAGATGCCTGTAATTAATCAAAATGATTGGATGTCTCCACCAGTAATTGAATCTGATTTAACTTGGGCACCAATAATCGAATCTAAAAAATCAGAAACAATCGATGAAAAAAGTCCATATACATTTGCAGCAGTAATGAGTGGTGGTTTTTTAGCCACTACTGTCTTTATTATGCACCTGTTTACGAGAGATTGACAAGAGAAGTCTTTAAGTATCGGAAGGTACTGATGTGTATATATGCTCTCCACACCAGGTATGACTGATATGGCAAATTTCTTAATATTTGATAAGAATACTACTAAGCGTGATTCATTACCCATGCCAACTTCACCAATTTACTCCGCAGGTCCAAATTCTGACACTGTGTCTAAAATTAATCCTACACCTGGACCCACTAACTCTACATACACTATGAGTGCAGAAATGTTAAGTGAATCTGCCCGACCTACTCGTAAAGTTAGTAAAGCGGAATGGAATCGCCCTAAATATAATTACACTCGAACTAAATCCGCCGAAGAAGATGAAGTAACAGAAGATTTCAATACTCGATTGATTCCATATGGTGGAGCAGTGTTGGCGCTTGGCGGGTTGTATTGGATGAGTAGGTTAATAGACACAGATTGGGATGGTTCTGTAGGCAGTGGAGCAACTCCTTAGACGGTAACTTTAAATAACAAGAAGATGAATGGTGAATATGATGACAACACGATACGACCCCACGATGGCTCCGTCCTTTCAAAACTTGCAAGGACCAAATACTAGTGCACTACGTGCTGGACTTGAACAATCTGGGTTGACTTTTGACCCTTCACGAGACACACTGTCTGCTAGAAATGCTAGTATGGCAGGATTAGGAATCGGCCCTGGTGGGTCAGGTATTTTACCTGGTGCGCCTGCTATGCCTGATATGACCCTATTGGACTCTAGTATTAATAATATTAGTCTTGAAGGAACTTCACTTAAATCCCAAGTACTAAACATTGTTGAACTTGGAAACAGTCCTGTTCCTGTCGATACTTATATTTTGCCAACTAACTATTCTGCTCTCTCATCCCACTCGGCTCTTTTGGGTGGTGCTGATGTAGACATTTCAGGTGTTCGACTTAGTGCACTTGATGCAGTACTAAGTAATGGCGATTTACTCGCACCTAGTGGAGTAGTTCAAGGAAACTTTGGCCGCTCGACAATGGAAGACCAATCCGCTTGGATTTACTCACCAGAAGCCCCTGACCAAACTGGGGCACTTCAGATTAATATAATGCCTAGTGAGACTCGAGTTCCAATTAGAGAACAGGTTACAGTTCCTCAAGCAAATATGCCAAATATGGGTGGAATTATGTCTGCTTTACGTGGTATGCCTGCTGCACGGCCAATGGTTGTACAAGCAGAAGTAATAACACCTCCAGTTACTCAATCTGATTTGGGTGGAATGTTTTCTGCACAATCACTTGTCTCAGGCGGTGTAGGTAACAGCCCAGGACGTTCTTTCGGAGCCGAAGCACACCTTTATGGATTCGGATATGGCTCACAGTAGGTGAGTTAAGATGGATAAGGCACTTTTAGATTTGGCATCAGAATCAGTTTTTTGTAGTGAACCTGCAACAATTAGATTTGCGGAAACTATTAAAAGTTCAACATTATTAGCCATGGCTATGGGTGGTACTATTTTAGGAACTGCTGCTTTTTTATATTATTCACTACCTAAACGTTTTAATAAAGTTCCTGTTTCGGCACTTTGGGCATTACCTCCACTAGGTGTAGGCATAGGTTACCTAGGAGCAGAAAATAAAAAAGATAAAAAGTCCGAATCCTTTGAATTAGCATATAGTATGAAATGTAACTACTGCTCAGATGATGAGCGTTATCAAAACTTATACGGTCCTGAGTGGGAGTGCGTTGATGGCAAATGCATGGAAATCGTGGAGGAAGAAAACGACGACGATTGAACGAAACTGGATTAACCTTATAAGGGTGAACCCAATCC
>Ga0115003_10002656_pt1 | contig 14637 bp, 15 predicted proteins | sample ArcticOcean_MG_C_7_FD_88736 | JGI IMG/M metagenome (GOLD analysis project Ga0115003, IMG submission 88736) | Marine microbial communities from western Arctic Ocean - ArcticOcean_MG_CB11_88 | ecosystem: Environmental > Aquatic > Marine > Oceanic | place: Arctic Ocean: Canada Basin | collected... | reverse complement strand
TGTTCGTCCAGGTTTACCGGGGTGGGCGCGCGTGGTATCGCGCGGAACAGGCCGACAGCACGCCCTACCGAGCCATGCGTGCGAACGGCGCCGAAGACCCACTCGCACTCTTGCTGCAAAAGGCCCACGCGTCTGGGCTGAGGGTTCATGCCTGGGTGAACGTCTTGAGTTTGAGCCGCAACCTCGAAGCCCCGATCTTCAAAGATCTCGGACGTTCGGCGATTCACGTCGACCGACGCGGCCGTTCTATTCTCGACTACCCGGCAGACTTCCAACTGCCCGAAAGCGATGCGGGCTGGTACAAGGTCGGAACCGCAGGCCTTTACCTCGACCCCGGAGCACCGGGCGTTGCCGACCGACTCGTCGCAACGTTCCGCGAACTCGTCAGCAACTATCCGCAGCTCGACGGCCTGCACCTCGACTACATCCGTCACCCAGGCGTGCTGCCCTTCGTCCCCGGCTCACGCTTTGGCATTGGACTCGACTATGGCTACGGCCCCGAATCACGGCTGCGGTTTCGACGCGAAACTGGCGTGCGGGGACCGTACGCCAACGAAGCGTCCCCCGACCCGAGCCGCTTGGTGAATGCAAACCGCTGGGACCAGTGGCGGCGCGACAAAGTGACGGAGCTCGTCGCAAAGATCGGCACTGCGACGGCGGAGGTGGTGCCAGAGCTGCGACTCTCGGCCGCGGTGATCAGCTACGTCGACCGTGCATACTTGAGCTTGGCCCAGGACTGGCGGCGCTGGCTCGAAGACGACCTACTCGACTTCGCAGTGCCCATGGTTTACAGCAAAGACGAGCGCCTTTTTCGCTATCAAGTTGAGTCCTACGCCCAAGGCGCGACGGCAGAACGAATTTGGGCCGGGGTCGGGGTTTGGCTTTTCGAGAAGCAGCCAGCGCGCGCGCGCAACCAGATCGACATCGTTGGCGCCACGGCGATCGCGGGCGACGCGCTCTTTTCTTACGACTCGATCGTGAGCGCACGAGACGCCGCGCGCAAAAAGTCCGCCACCACAAACCTGTTCAGTGCACTAATCGATGAGACAGATCGCGATGTCTCACCGAAGCCGGTGCCCGCTCAGAGTGAGAGTGCATACTAGCCATGCAAGCGAGCGCGCCCTCTTCTCCCGCGTCGATCGACCTCGACGACTACGACTTTGACTTGCCCCAAGAATGCATCGCTCAACAGCCCATCGCGGTTCGAGACGCGTCAAAGCTTCTGGTCGTTGACCGCGACGCGCAAGAGCCCGCGACGGCACTGCGCCACTCGACCTTCAATCGCCTAAGCGACTGGCTCGAGCCCAACGACCTGTTGGTCGTGAATGCCACGCGAGTCGAACCTGCACGCCTACGCGGCCAACGCGATACCGGCGGCACCGTCGAAGCGCTTCTTTTGTCACCGCTTCCCGACGCAGACGCAACGAGTCTGCTCCCGGTTCGATACCGGGCCATGCTCAAGATCAGCGGCAAACTTAGAACGGGCATCGCGATGTGCTTCGGTCCTGAAGAAGGTGCGCTGCCCGCAGAAGTTATTTCATTGGGGGAACGCGGCGAAGTCATCCTCGGTTTTGAAGCCGGAGCCGACCCGTATGCGGTGGGCGAGCCCCCGCTTCCGCCTTACATCCGCCGCCCCGACTCAAGTGAGGCCGAAGAAGATCGCGAGCGATATCAAACCATTTACGCGCGGGTGCCCGGCGCCATCGCGGCCCCAACTGCGGGGTTACACTTCAGCGAAAACCTTTTTGCGGAACTCGAGGCCCGGGGCATACGCCGAACCGAAGTCGTGCTCCACGTGGGTGCGGGGACGTTTCGCCCTCTCGACGAGGCGTCTCTTTCGACGGGCAAGCTTCACAACGAACGATTTGAATTGAGCCCAGAAACCGCTGCGGCAATCGCGCAAACCCGCGAGCGCGGAGGCCGTGTTGTTGCCGTCGGGACTACCAGCGCGAGGGTTCTCGAAGCCAGCGCGAAAGACGCGCGTTTGGTGGCTGCTGGGGCCGGCGAAACCGATATCTTCATTCGACCGGGTTCGAAGTTCGGAGTTGTCGATGCGCTGATCACGAACTTTCATCTTCCTCGCTCCTCGCTTCTGCTCTTGGTTGCAGCCTTTGCGGGACGCGAAAAAATCCTTGCCGCGTACAACGAAGCGATTGCAAATAATTATCGTTTCTATTCGTATGGCGATGCGATGTTAATTTTGTGACGGGCCTGCCAAGAACATGAACGCAACTGGATATACATTCGAAGTCAAAGCGCAGACGGGCAACGCTCGGCGCGGTGAGCTCGTGACCCCTCATGGCAAGGTGAACACCCCTGCCTTCATGAGCGTCGCGACCTATGGCACGGTACGCGGCGTTGCGGCGCATGACCTGCAAGAGATGGGTTCCGAGATTTTGCTCGCGAACACCTATCACCTGCACGAACGCCCGGGCGAAAAACTCATCGAAGGCCTCGGTGGGCTGCACGGTTTTACCGGTTGGACCGGCCCATGGCTCACCGACAGCGGCGGCTTCCAAGTGACGTCGCTTGCCGATCGCGTCAAGGTGAACGACGAGGGCGTCACGTTTTCTTCGCCCCTCGACGGCGGACGCCGCTTGCTCACGCCAGAAAATGTGATCGGCATCCAAGAAGCTTTGGGCAGCGACATCGCCATGGTGCTCGACGAATGCTTGCGCCCGGTGGCAGACGGAGAAGAACCACGGAGCGCAGACGCGCTCGATCGATCCCTCGCTTCAGCATTGGAGCGAACCCTGCGTTGGGCCGACCGCAGCGCCCAAGCACGCAAGCGCGCCGATCAGGCTGTATTTGCGATCGTGCAAGGCGGGGTCTCCGAAACCCGTAGGCGACATTCCGCCAAGAGCATCTCGAACCTCGGCTTTGACGGTTACGCGCATGGTGGTTTGGGACTCGGCGAAAGCCGGGAAGAGCGTCGTGATGTTGTGGCCTGCGCCCACGGCGAACTCGACGCCGCAGCCCCGCGCTATTTGATGGGCTTGGGCAAGCCCCTCGACATCGTCGACGCCGTCGCCGTAGGCGTCGACATGTTCGACTGCGTGGTGCCGACCCGAAATGGACGCCACGGCATGTTGTTCACCAGCCAAGGCCTGCTCCCAGTACGCAACGCGCGCTTCAAAGACGACCCACGCCCGCCTGACCCGGCTTGTGCTTGCCCGACCTGTAGCCGCTACTCACGCGCCTACCTGCGGCACCTGCTCCACACCGGGGAAGCGTTGGGCTCTCGTCTCGCCACCCAGCACAACCTGTGCTTCTACTTTCGCTTGATGGAAGACTGTCGCCGGCACATTGACACTGGAACATTCGACGCCTTCCACGCAAAAGTTGAAGTATTGGCTTCCGCCAGAGCGGACTGAGCCGCCCCGAGCCCTCCCCTTTCAGTATGAATATTGCGTGATATCCCTCACGGAATTAAGCACTTACGACGCCGATGCGTGAGATTGCTTGAAGTCTGTGAGGGCATTCCCCGTTGCGATTTCACGCGACCTTCATTTCCGCGCATCGCTTGTGCAAAACGCTCAGGCTCACGGCGAATGCGTCCGATCAATTCATAACGAGACCAGACTCATGCGGCGCTACCTGCCTACGGCTGGCCAAGGGGGAAACATGCAAGGACCCACGATGACGATTCGAAACGCGCTCAAACTTACTGCCGTACTCAGTATTTTCGTCATGCTGAGCAGCAGCCTTGGTTGCGCGTTTGGCGAAATTTACTGGACTGACCCTCTGAAGCGTGAGTACACCCTCGGCGAAGTTCAGAAGCGATATACGAACTTGGTTCGCTTTGGTGCCTTCACCCAGGCGAGCAAGTTTGTCGACCCGAAACTCGCAACCCAGTTTCTCGACAACTTCCCGTCGAGCGAAACAGTTGTGTTCACCGATTCTGAGTCTGAGCGCATCCTCTTCAATGAAGACGGTGACCGTGCTGAGGCAACTGTGCGGGTCACGTATTCGGCCTATTACACGAGCTCGCCGGTGGTCTTTGAGATCGTCGAGACCCAGACTTGGTACCGCGAAGGCGCTGCCAACAACTGGCTCGTGCGACCCGAATTTGACGGCTTAGCGAAGTTCGCCTCGAACTAGCACCAAGCGAATTCGACCGATGCAAATGGTTGAAGAAGCTTTGTCCGAAGGGGACTTGATGCGCGACGAACGAACTATCCTTCTCGTCAATAACGTAGAAATGTTCCCCGAACAGGACCCTGCGTTTTTGACGCGCGGCGGGACGGTACTCACCGCAAGCAACGGTGACGAAGCCCTGCGAATCGCGAAGCAAGTGCGACCCGACGTCATGGTGGTGGATCTCATGATGCCCGGCCTCGCCGGCGACGCTGTCTGCCATTTTGTGAAGAGTGACCCAGACTTGTTTCAGACGGCGGTCGTCATGTTGGTGGACGCAAACGACCCGCATGCATGGGGGCGTGCAGTGCGGTCAGGTTCTGACGATGTCCTCGCCAAGCCGCTTTCGCGGGATTCGCTCAACGAAACCGTTCGACGCTTTACGCGTGGACAAGTTCCAACTGGCCAGCCCCGCATCCCGCTGGACTCCACAGTTCAACTGAAAGTCGGTCGCGATACCATCGATGCGCGCATTTCCAATTTGTCGCGCAGCGGGATTTTCCTAGAGACCGACTGCGAACTCGATCGCAATATTGAGATCGGGCTCGACTTCGTGTTGCCCCAAAGCAAGGTTCACTTCCAACCGACGGCTTGCGCCGTTTGGAAGAAGCTCGACGCCACCCTCGACCACACCCAAGGCTTGGGAATGCGCTTTGTCGACATCTCGAGCCAGTGGGTCCGCAACCTCGAAGACTACGTCTACGACCACGCCCTGGACCCCCACGCGGTAACAGCAGGAGCGCGCTGAATGAAGAAGATCACCGAAATCGCTTGGACGTCACGCGTTGCACGAGCCTTCGCGATCGGGGTGTGTGGGGCAATCGTTTCGTTGGTCGCCACCGCGAGCAGCGAGACCGATCGGTACGAGCAGACCAAGATCAACTTTCAGACCGAGTACAGCAACGCCCTGACGAAACTGGCGGAAGCGAAAGCTCGGTTAACGGCAAGCGAGAAAGCACTGCGCAAGGCAAGACAGCGAAATCGCCTTAAGGGCGAGTCACGAACTACGATTTATGCTGAGATCGAAGCTGCGAAGGTTGAACTTGAAACCGCAGAAAACAACGCGGCTCGGATCCCCGAAAGCGCGCGCCGAGCCGGGGTTCCCCCTGGCTGGCTGCGCGAAGTCGAAGAGAGGCAGGCCAGCGCGAGCTAGCCAAGAGTCCCTATTTTTTTGCGACCTAATTCGCGTCGAAGTCCCGTTCGTCCAGGTTCGGAGTCAAGGGATTGTCGAGCTGACGATCCTTGATCACCGCAAGGACACGATCCCCCTGCTTCACAACTCGCGCGTGGCGCGTTGCGTTTGAACCCGCGACGGGTTTCATGCGGACATGCTCGACGACAACAGGTTCCATGTCGTCCATTCCCAAACCAACCGGGATCTGCACTTCGGCTTGATTGCCACCGTTGCGTCCGCCCCTACCAACGTTGACGTTCACGAGGCGTTCTCCCGCGCCTGCGGCACCCGTCTGCTCGCTGCCACCAATGCTGGCGCGGAGGACTTCAAGGCGCTCCACAACCCGTTGCTGGTGAGCCTTACCGTCCGACTTGGGGCCGGGGGTAAAGCGGTCGTAGGATTCCATCGACTTCAGGTTCGACTTTTCGGCCTCACCCTTGTACTTCGCGGGAATCTGCTTTCGCTCATTGGTGTAGGCAAACGTCCCGTCTTCGGTCTTCCAGCTGTAAAGGGTCTCGGCCGATGCACTCGCTCCGAGTACAAAAACCAAACCCGCCGCGCCAAAGCACGCTGCCCAATTACGATTGCTGCTCCATTTCATGAGATCAGCCTCCTATTCTGAATGTATGTGGCACAAACTGAAGAGAAAGGTCAAGTTGCCGGTGCAACCACTCCGCAACCGATTTGACAAGAAGATGCAGCACTGCTCATTGACAGGCGCCCTAGCTATCGTTAATTAAACGGCGAGTTTGTTGCGGGGTAGAGCAGTCTGGTAGCTCGTCGGGCTCATAACCCGGAGGTCGCAGGTTCGAATCCTGTCCCCGCTACCAATAGACCAAGCCCTCGGAATCTGCGGATTCCGGGGGCTTTGTGGTTTCGGGGGCCAATTGAATGAGAGCGCCCCCCACAAGCGGCCAGCGTCAACACGGCGACGACAACGATAAATAGTATCCGCTGAATGTTTTTTATTGCGGCCTCCTGATTGATCGATTGAGAGTTTGGTGTTTTGTAACGTCGAGGATCTCAAGCACTCGAATATCACGGACAAAGAGGTGCTCTCCCAGTCCAAGCCAAATCGAATCGTTCCGCGACAGCCTTCTGAGACCCATTCCCTAACAAACCGAAGCCTCGCTCGGATCTTGCATGGAGGAGCATTGCATGAACACCGGATACGAAACCGTGGTCGACCCGACCACCATCATTTGGACCACGGTGGCGATCATCATTCATGTTGCTGTCGTCGCGTCTCAGTTAGGCCTCAGCCTTTTCCTGGTTGCGACCGGGCTTCACAATCTTTTTGCGCCGAGGCTCGACAACGTTTGGAGTCGAAGACTTGGCGCCGTGACCATCGTTGAATCAGCCACCGCCAAAGTCGGAGCCGCCCGGATTGGCCTAGGAGCCGCCCTTCTCTTACCGCTGATCCTCGAGATGCACTTCGCCACTTCTTTGGCTGCGTGCATCGTGACACTGGGTCTTCTGGTTTTTCTCGAGCGCGGCATCCCTGACGAAGTGAAGTCACAAGGTCATTACGTCCGACGGCTCGCCACGATGTCTGCACTCTTTCTTGGCCTCTTCATGATTTGGGAGGGCGAAGACGGGCTCGACCTCGGCGTGGAGATCCTTGCCAATGCGCAGAGCTGGCGCGTACATGAGCTCGACTGGCAACTCGAGAACGACCTCGAAGCCCCTAAGGTTGGGGAGCTTGCACCAGACTTCGAGCTGCAAGATCCGGGCGGAGAAGCCGTGTTTCGCCTCGCGGACTTTCGAGGCGAACGACCCGTCGCCCTGATTTTTGGGAGTTATACCTGACCCCCCTTCAGCCAAGGGACCGTGCGTCTCAAAGAGATCTACCAGAAGTACCGGGATCAGGTTGAGTTCGTCGTCGTCTATGTGAAAGAAGCGCATCCGAGCGACAAGTGGGGGCTGGGTCGATCGCGAACCCAGACCGTGCTGCATTCGTTCTCCGGGAACCCAGCGCGACTCGACGTCGTCGAGCCCGTCACTCTCGAACAGCGACGCAAAGTTGCGGCGAGCTGCCAGGCCAACCTATTCGACGGAGTCGTGCCTCTATACGTAGACGCCATGGACAACAAAGTGAGTGCCCGATACGCCGCAAAACCGACGCGCATTTACTTTATCGGGGTCGACGGGAAAGTGGTTTACAACCCAGGCATCGGGCCATTTGGCTTCAACCCAGACCACCTCGAACGCGTCGCCGAGGATTATCTGTCTCGTGGCTAACCGAGGCTAGTCTGTATAAAGCATGATAAAGAACTTCTCGACGATCGTACCCAGAAACGAAAACGTCGCCATCAGCATCACAAAGGCAAGCGTGAACACCACCACACGCACAACCCAAATTCGCCAGCGTGGCTGGCGTGGGCCAAATGGGCTTTCGGTTGAAGCTTCCGTCGGATTGGTTTCGTGTGACATCAGTGCCGTTCCAGTTCGTGGGCTTGCTCGCGGGAATGATCGCAAATTTTGTTGAAGTTCGAATTCATTCGGGGTGACCGCCGTCTGACGCCCAATTTGCAGTCGAGTCGCCAATGGCGAGTTTCCACAGCGCAGCCTTCTTTTGTCCTAAAGGGATTTAATCGGTGTTATTCTCAATGCGACACGAGGCTTAATTCCGAATGCGAAATATAGACCGCGTAGACCTCAGTCAAGTGACGGCTTCGTATCGAATTCCCCGCAATGATTCGACGATTGAGATTGTGCCCGATGAAATCATCGCGGCAAGTCGCAACGACTGCGTTTTGCCTCCGTACGCAAATTGTATTTTATGAAACGCTTCCGTCCTTGACTAGATTCGTCCGAATACAAGACAATGCAGCCCTTCTGAAACCCAAATACAAATTATGATTCCGCTCACAAATCCCAATCTTAATTAGAGACGTGCGGGTCTTCATCATGGAGCGTTACATGGACAACTGGCAAGAGGCGATTCAAAACGGATTCGCAGAATACGGACCCGGCGTGCTCGGATTTATCGCCTTACTCGTCATTGGCTGGATGGTCGCAAAGGCGATCACTGGCGGCATCCACAGAGCCATGACCAAGGCAAGTGTGGACACCACCTTGGTTGGTTTTGTATCAAACCTCGCCTACATGGGCTTGATGGCCCTCGTCGTGATCTCGGCACTGGGTCAGATCGGCGTAAACACGACGTCCTTCGCCGCGATCATTGGTGCTGCGGGCTTGGCAATTGGCTTCGCGCTTCAAGGCTCACTGAGCAACTTCGCGGCCGGGGTCATGTTGATCATCTTCCGCCCATTTAAGGCGGGCGACTTCGTTGAAGCTGGCGGTGTCGCAGGGGTTGTTGAAGATGTTCAGGTTTTCGCAACAGTCATTCGCACCGGAGACAACAAAGAGATCACCGTCCCGAATGGCTCCATCACCGGCGGCAGCATCACCAACTATTCGGCCAAGCCTACCCGCCGCGTGGACATGGTGTTCGGCATTGGTTACGGCGACGACATCAAGCAAGCCAAGCAGATCCTGCACGATTTAGTCGCCGCGGACTCACGCATTCTTGCCGACCCGCCAGTCACCATCGCGGTTTCGGAACTTGCGGACAGCAGCGTCAACTTCATATGTCGCCCCTGGGTGAATTCGGGTGACTACTGGCCCGTGCTTTTCGACATGACCGAAAACGTAAAACTCGAGTTCGATAAGAACGGCATTTCCATCCCATTCCCACAGACGGACGTCCACGTTCATCAGCAGTCTGCATAGACTGCGTCTGTACGAAGCGGTTCTCAACTGGGGTTCCGGGTGTCGCGCGGGTCAACACCCCGAGATGCCCGGGCTGAAGACGCGGCTCCACCTCGAAGTCACGCCTTCTTTTTATTTTTCTTCTTCGAAGGACGGCGACTCCCACCAAGGAAAGAAGTCCGGTAAGTCTTCGGACACTTTCAGCGAGAACTCTGGGGGCCGTTTCTCCAAGAAACTTTCGACGCCCTCGCGCGCGTCCGGCCCGCTACCCAAATAGTGAATCGCCTTCGAGTCGATACGATGCGCCTCCATCGGATGACTTGCTCCGAGCATCTTCCACATCATCTGGCGCGACAACGCAACAGAGATCCGCCCCGTATTGTCGACAATCTCACGTGCAATTTCATTGGCCCGCGCGAGCAGCGCATCCTCCGCAAGCACTTCCGAAACCAACCCCGCTGCGAGGGCCTCCTCGGGACCAAACACGCGCCCCGTTGCAACCCATTCCATGGCTTTGTTGATGCCGACAACCCGAGGCAAGAACCAACTACTCGCCGCCTCGGGAACAATGCCCCTTCGCGCAAAGACGAAGCCAAACTTCGCCTTTTTGCTCGCAAGACGAATGTCCATCGGCAACGTCTTCGTGATCCCGATGCCGACTGCCGGCCCGTTAATCGCCGCGATCACCGGCTTCTTTAGATCGAACGTGCGAAGCGTGACTCGGCCACCGCCGTCTCGGGGCACAGGACGCGGACCTTCAGGATGGTCCTTCGTTCCCCCAGAATCAAACGTTGCGCCGCCGCTACCCAAGTCGGCTCCCGCGCAAAATCCTCGCCCCGCACCCGTGACAATCACGGCGCCGACGCGATCGTCGTCATCCACCGCGTCATACATTGCGAGCAGGTCATTCATCATTTGCGTGTTAAACGCATTGAGTCGATCGGGGCGATTCAGCGTGACGGTCAACACACCATCGTTGAGTGCGGTCGCAAGAGTTTCGTACGTGGGGAAGGCTGCATTCGATTCACTCACGAGTGGGTTCTCCAGGGTGGCGCGGCGCGCTGCAAGCACCGCGGGTGAAACCGCGAGCCTAGCGCCCTAATCCCTCCGCTCAGCCGGGACTTGACATTGGAACAGGCGGAGCAGACAGTTGAGAGCCACGATGGAGCGCCCCCAATGAGCAAGTACAATTACGATCGACTTTCAGGCCAGGACACGTCTTTTCTCCTGAGGGAAACACCCAACCTGCATATGCATGTGGCCTCGACCCAAATTTTTGAAGTTGGAACCATGTCGAACGAGGCTGGAGGCATTGACTTCGCATCGTTCAAGCGTTTCACGGCCTCTGTTCTTTACCGTATTCCTCGATATCGCCAGAAGCTTAAGTGGATTCCAGTTGAAGAACGGCCCGTCTGGTTCGACGACTCTGAGTTCGACATTGACTACCACATTCGTCACACGAGCCTTCCAAAACCCGGCAGCGAAGACCAGCTAAAAAAGCTCGCGGCGCGAATCATGGCGCAGCAACTCGATCGCAATCGCCCTCTCTGGGAAATTTGGGTCGTCGAAGGACTCGAGCGGGATCGCTTTGCCATCATCAGTAAGATCCATCATGCCATGATCGACGGTTCGTCGGACGTGGACATTTCTCAGGTTTTGATGCGCACCGATCGGAATCAATCGATTTCCGAGCCCCAGGAATACCTTCCGCGCCCCGAGCCGACTGACCGAGAGTTGTTCACCGACGCAATGAGCTTGCGCCTTCGTGGTCCTTTGCGCGCATTGCGGGGCTTCCAAGAGTTTCGGAACGAGACCGATAACCTGCGAGACGAGATCACCCTGCGCACTCGCGCCGTGCGTGCAGCGATCGCGGGACAATTTTCGAACGCTTCCAAAACTCCTATCAACGGTGAACTGGGCCCACACCGGGTCTTCGATTGGTGGAACGTTTCGCTCGAAAACGTAAAGGCGATCCGACGCTCGCTCGACTGCACGCTGAACGATGTCGTGCTCGCCGTTGTGACGGGAGCCTTTCGCGAATACCTCACGCATCGCCGCATGCGACCCGACGAACTCGACTTCCAGATTCAAGCTCCGGTGAGTGTGCGAAGCGAGGACGAAGAGGGCAAATCGGGCAACCGTGTGAGTGGCTGGCTCGTGCGTCTTCCACTCGACGAAAGCGATCCACGCGAACAAATCGCCCGCATCAACGAAACAACTCGCGAGCTCAAGCACACACACCAAGCCATGGGCGCAGAGATCATCCTTGGCCTCATGGACATGATGCCCAACGCGCTCGTTTCTATGGGCGCACAGGCCGCAGCAGGGACCATGAACTCCATCGTCACGAACGTGCCCGGCCCGCAGTTCCCACTGTTCGTTCTCGGGGCAGAGATGCAAGCCATGTATCCCCAGGTTCCGTTGCTCGCCAACGTAGGGCTGGGCATCGCGCTCATCAGCTACAACGGACGGGTTTGCTGGGGCTTCAATGCCGACTTGGAGTTGGTCCCCGACCTGCCCATCTTTGTCGGCATGATTGAAAGCGCATTCGAGAAACTGGCCGAAGCGGCTGACGTCAAACTTTCGCCCCCAGACGTCCGCGCAATGGCCTAGGGAGAGGGCCTTGCATCCAGGTCGAAGTCCTCGCCGCGGGTCATCGGTACATCGACGGTAACTCCGACGCCCTGATGCGCGCAGACGAGTGGCCCGTCACGCTTCGCATCTAAGATCTAGCGCGCCAAAATGCTCGGTTGCCGCGCATGGCCCTCACCGAAACCTGGGATTGCCGGACCACGCAGTGCATTTGGCAGCCGTTGTGTCATATTTGCCCACGGTGAACCGTACGTGTCGGATGGCTGCGGGCGACGCCGGGAATGACCGCGGTCGCGCACGGCAGAAAGTTTTCCACTTCATCTAACAACGAGACGTCTAGGCGTCTGATCCACAAAGAGAAACAATCGAGCCGATGTCAGACGTCATTCAAAACGAGGAAACAGACGGTCGAGCCCTTCGTTCCGAGCGCAGCCGGCAGAAAATCGTTGACGCCCTCTTCGCACTTGTGGGGGAGGGAACGGTCCTCCCAACAGCGAAACTGGTCGCGGAACGCGCGAAGTTGGGCATCCGAACCGTGTTTCGACACTTCGCAGACATGGACAGCTTGTTCGAAGAACTTGCGAACCGGCTGAAAGCAGACATTCAAGAATGGCTTCGATACGACATCCCTGACGGCACCGCGTCAGAGCGACTCGATGAGCTATTGCGCCTGCGCGGGCAGTTCTATGAGCGGATCAGCCCGTACTGGAAAGCCGGCGAAGCCCAACGGAGTCGTTCCGGTTTCCTCACAAAAACCCATCAGTCCGACACACCAAAACTCCGCACCAACCTCATCAACTGGCTCCCCGAACTCAAGGACGTTTCCCAAGAAATAATGGACGCACTCGAGTTCACTACGTCGCCAGAAGCTTGGCATCGACTGCGCGTCGAGCAGAAACTAAGCGTGAAGCGTGCTGCAGCCGCGATGAGGATCGCGGCGCTCGGAGTCCTCAAGGGACATCTCCCCGATTAATCCGATCGTCGACATCCCGAAACTACGTCCAGACGCACATCTGATCAGGACGCGTCACCCCCGAGTCAATCAGTCGGGGTATATTCTCGGGCCATGGCCCTAGAAAGCGAAACCGAAAATCGAGAGGCGAACGTCGTGGACGCTGATCCGCCTGTATCGCAAGAGTCCCTAGATCGGATTTCGTCCTTCCGCGTCACGTATATTTCGGTCCTGATGTATCTGCTTGTCTACTTGTTCACCGTGCAAGTGTTTCAAGAGTTCCTGCAACTCCACTTTGAACAAATCGTAAGCCAAGCCATTCACGTCGGCGTGAGCACGAGACCGCCCGCGCAGAACATCCTCCAGAATCTAAGTGAACAAGTCGACGAGAACCCTTGGGTCAGCTTTTGGCGGGTCGAAGTTGACACCGCCGTACTCGCAAAGGACGGCAACACCTGGCTTTACGCAGCGGGGCGCGCCCAGATCCCGTCATACCCGGATCGTGACCCAATAAAGCGACTGGCGATCCATGCGAGTCAACTGCCCGCAACGGCAACCGTCTCGGTTTCGGTCAATCACAGCACGATGCTTTCGAATTCAATTTTGATCGCATATTCTATTTTGCTGTTCACCGGTCTATTTCTTTACCACCGACGAGTCATCGACCTCGAGAACCAAGTCATCGAACAGGCGCGAAACTCACGCGATGCCTCCGAGACCCGCGCAAGCGAGATTGAAGACGAAATCGAACGGGTCCAAGCGCAACTGCGAGACGCCGGGCCCGCAATTCGAGAAGACAAAAAAGAGATCAACCGCTTGCAGGCCGAGCAGCACCGTTTGCAGGCTCAGCTTCACACCCTCGCCAGGCAAGAACGCGCGCTTCGAGGCCAGGCGGGGCGGGCAGCTGCCTTAGAAGAGGAAGGACGCGCCCTCGAAGACCTACTCGAGGAAGCGACTGGCGACCTGGGCGCCAAGAGCGACGAAATTCGCGAACTGGAAAGGAGCCTACGCAGCGCGCGAAAACGCGCAGGAATCCCCGGGGAGAAGACGAAGGAAAACGAGCTCCTCGCAAAGCGGCTTCGCGTTCTTTACCCCAAGCTCGAGGTCGACGAACGGGCGATCGAAGACATCATTTCGTTGAGGGATGACACCACGAAGCTTCGCGCCGAAGAATGCCTAAAACGTTTTTCAGAAGATGCGGACAGCGTCGGCGTACGTCGCAAAGTGGGTGGTTTGCCGAGGCATCTTTCAGTCTACGAGCTGGGCTTCGCGGGCAAACGCAGGATCTATTACACGAAGGTGGCGAACGGTCATTTTAGAATTTTGGTCATTGGCGCAAAGAACACGCAACAAAGTGACCTCGACTACATCTCGCGAATCCCTAAAGACGAAATCAGCTAGCGATGCCAGCTGAAACGCATTTCCCACCGTGCTTATGTTGCGAGTGAGTCGGACTCAACGAGCGAGGGTGCTGTCTCTGGCCCGTGCACCCGGATCCAAAGCACCAACGACACCGCAACGACGGCGAGCCCGATCAAGTATCCCCACCAGATGCCGGCCACCCCGTAGCCTTGACTTAGCGCCAGCCAAGTCCCAATGGGGATGCCAAGCACCCAATAACCCAACAAGTTGAATGCCGCCGCGGGATGGGTGCGCCCCATGCCGCGCAAAACGCCACAGCCCACCGCTTGGATGCCATCGAAAACTTGAAACGCACCCGCGATGGGCAAAATGACGGCGCAGACGGCGATGAGTTCCACGTCGCCGGTATAGAACGACGGAAGCACGTCACGAAAGATGACGAAACAAGCGCCGGCGACAGTCATCACCATGGCGCCCATCGAGATGCCCACCCAGGCCGCCCGTTGTGCTGACGCTTGCTGTCCGGCGCCAATCAGATTCCCGACCCGAGTGACGACCCCCATCGAAATTCCGAGCGGCATCATGAAGGTCAATGCCGCCAGGTTCATCACGATGGTGTGCGCGGCCACAGAAGTGGCGTTGAGCGTGCCCACGATGAGCGTACCAACCGAGAAACACCACATTTCAAGCCCCATCTGGATCGCCA
>Ga0115003_10002654_pt1 | contig 14641 bp, 11 predicted proteins | sample ArcticOcean_MG_C_7_FD_88736 | JGI IMG/M metagenome (GOLD analysis project Ga0115003, IMG submission 88736) | Marine microbial communities from western Arctic Ocean - ArcticOcean_MG_CB11_88 | ecosystem: Environmental > Aquatic > Marine > Oceanic | place: Arctic Ocean: Canada Basin | collected... | reverse complement strand
TATTTGTATCCCTTACCCACATGCATCCGACTCACACCAGGATAAAAATGCAACTTATTTTGAAAAGAAAGGGTACAGCCTTTCGGTAAAAGAGGTAGAAGTGGAAGAAAGGCTATTTCCTTTGATAGAATCATTTTATAAAAATAAAAATTTATTAGATATAATGATAGAAAAGCAAAAAAAATACTCAGATAAAGAAGTTTATTTGAAGATTAATAGAGTAATTGAGAATTTAAAAAATGAATAAAACTCAAATTGGTAAACAAGAAATAATACACTTTATAGGCATAGGTGGCATAGGGATGAGCGGTCTAGCTCAAATAATGAAAACTATGGGATTCAATGTGCAAGGAAGCGACATAAGTATAAATAAAAATACTGATAATTGTAAAAAGATAGGTATTAAGATTTTAAAAGGGCATTTTAAAAAAAATATTTTAAATGCAAAAATTATAGTTAAATCTTCGGCAATAAAAAAAAATAATATTGAATTATTTTACTCTAAAAAAAAAAATATACCTTCTTATGATCGTATAGAAATGTTAGCAAATATAATTGACTTAAAAAAAAATATTATTATTACAGGATCTCATGGAAAGACAACCACTACTTCACTTGTAGCTAAAATTATTTCTACAGCAAAATTAGACCCAACAATTATTAATGGTGGAGTTATTAATTCATTAAAAAATAATGCTAAATTAGGTAAAGGTGAGTGGGCTATTGTAGAAGCAGATGAATCTGACGGTAGTTTTTTAAAAGTACCAATTAATTATTCTATTGTTACCAATATAGATAAAGAACATTTAGATTTTTATAAAAACTTTAATAATCTGATAAAAGCATTTATAGAATTTATTGAAAAAACACCTCCTATTGGAAAATCTTTTCTTTGCTTGGATGATCCCTATATAAAAAAGATATTACAAAAATTAAAAACAAAAAATTATTTTACTTATGGATTCGACCCCAAAGCTAATTATCAAATTTGTAACCCTAAATATGCATTTGGTTATACAAAGTTTGACATAAAGATTAAAAATATTAACCCAAGAAATTTACATATAAAGAATATTTCATTAAAACTAATTGGCAAATATAATGTTCTTAACGCTACTGCAGCAATAGCGTTGTGTCTAAATTTAGGTCTAAAAATAAAAATTATAAAAAAGGCATTGAAAAATTTTTCTGGGGTACAAAGAAGGTTAACAAAAGTGTTTCAGATGAACCAAGTGGAGTTTTACGATGACTACGCTCACCACCCTACAGAAATAACATCAGTTCTTGAAGGCGTAAGAAAAGTTGCGTTAAAAAGGAAAATTATTACCGTGTTTCAACCTCACAGGTATTCTAGAATTAGGAATTTAAAGTCAGAATTTGCATCATGTTTCAAAAATTCCGATCAAGTAATACTTTGTCCGGTATATGCTGCAGGTGAAACTATTGACAAAAGATACAATAAAGAAAAATTTGCTAATTTAATTTCCAAATCCTCAAAAACACAAGTAATTATCATCGACAATGAAAATCTTTTAAGTAAATATTTAAGCAAAAATTTAATTAAAAATGAAGTAGTGATAGGCATGGGGGCAGGCTCAATATCAAAATGGATATATGGTTTAAAAAATACTTTATGCAATTAATATCAAAAGAAGTGGAACTAAAGTATGGAAAAAAAATTTTATTCAATGAAAAACTAAATAATTACAGCTGGTTTAATCTTGGAGGGCCGTCAGAAGTTTTTTTTAAACCACACAACATAGAGGATATAATTTTTTTTCTAAAAACAGTTAAACCAAAAAAAATTACTATTATAGGAGCTGGATCAAATACATTAATAAGAGATGGTGGCATTAAAGGAATTACAATAAAATTAAGTTCTAACTTCTCTTATGTAAATTTAATATCTGAAAATATTATAGAGGCAGGTGCGGCAACCTTAGATAAAAAAATAGCTGATTTTGCAACAGAAAATTCTTTAACGGGGTTGGAGTTTTTGTCATGCATACCTGGTTCAATAGGAGGAGCTATAAGGATGAATAGCGGGTGTTATGGAGAGGATATTTCACAAATTCTTCATTCTATTAAGGTCATTGATATTCTTGGAAATGAAAAAAATATTTTAGCTAGTGATATTAAATTTTATTACAGAGATACTAATTTGGATCAAGATTTAATAATTACCAGTATATTATTACAGGGTAAAGTTCACTCAAAAGAAAAAATTAAGAACAAACAAAAAAATTTAATAGAAAAAAAAAAAAATTCTCAACCAAGTCAAATAAAAACTGGTGGAAGTACTTTTAAAAATAAAAAAAACAAAAAAGCATGGGAATTAATCATGGAGTCAAATTGTCAAAATTTATATGTTGGTAATGCAAGAATATCTGAAAAACATTGTAATTTTTTTGTTAATGATGGCAAGGCTACTGCAAAGGAATTAGAAGATTTAATTAATAAAGTAAAAGAAATAGTATATCAAAAGACTAAAATAAACCTAGAGTTAGAAATTAAAATAATCGGCAATAAAAACTAAAGAAAAGATGAAACAAAAAACAATTTTAGTTGTTCAAGGTGGCGTTTCTAGTGAAAGAGAAATAAGCTTAAAATCAGGTAAAGCTTGTGTTGAAGCATTAAGAAAATTAAAATATAAAATTATATTGTTTGATCCTGCCAAAGAACATCTAAGTAAAATTAAACAATATAAAAAAAAAGTAGATATAATCTTTAATGCTTTACATGGTAGAGATGGAGAAGATGGTATAGCTCAAAGTTATTTTGAGTATTTCAAAATACCCTACACGCATTCAGGCATAATCTCCTCAATGAACGCTATGGATAAAATTATTTCAAAAAAAATTTTTAAAAAAAATACACTTTTAACTCCAAATTACATTCATTTAGATACATTTAATTATAAAAAATATTTAAAAAAAAAAGTTCTGAAAAATTTAAATTTTAGCTACCCAATGGTTGTTAAACCTTCCAATGAAGGATCAAGTATTGGTGTAGAGATATGTAAAAATTACAATCAACTAAAAATATCTATAGTAAAGTTAATAAAAAATTATAAAATTTTGATAGTAGAAAATTATATTGCAGGACAAGAAATTCAAGTTGCAGTTATTAACGGTAAAGGTTTAGGAGCAATTGAACTTAAGCCGAGAAGAAAATTCTATGACTATAAAGCTAAATATTCCAAAACAGCTCTTACCCAACATATTATGCCTGCTAATATAAGTAAAAATAACTATGATAAAGTTTTAAAACTGGCAGAAAAAGCACATCGAGTTTTAAATTGCAAAGGCGTAACTCGATCTGATTTTAAGTTAATTAATAATAAGTTTTATTTATTAGAAATAAATACCCAACCAGGAATGACAGATTTGTCTCTAGTGCCTGAAATAGCAAAATACTCAGGCATAACATTCACAAATCTAATTAAAAAAATTATTGATGACGCAAGCATTAATAAATGAAAAGTTCATTAAAGCTATACTTTCTTATATTTATTTTATTTTTTCTCTCTACCTATAATCCTAATAGCAATAAAGAAGGTCCTAGTATTTTTTTTCCTATAAAAGAAATCTTAGTAGAGAATAGTACGGCAACTAATTCAGATAATTTAAAATTTGATTTGAATTTTTTAATAAACTCAAGTTTATTTTATTTGAATAGAGAAAAAATTCTATTAATTGCAAGTAATTATGATTTTATATCAAATATTCAATTAAAGAAAAAATATCCAAATATTTTGAAACTAACGATAATTGAAAAAATTCCTGTGGCAACACAGATAATAGATAAAAAAAAATTTTATATAACTAAGGACAATGAAAAAATAAATTTTGTAGATTTAAAGATTTATGAAGATTTGCCTGCAATTTTTGGTAAATATAAAAATTTTAATTTTTTTTATAATGATTTAGAAAAAAATAATTTTAAAATAAATAAAATTAAAGCTTTTTACTATTTTGACGTTGGAAGATGGGATATTGTTCTTAGAAATGAAAAAATTATTAAATTACCAGAAAAAAATTATTTAGATATTATATCAAAAATTAATTTAATGTTAGATGACAACAATTTCAATAAGTATAAAGTTTTTGACTTTAGAATAAAAGATCAATTAATTTTAAAGTAATATGCAATTAAACAAACCTTATCTAATTATAGATCTTAATGATAACCAAGTAATATTTTTTGTTGTTTTATTTAACGAAAAAAAAGATTTTAAAATTTTAAAAAAGATTATTTTGGAAACAATTGGAATTCAAAATGGTCGAATAATTAATGTTGAAGCCGTGAGTCAACTACTTAAAAAAACTATAAATTTGATTGAAGATGACATAAACCATTATTTTTCCAATGCGGCCGTTATAATTAATCCCAACCAAATCAATTGCCTAAATGTTAGCGGCTACAAGAAACTAAATGGATCTCAAATTTCAAATAAAGATATAGTTTATATTTTAAACGATATTAAAAAAATTATTTTAGATAGTGAAAATAATTATTCTTTAATTCATTTGTTTAATTCAAATTTTTCACTAGATAGTGATAATTTAGAAAATTTACCGATCGGATTATTTGGTGAGTTTTATAATCAGAATATGACTTTTTTTTTAGTAAATAAAAACATTCTAAAAAATATTAAATCAGTCTTTAATAATTGTGGATTAGATGTAGAAAAAATAGTTTTAAAATCATTTGCCGAAGGAATTTATCTGCTATCTAATAATAAATCAGATAAAAATTTTACAACTTTAAGGTTAGAAAAAAATAGAATTAACATTTCTTTATTTAAAAATAAATCATATGTTTTTGCTGAAGAATTTAACATTGGCTTTGATTTAATTATTAAAGATATATCAAAATTGTGTTCTCTTAAAATTGAAGAAGTGGAAAATTTTATGAAAAAAATTGAATTAAGCAATATTATAGAAAATAATAATGAACCTTATTTGGAAAAAAAATATTTTTATATTTCTCCTTATAGAAAAATAAAATATCAATTAATTTTAGATATAATCACAGCCCGTGTAGATGAATTGCTTGAAGTTTGTTACGAAAAAAACACTAACATTAAAAACCTAAAGAGTGGTGGTAAAATTTACATTTATATTGAGCCAGCTGAATATTATCAAAATATTAAATATGCTTTTGAAAGTGGCAAGCGCACAGATTTGGAATTTAATTTCAATAACAATATAGAACAAAAACTCTTAGCTGGCGTTCATGGCGCTTGTGAGCTTATAGGTAAGGGGTGGGAGAAAGAGGCAATACCAATAACTCATAAAAAAAAATCACTACTTTCTAGTTTTTTTTCAAGGTTATTTAATTAATACACTAGTATTTTTCTGAAACATTAGTTGTTTTAGATATATCATCATTGTTTTGTATAAGAAGCGTATGTTTAATTCCCTTCAAAAAACAATTTCAAAAACAATAGAATTCAAGGGTATTGGGCTACATAGCGGTTTAGAAAGTATAATTAAAATTATACCTGCTGATGAAAATTTTGGAATAGTTTTTAAAAGAACTGACCTTAAACAAAATAATATTGTAAAAGCAAATTTTGAAAATGTTTCTTCAGCCAAACTTTGTACAACAATTCAAAATAAATTTAACGTAAAGATATCAACCGTCGAACACTTACTAGCAGCTCTTTATATAACGGGTATTGATAACGCAATGATAGAAATTAACGCTCCCGAAGTGCCAATCATGGATGGATCTTCTAAAGAATTTGTAGAAACTATTTTAAAAACTACAACTAGAGAACAAAATAAAAAAAGAAAATATTTAAAAATTTTAAAAAAATTTGAATTTAAGGAGAATGAAAAATTCATTTCCATAGAGCCAAATGAAAATAGCTTAAAAGTTGATTTTGAATTAGTATATTCTAACGAAGTAATCGGCAAACAAAGAAATCAAATTAATTTTTTTGATAAAGATTTATCTAATGTTTATACATCAAGAACGTTCTGTTTATTTGAAGATGTTGAAAAAATAAAAAAAATTGGTTTAGCTAAAGGTGGGTCATTAGACAATGCAATAGTTGTTAAAGATAATAAAATTTTAAATTCTACTGGGCTTAGAAATAGCAAAGAATTTGTAAATCACAAAATTTTAGATTTAGCTGGTGATTTTTTATTATCAGGTTACAGAATCTTAGGTAGTGTAACTTGTACTCAAGGCGGACATAGTCTAAGTAATTCATTCTTAAGAAATCTATTAAAAGATAAATCAAATTATTCCATAGTTGAGCTAGAAGAATCCAAAAACATAAAGTCCTATTTTAAAACTCCAGTAAATAAGCTAGCGGTTAACGCGTAAATTTTTTAAAAAATTTACCTAGTTAATTTAATTTGATATGAGTAACGCAATGTATCAAAAATTAATTCATTTACTTTTAATATTTTTTTTAATCATCTCATGTTCTAAAGAAGAACCAGAATTAAATATACCTGCTAGCACGGATCAATCTTTCGTAATTTATAAAGAAGCTGTTGAAGCAATGAAGAAAGGAAATTATTTACGCGCTTCTGAAAAATTTTCTGAAGCTGAATTAATTTTACCTAAAATTGAATTTTCTTCAAAAGCTTTATTAATGTCTAGCTATTGTCTTTATTTAATAAATTTTTACGAAGATGCTACTGTGAATTTAGAGCGTTTTATAAGTCAATACCCTGCAGATAAAAACTTAGCTTATGCTCAATATTTAATCGCTATTAGTTTATATGAACAAATCTTAGACGAAAAAAAAGACATTGAACCACTTGTAAAAGCCAAAAAAAAAATAGAAATCTTTTTGAAAAATTTTCCAAATACAGAATACGCCCTAGATTTAAAATTTAAATTAGACTTAGTTAACAATCAACTCGCAGCAAAAGAAATGTATATTGCAAAATATTATATAAAAACTCAGAAGTGGATACCTGCAATTAACAGATTAAAATTTATTGTTAGTGATTTTTCAAAAACTGTCTTTGTTGAAGAGGCTCTGCATAGACTGGTAGAAGTTTATTATAGAATAGGATTACCAGAGGAAGCAAAAGTAGCTGCGGCCATTTTAGGATACAATTATAATTCAAGTGAATGGTACGAACAAAGCTACAAAATTTTAAATAAATCCTATAAGTTGACTAAAAAAAATGAAATTAATAAAGATATGGGGTTAATAAAAAAAACAATTAAAAAAATACTTGAATAAAAAAATGTTCAGCAAAGAAGATAATATAATCAAAAATTATCTCGCAAATATTAAGCTGATAGAAAAATATAACAAATCTTATTACGATAAGGACCTACCTGATATTTCAGACCAAGAATATGATGAATTGAAGATTCAAATTTTAAAACTAGAAAAAAAACATTTATTTTTAAAAAAATACGGATCAATTAATAATAAAGTTGGATTTAAACCTTCCTCAAAATTTAGTAAAATAAAACATTCAAAACCGATGCTTTCTCTTGCGAATGCATTCAATATCAAAGATATAGAAGATTTTACAAAAAAAATTAATAATTACCTTAACAATATAAATATAAATTTATTATTTTCTTTAGAGCCAAAAATAGACGGTATCTCAGCTTCATTGACTTATGAAAATGGATTGCTTACAAAAGGATTGTCAAGAGGTGATGGTGAAGTTGGTGAAGATATTCTTAAGAATCTCAAAACAATAAAAGAAATACCACATAGCATTAAAGGAAAAAATATACCAAATACTTTTGAGGTTAGAGGTGAAGTTTATATTGGAAAAAAAGATTTTGAAAAGATGAAGGACAAGTTTGCTAATCCAAGAAATGCTGCAGGTGGATCGTTAAGACAGAAAGAACCTTCTAGTACTGCAAAGATTCCTTTAAAATTTTTGGCCTATGGTTTTGGAGAAGTGACACCTTTTATTTTTAAAAAACAGTCTGACTTTTTAAAAAAAATAAATGAATGGGGATTTGTAACTAATCCTCATAATTTTTTGGCTAAAAATGTTAAAGAAATAAATGATCAGTACAACAAAATTGAAAAAATTAGATCAAATCTTGATTATGATATTGACGGACTTGTTATAAAAATTGATGATCTCCCTTTGCAAGCAAGGTTGGGTAATACATCAAATTCTCCAAGATGGGCAATTGCTTATAAATTTTCTTCAGTTAAAGCCACAACAAAAATAAATGATATTCTCATTCAAGTAGGTAGGACAGGCGCATTAACTCCTGTCGCAAAAGTTGAGCCAGTAACGGTAGGAGGAGTGGTTGTTTCTAACACTACGCTACATAATGAAGAAGAAATTATTAGAAAGGATATTAGGATAGGAGATACTGTTACCATTCAAAGAGCTGGCGATGTTATTCCTCAGGTAGTATCTGTAGATTTAAGCAAGAGAAGTAAGCACTCTAAAAAATTTACCTTTCCAACTAAATGTCCCTGTGGCTCTGAAACCATAAAAGAAATTAATTCTAATACTAAAAAAGTAGACGCTGTAAGAAGGTGTTTAGACAGAGAATACAAGTGTCAATTTATTGCAAGAGAAAAATTGAAACATTTTGTTTCCAAGGATGCATTTAATATAGAGGGACTAGGAAAAAAAGTTGTAGATCAATTCTGGGATTTAGCATTAGTTAAGAAACCATCAGATATTTTCAATTTAGATTATAAAAAAATTGAGAAATTAGAAGGGTGGGGAGAGCTATCAGTCAAGAACTTGGAAACTGCAATAAATAAATCTTCAAAAATTCTACTTGATAGGTTTATTTACTCTCTTGGGATAAGACACATCGGACAAGAAAATGCAAAGCTTCTAGGTAATTTTTTTAAAAGTATTACAAAATTCATCGAACTTTTTAATCATACTAGTCGTAAAAATTTATTAAAAGATATTGCTGAATTAGATGGTATTGGATCAGCTCAATTAAATTCTTTAAAAGAATTTTTTTCAAATAAAATAAATAATGAAATTATACATTCTTTAATAAAGCATTTAAAAATAGAGAATGCTAAAGCCTTAAATAACGATGGCAAATTAGGCGGTAAGACTATTATGTTCACAGGGGGTTTTAAAAAAATAAGCCGGTCAGAAGCAAAATCTTTAGTCGAAGAAAATGGAGGAAAAGTACTTGGAAATATTTCAAACAAATTAAATATTTTAGTCACAGGTGATAGCAAACCAACAAAATCAAAAATAGAAAAAGCTAGGGAAGCTGGGGTAAAAATTATTTCTGAAGCTGATTGGTATAAATTCTTAAATATTTGAACAGGCTTGCTTAAGTTGTATTAATTCAAATTTATTCATAAATTTTCTTAAATGATCAAATACTCTATTATGATATCTATTTAGCCAGTCCTTTTCAAAAGGTGTTAAAAGTTTTTTTTCTATTAATGTTTTATCTATAGGTACTAAAGTTAAATCTTCAAATTTTAATTTACCTTTAGTTTTTTTTACATAAACTAAATTTTCAATTCGTATACCAAAATGATTTTCTTTATAATAACCCGGTTCATTTGAAGTTATCATACCTTCTTTAAATATAACTTTATTTCCTCTAGATATAGCTTGTGGGCCTTCATGCACATTTAAAAAATAACCAACGCCATGTCCGGTACCGTGTGGATAGTCTAAATTTATTTCTTTCAAATATTTTCTTGCTGACAGATCAATTTTATCTCCACAAGAATATTTATTAAGTTTAAATGAAGCAACAGCAATGTGTCCTTTTAAAACTCTAGTAAAAATATTCTTAATTTTAAAATTTTTAACGTCAAGTGATAAGGTTCTAGTTACATCTGTTGTTCCATATAAATACTGGCCACCAGAATCCACCAAATACATATCTCCTTTTCTTAATAAACGGTTACTTTTTTTGTCAGCTTTATAATGAATTATTGCACTATTAGGACCCGCACCAGATATGGTTGGAAAGCTTAAGTCATGAAATAATTTATTTTTTTTCCTAAATTCTAAAAGTTTATCTTGGGCTGAAATTTCACTAATTTTTTTAGTTTTGAAATTATTTTTTAACCAAAATATAAATTTAGTTAAAGCCACACCATCATAAATATGAGATTTTATAGAATTTTTTATTTCAGTTTTATTTTTTAAAGATTTTAAATAATAAATTGGATCTTGTTTTTCTATTACTAAATTATTTTTTTTAATAATTGATTTATAGAAAATAGAGCAGGTTGAGGAATCTATTAAAATTTTTTTGTTAAATAAATTAAAAAAAAATTTTGGCAGTAAATTAAAATCATAAATTTTAACATTTCTACTTATTCTAGTTTTAAAAGATTTATTAATTTTCTTTAAATCACAAAATAATAATACTTTTCCATTTTCATTAATTACAGCGTGTGAATTAGGCAGCGGAGAATAATTAGTATCCGTGCCTCTTGTGTTCAGCAACCAAGCTATATTTTCAGAGGCTGTCGTAAATAAATAATTAACTTTATTCAATCTTATTAATTTTTTTAATCTGATTATCTTCTCTTCAACTTTTGAACCTGCATCTTTATCTTTGATAAAATAAAAAGGTTTAATATTTAATTTTTTTACCCTTTTCCATAATAGATCAATTAAATTTTCATTAATTGGTCTTAGTTTTACAAACGGACTATCAAAAAACTTATTTAATGCATTTTCTGTATGCAGTTTCGGGTCAAATCCTAAATTTAATTTTTTTTTTTTAAAAATATCAAAAGGGTATTCTTTCGGTATGGTACAAATTTGAAATTGATTACTACATTGTATGCCCGCTTGAATAGTATATCTACCATCTACAAACATATAATTTTTATTTTTTAGAATAACAGCAAAACCAGCAGAGCCTGTGAAATTGGAGATATATTTTAAATTATCTTCGGAAGCAGATATATACTCACCAAAGAAGTTATTATTTTTTGGCACTATATAACCATCTAAATTTAACTTCTTAAAAAGTTTTCTTAATTTTGTTATTTTTTCCATTTTAACATTTTATTTTTTTTAAATCTTTCCCAGCCTGGACTTCTATATTCACTACTAAATTCCATATCAATATCTTGATTAAACTCAAAGTCATCTTTAAATTCTGTCGCAGTTTCCATCTCATTTTTTTCTATATTTTCATCGGGAATTTCATTTATAAATCTTGAAGGTAAGGCGTCCATCCATTCGCCATGATATGATCTTTTCATGGCAAAAGATAAGTAGGCTTCTTTTTTAGCTCTTGTTATTCCCACGTACGCTAATCTTCTTTCTTCTTCTAAAGCTAAATCTCCTTTTTCCTCTAATGATTTTTGGTGGGGAAACAAGCCTTCTTCCCACCCAGGTAAAAAAACAACATCAAATTCTAGTCCTTTTGCGGCATGCATAGTCATTAAATTAATTTTTTCTCCCTCCCATTCCTTATCAATAGATGTAGCAAGTGCAACATGTTCTAAAAAAGATTGTAAATTATCATATTCATGCATAGCTCTAAGAAGCTCTTTTATATTATCAAGCCTACTTTCATTTTCGAAATCTTTTTTATTTTTAAGCATTTCAGAATAACCGGACTCATCTAATACAATTTTTAAAAGGTCATAATGTTTGTTGGTCTTTGCAGCTATTCTCCACTTATCAATCATGTTTGTTAGCTGCAATAAGCTTGTTTTGATTTTAGGTTTTAAATTATCAGTTTCTAATTTTTTCCTAATAGAATCTTCAAGACACAATTTTCTTTGATTACCAAAACTATATAATTGATTGAGAGTGCTTTCTCCTACGCCTCTTTTGGGGTTTTCGATCACTCTTTCTAAAGCTAAGTCATCATATTTTTGATTTATGATTCTTAAATATGCAACAGCATCTTTTATTTCAGCTCTTTCATAAAATCTAGTTCCACCTAAAACCCTGTAACCCAAACCTACCTTAAGAAATCTTTCTTCAAATTCTCTTGTTTGATAAATAGCCCTCACCAAAATAGCAACATTATTGAGAGAATAATTTTTTTTAATTTTATTTTCTGCAATATCACTAATATTCTCTGCTTCTTCACGTCCTGTTTGATAACAATTAAGTTTAACTTTTTCACCCTGTTGAGCAGAGGACCAAAGTTTTTTTTCAACTCTCCCTTTATTAAATGAAATTAAAGTTGACGCAGTTTCTAAAATATTTTTAGTAGATCTATAATTTTGTTCTAACTTAAAAACTTTACAGTCTTTATAAATATGATCAAAAGTTAAAAAGTTTTTTATTTCTGCACCTCTCCAGCTGTAGATAGATTGATCATCATCTCCAACACAACAAATATTTTTTTTTTCATTAACTAAAAGATTTAACCACTTGTTCTGAATAAAATTGGTATCTTGAAATTCATCTACTAAAATATATTTAAAATTATCATTATAAATTTTTTTAATATCTGGATGATTTTCAAATAATTTTACACAATATAAAATAAGATCACCGAAATCACATGCATTTAGTTCTCTTATTTTAGTTTGATAGATTTTATAAACTTTAAAAATAGATTTTTCTAATCCTGTAAATTTATCCTCTTTAATATCTTCTGGTAGTAGGCCTTTATTCTTCCATTTATCTATGAAGGACAGGATAAACCTAGGTGTAATTTTTTTTGCATCTATGTCTTCTGCTTTACAAATATTTCTAACTATTTTTTTTTGATCGTCAGTATCTAGAATAGTAAAATTACCTTTTAAGCCAATTGCCTCTGCGTGCCTTCTTAAAAATTTAACGCTAATAGCATGAAAAGTTCCAAGCCAAGGAACTGCTGTTGATTTTTCACTAACGTAGCTAAGCACTCTATTTTGCATTTCTTTTGCTGCCTTGTTAGTAAAAGTTACGCAGAGGATTTGATTTGGCCATGCTTTTTTTGAATTAATAATATGTGCCAATCTTGTAGTTAGAACCCTAGTTTTGCCTGAACCTGCACCAGCTACTATTAAATTGGGACCCTCTGTGCTTAGCACAGCCTCTTTTTGTTCCTTGTTTAAATTTTCTATTAATTTATTTATAGAATTCATAATCGTATTAAATAACTATATACTACAATATTAACCTTTATAAATGAATAAAGACTCAATTTACATTTTCAAAAAAAAAATTCATAAAATTATTTTTTATTTACTTCTGTTTATTGTTGTTATTTTTTTAGCCTATTTTTCAATACCGAAATTTTTAAATTATACACCCGAGTTAATAAAAGAGAGCTTAAAAAAAAATAATGAACTTAATATTAAAAATATTTCAAATACTAAATATAGACTCTTTCCTTCGCCAAGACTTAGGGTGTACGTAAGCAGCATAGAATTTGAAGAGAATCTTTTAAAAATAGAGAAAGCCCAAGTTGATATCGTTCTCAACCCACTAAACCTAATCAATTATAAGACACTTGATTATGACAGACTTTTAATAAGCGGTGGCTTGATAAATATTAAAATTAATAAAGTTAATCAGTTATTAAATTTTATTAAAAAGAATAAAAAAAATATTAATTTTCAAAAAAACACTATTATTGTGTTTCAAAAAAATAAAAAACTATTTGAAATTGATAATGGTATAGCAAAAGTTTATTCTAGAAATAACACACAACAGGTAAAAATATCTGGACTATTATTAAACCATAAAATTAATTTTTTTTTTAAAAATGAACCTGGAAATAAAAGGAACATAACATTAGATATCCCAGAACTTAATATATCCTCAAGTATATTGTTAGAAAGAAAAAATAATTCAAAAATATTTGAGGGTTTGATTAATCTTGTTGTTCAAAATAATTTTTTTCAATTTAATTTCATTAAAGAAAAAAATATAATAATAAATAAAGGATTTATAAGAAATAATTTAATTAATTTATCGCTTAAAGGTGAAGTATTTCTTAAACCTAATTTTTTCTTTCATTTAGATATCAAACCTTCTAGATTTGACATAGAAAAATTATTTCTTATAGTTCAAAAAATGTATTTTTCAGAAAATCCTAGTGGGCTTAAGGTAATAAGTAAAATTAATGGCATTTTAAGTTTTGAAAATATTATCAAAGGTAAAGTAATTTTTGAAAATCGAAAAATTTTATTTCAAAATTTTAAAACTAGAGAAGATAATCCAATTTTTTTTGATGCTAAAATTTCTGAATTTGGAAAAAAAGGAAAAATTAAATTTAATTTACATAAAAATATTCTGCACAAAAATAATTCTAATAAAGACCTAAAAATATCAGGGTTCATTATTCCATTTTCTACTAAAGTTATTTTTGAAAAAATTTCGCTAGATAATAAAAATTTAAAAGCTGAAAAAATTAAAAATTATGAAGAAAAATTCAACAAAGAAGTAATCAATAATTCTTTAGACAATATTTTTATTAATTCAAAAATAAATAATTTTGTAAATATTTTTTCTGACTAGCTTTTTGGTTTGGTCATTAATATAGGATTCATTATCTTATCGTACTCTCTTTCATTGAGAAGCCCTGAGGTAATAACTTCTTCTTTTAGAGTTGTTCCTTTTTTATGAGCATCTTTTGCTATTCTAGCTGCTTTATCATAGCCAATTTTTGGAGTAAGGGCAGTTACAAGCATTAGAGAGTTGTCTAGCAAATATTTAATTCTTTTTTTATCTGCTTTAATTCCTTTAACACAGTAAAGAGCAAAAGTTTTTGC
>Ga0115003_10002644_pt1 | contig 14668 bp, 8 predicted proteins | sample ArcticOcean_MG_C_7_FD_88736 | JGI IMG/M metagenome (GOLD analysis project Ga0115003, IMG submission 88736) | Marine microbial communities from western Arctic Ocean - ArcticOcean_MG_CB11_88 | ecosystem: Environmental > Aquatic > Marine > Oceanic | place: Arctic Ocean: Canada Basin | collected... | reverse complement strand
GGGACCGACGATTCAATGTAACTCATTCGGCTTGGGGTGTTATTTATTGGCACAGTGCTTCGCCCTTACCAACAGCAAAGACAGGCACTACCTTATGCAGTGGCGATTGAGGCGGACCTGTCTACTTCAATTCGTAGGGAGGTCGACTATCCACCATAATACTATTCAGCTTATTTTGCGCGCGCTTTGGATTAGTCAAATCCTGTACCTCCAACATTTCGCAGTTGTCTTCTACCATCTGATCGATAGTCACCGGGTAGAACTTGCAGTCGTCGGGCCGGTCCATATAGATATCGCAGGTGTATATCTCTTGATTGGGTGTTTTTCTCAACCACGGGCAACGCTCCAATTGCTTGCCAGTTGCAGGGTCCGTCCAGATACCCCCATCCTGCACATACTCGTATAGATCGGGTCTAAAGGTCTCCCACAGCTGGATTTCTTCATCCGAGACCGACAAGCCGTCGCCACCGTACTTCGTACAACATTTTCCGCACTGATTGCATTCTTTCAAAGTTAAGTGTCACTTCCAATTATTTAGTTATAAGCATTTGCGATAGATAGCGGAAGAATTTACATTGCGAAAAGTAAATTCGTTTTTATCCAATCTTTCTATGCTAGCACCAAAATACTCTGGCCTTTTTGTTTAGTCTAATTAGACAAAGGGTCAGGTCGCATCTGAAAATGGTAGACTTTACTAGTAGTGCCGGCACCAGATTCCATGTGAAACGGCGCTCGGCTAGAGATAGTGGCCCACAGCCCTCGACCTTGCCAGCCGCCATCGGGATCATCTATGCGCCCATCTAGCCATTTCGTGTAGAAACCCAAGGGATAAGGCACGGTCAGGCGCACCCATTCGCCGTCGTCTAGCACTAGCAGGCTGCCGGATTGATTGCCGGTGCTAATAGGGGTGTTGGATCCCAGCCCTAGCGTGTCGAACTGATCCACCCAGGTGTAATAACTTCCCTCGGAGCTACCAGATTGTTGAATATTTTTGAATTGGGGAAGCGGCTCAGCAAAAAAACTCCAGCCCTCAGGGCAGTGCTGACCTGTGGCTGTAGGCCCATTCAGTGGTCCGCGGCACAGGCTACGATCGAAGCGACCCATATGCCCGCTGGCAAGAGCCACCCAGGCAATCCCGTTACGGTCAATATCCATGCCTCGGGGCGAGAATCCCTCGACGGCATTGCCATTTTCATCTAGCGGTAATTCGTAGTACTCAGTCAATGCCGTGGAGCTGGGATCGGCACCGGGCAGGACGCGCACGACGGCGCCGGGATAACTGAGATTAGATCCCCACACGGAACCATCAGGAGCAGGTGCGACAGCATACAGGCCAGAGTTAATGCGTTTATCGAGACTCGGATCTATGTTTGCATCTGGTTCCACGTAGTCGTCGCGGCGGCCGTTGCCATTGGTATCGAGAATGAATGGTGTCCAGCCCTGGGCCGCGACCGCATCGCCAGTTTCCAGAAATTCGCGAGTGTTGAACCAGCCTACCGCCGTGCCGCCGCCACTGGTCCACAGTGTATTGTCTGCATCTTCGGCGAACATTAGGTGGTGGGTGCCGAAGCAGGTATTAATAGGAGTATAGGTGTCGGTACGCGGATCATAGACTCCAAGGTGGCGACCGGACCGGCCCAACGGAAACGCCTGAGCAGAAGGGTGATCAGAACCCTCTTGGCAGAACGTCGGCACATTGCCTGGGTCGCGCGCTCGTGAGGTGATCCAGACCCGACCGTCGCTATCCATCATCGGATTGTGCACGGTAGTGGCCGCATCCCAGATCTCTTCGTCGCCCCAGTAGGGAGACGTCGCCATAGCAGTTTGTGCTTCACGCACGTAAGTAGGGTCTTCTGGGAACACCGTGATCTGCTCAGTACTATGGGCAGTCGGATCCAGTACCGGTAAATAGTCGGCACTGTTTTCCAAGGCTCCATAAATTTTTCCATAGGCATTCACCGTCGGATCGCGACGGTCGGTAGTGACTAGGTCGTGCAAATAGGCAGTAGGATCGGCCCAGTCCCATTGCGTGATGACCACGTTGCGTTCCAGTCCCTGAGGCCGCGCTGGTGCGGGTGGCAATTCACCGGCAGCGATACGGTCAGTCCAATCGGCATACATCTCAAGCGTGCGGCGATCTCCCATGCCGGCCAATGTTCTGGTCATGAAAGAACCCGCCTGTCCGGAGCGCACTCTTCTATTCCAGGCATCAAAACTTGTTTCCAAATTCGAAAACATTTCCGGAATGGTTCGGGTAGCGGCATTGCCCATCTGGTGGCAGACCACGCAGCCGCCATTGGTAACGCGGCGGATGTAATCATCCTGAGTCAGCACGCCCACGCCGATTCCATTGCCATCAGGTCCAGTACCTGGAAACTCATGGTCCTCGGGAATCTCCAGCAGGGAATACCAGTAGCCTGCCGGGTAGTATTCAGCCGCGGCGGCGGCATTCGGTGCAATCTGGGCAATGAGATCGAGCCTCTGACCAGGATTGGCATTGGTGCGCGATGAATCTACCAGACCATAGCCGCGTACCCACAACTCAAAATTAGCCTCTGGAAGATCGGGAATCAGGTAGCGTCCCTGATCATCGGTGACTACTGTTTTGGAATAAAGAGTTTCCAAGTCGTGAGTTTCAGCGATTACCCAGACCCCGGCCTCGGGGCCGTTGCTGCTGGTGACAGAGCCGGCGATGTCATTGCCGATTACGCGAATGGCGTCAGCAGCTGGCGCTATGGACGCCTCGGATAAGGAAGCAGGCTGGTTGTTGTCCAAGTCGCTGCAGGTAGTGAGAAGTAGTGCTGCCAGCGATAGGGATAAAGTCCGGAATGTATGCATGATGAACTCTTTTTTTTTTGCATTTGAGGAATTACCTACCTTACTAGGTAGCGGAGGAAAATGGGATAGATTTCGGCAAGAGCGGCACAGCGGTTTGTCTTAACCCGCTATGCCTCCTTGGGTGTTCACCATTCGAATTGCTTACAAATAATTTCCTGCTTGCTCGTAAACTCTCTATAATTTTGGTGGTATCGTACATAATCGGTCAAAAATAGGGGAAATACCGTGTTAGAAAAACAAAAGCGTACCGTTCCAGCTGAAGCAATCGCAATCTACAACAAATACATTCACGACGAAATCAGCCGCCGTGAATTCATGCGCGGCGTAAAGAAATTTGCCGTTGCGGGCCTCTCTGCAGGCGCCATAGTACAGGCGCTTATGCCGAACTACGCAATGGGGCAGCAGATCGCGCGCGATGACGAACGCATTACCACCAGCTATGAGACACTGCCATCACCCGAAGGCAACGGCACTATACGCGGCTATCTAGTGCGCCCCTTTAGCGCAGACAGTCGCCGCGAAACACCCTCTGAGCTGCCTGGCATCGTTGTTGTGCACGAGAATCGCGGGCTTAATCCCCACACCGAAGATGTTGCTCGTCGTTTCGCGCTGGCGAATTTCATGGCGTTCGCGCCGGACGTACTCACCTCCGTCGGGGGCTATCCCGGCGATGACTACCAGGGCGGGCAATTGTTCCGCGAGATCGACAACGATAAAAAATTTGAAGACATTGTAGCAAGCGCACTCTGGCTGAAAAGCCGTCCAGATTGCAGCGGTAAAATTGGCGTGACCGGCTTCTGTTATGGCGGCAGCGTTTCGAACCAACTCGCGGTAAGACTAGGTGGCGATCTTGCCGCTGCTGTGCCGTTCTACGGTGGTGGCGTCGCAGCCGCCGATGTGTCGAGTATTAAAGCGGCAGTACTCGTGCAACATGGGGCGCTCGATACGCGCCTGGTCGAAGCGTGGCCCACCTACGAGGCGGCACTGACAGCCGCCAATGTCACCCATGAAGGACACCTCTATCCAGGCGCCGTACATGGTTTTTTCAACGACGCTACGCCTGAGCGTTACGATGAGGCGGCAGCGACCGAGGCCTGGACGCGCACGGTAGATTGGTTCAATCGATATGTTCGAGCATAAAGTTGGCTTGATTAGCTGGAGTCAGCATAGAGGGAGCAAGTCAATTTTTAGAGTATTCATAAGTTAACTAGTTTGGAACGAATTATTCGTCTAATAACTAACTCTAAGCCATTAATTTCCAGTCGTTGAGATAGTTTGTGCTAAGCCCAAAAGACGTAATTTGAAATTAATTTGTCAGTACCTTAGAGTATTTTTTAACAATGCTGTCAGGGGTTGGCGCAGCTGGCTGAGTTCCATAATCGCCAACAATTCAAAAATGACTGATAGACAGCTCAGTGAGCTATATATCGATCAATATCGTGTTAAATATTTGTCGCTAGGGTGAACCGAACTTACTCAAGCATCGGCTGTATAGTTATAAGTTAAAAAAATTCGTATTGAGTATCTAATCAATGATTGAAGTTGAGGTCCTCAACTTTCGTCATCTCAAACAGCAGACCGATACTATTCAAGGTATCAATTTTCAAATTGCACAAGGCGAAATATTTGGCTTTCTCGGCCCCAGTGGGTCAGGCAAAAGCACCACACAGAAGTTACTAATCGGGCTGTTGGGAAATTACAGCGGCCGGTTGGTTCCTAATTGTTCAGGAAATTCATTTTAGATGAACCACCATGCTTCGCTAAGTTACTAAGCTATTAGTGTCCCCCTCCCATTTCTTCTATCATGTCCTCAATAACCATGGGCAATAGCAATGCGCCCACGGTGATTATCGCCGAAAAAGAGGCTGAGTTTATTTTGCAAGGCGCAGAGTAAGACTGTTATAAAGAACAGGACAATTTGGCCCACGCAGAAGAGGTTACTAGAAATGGTAGATAGCAATCATAGCACTCTTGCCAGACGCCTCACAAAAGAGCTGCAGGGCGAGGTGCTGTTCGATAATTTTAGCCGCGGGCGATATAGTACCGATGCATCTATTTATCAGATACAGCCGATTGGGGTTACAGTTCCGAAAACAGAGCAGGATGTACAAATTGCCCTACAGATAGCCGTGAATGAAGGTATTCCGGTATTACCCAGAGGGGCTGGCACCTCACAAACCGGTCAGGCAATCGGTAAGGCACTGATCCTTGATACCACCAAGCACCTCAATCAGATACTGGAATTTGACGCCGAGGCTCGCACCGTCTGTGTTCAACCAGGCATGGTGTTAGATCATCTAAACAACTTCCTCAAACCCCATGGCCTATTCTTTCCAGTCGATGTCTCAACAGCTAATCGTGCAACCCTAGGAGGAATGACCGGCAATAACAGCTGTGGTTCCCGGTCTATTCGCTACGGTAATATGGTGCACAACGTTCATGCTATCGATGGCCTGCTGGCGGATGGCAGCCAAGTGCATTTTAAGACGTTGCATGAACGTAAACTCACTGATGAAGATCCGGCGCAAACCGAATTAATTAGAAAGATGCTGGCTCTTGGCGACAGGGAAGCGGCGGAAATAGCTCAGCGCTTTCCTGATTTACTCCGTCGAGTCGGTGGCTACAATATCGACGTACTCACACAACAAAGCCCGAATATGTCTCACTTGCTGGTGGGTTCCGAGGGCACACTGGCATTTTTCCAGCGCATTCACTTGAAATTACAGGCCTTGCCGGCCCACAAGACTCTTGGAGTTTGTCACTTTCCTACCTTCTATGAAGCGATGGAGGCAACACAGCATATTGTCGAGTTGAACCCCAGCGCGGTTGAATTGGTTGATCGCACTATGATCGATCTGGCTAGAGATATTCCGATATTTGCAGGGACAGTTGACCGCTTTGTTCAAGGAGAGCCTCAGGCAATATTGTTGGTTGAATTTTCCGGTGAAGAACAGGAGGCTCAATTGCACAGCCTGTCCCAACTAGTCGAGTTGATGGAATCCATGGGTTTCACAAATTCAGTTGTCGAAGCTACGGACAATGAATTTCAACAAGCCATATGGGAGGTACGGAAATCCGGCCTCAATATTATGATGTCTATGAAGGGCGATGGAAAGCCAGTCTCGTTCATCGAAGATTGTGCTGTGGATCTAAAAGACCTTGCAGAATATACAAGCCGACTAACCGATATATTCCATAAACATGGAACAACTGGCACCTTTTACGCTCATGCCTCAGTAGGTTGCCTTCATGTTCGCCCTATTCTCAATATGAAAGAAGCAAGCGGGGCTCAGAAAATGCGGGCAATAGTAGAGGAGACTCTGGAAATTGTTCGCCAGTACAAAGGCTCCCATTCCGGTGAGCACGGAGACGGAATTGCTAGGTCTGAATTTCACCTACCCATGTTCGGACAACGCATGGTGAATTCTTTCGAGGAGGTAAAAGACAGTTTTGATCCGGCAGGTACATTTAATCCCGGCAAAATTGTGCGCCCTGAAAAAATGGACGACAGGAATCTATTTCGATTTTCTCCAAGCTATGCTATTGAGCCCATTGCTACCACCATGGACTGGTCGGACTGGGGGAGTTTCAACCAGGCGCTGGAAATGTGTAATAACAACGGTGCCTGTAGAAAGTCAGATGTCGCCGTTATGTGCCCGTCTTATAGAGTAAGTTCAGATGAACAACACCTCACTCGAGGTCGCGCAAATACTCTACGACTTGCTGTTAGCGGTCAGTTGGGGCCCCAAGCACTATCTTCGGACGCCATGTTCGACACCATGGCACTGTGTGTTTCCTGCAAGGGCTGTAAGCGTGAATGCCCAACTGGCATCGACATGGCAAAGATGAAAATTGAATTCCTGCACCAGTATTATAAGAAAAATAGTCTGTCGTTGAAGGACCGTTTAGTTGCTTATTTGCCACGCTACGCTTATCGCATGAGGAACGTGTCTTTCCTGTTAAATCTACGAGATCAAATTCCCGGCTTGAAGAGTTTGTCGGAACTTGTGTTGGGCTTTAGCGCCAGACGTAATTTGCCAAAGTGGCGAAGTGATCAATTTCGACCAGAAATCGAAGTGCCGTCTCAGCCCGGGATTTCTTCTAAAGGCAAAGACGTGGTGCTGCTGGTGGACACTTTCAATAGTTGCTTCGAACCAGAAAATGCAAGAGCGGCATTGGCGGTACTAACCGCGGCAGGTTATTCGGTTCACGCGGCCGAACCCGCCGATAAAGCTCGACCCCTGTGCTGTGGTCGAACCTTCCTCAGCAGCGGCATGGTGGATGAGGCGCGTGTGGAGGCACAACGTGTAATTGCTAGCCTCAGGCCTTTTGTGGAGCGGGGCATACCCATAGTCGGCCTTGAGCCTTCTTGCTTACTAACTTTAAGAGATGAATTTCCATCTCTGCTTCCCGGTGATGAATCTAATGCCCTATCTCAACATGCTTTTCTCTTCGAGGAGTTTTTAGCAGCAGAAGCAGCCAAAGGTCAGTTACAGCTGAATCTGAAAGCATTGCCGGCGAAACGAGCCCTGCTCCATGGACACTGCCATCAGAAGGCGTTCGCGGTCATGTCGTCGGTTCAAAAAGTACTCTCAATGGTGCCGGAGCTAGAAGTGGAAGTAGTAGAATCTAGCTGCTGCGGCATGGCCGGCTCATTCGGCTACGATGCCAAGTATTTCGATACCTCGATGAAGATGGGGGAACTAAGTCTGCTGCCGGCTGTAAGAGAAGCAGATGCTGATTGCTTGATCATTGCAGATGGCACAAGTTGCAGGCACCAGATTCAGGATGGGGCAGGGCGAGAAGCAATTCATGTAGCACGCGTTCTAGAGATGGCCCTGGCAGAGTGACATTGTCTGGCTTAGCCCTATCTATGGTAGGTGAATTATCGCTTATTGCTTCCGGTTTTTGAGTAGAAACACTGACAGGCAATGCCCCTAAAGCACAAGCAGAGCTAATAAAATTTCTATTTCTCTACCCCACAATGTGTGTCGGGAATCCTCGATTACAGACTTAAATAAATCCAGCAACCCACATTATACAGACAGCCGAAAACGACGTAATACCACCGACCAAGGTCGCGCCCCCGTAACTAAAAACGGCATCGGCGACACTTAATTTAGTTAATGATGTACACACCCAGAAATAACTGCTGTTCACATACTTAATAATTACCGAACCACTGGCTCCAGCCAACATAGCGGCTTCTGGGGATAAGCCCAGCGTTCCCAACATGGGCGCAACCAGCGATGCGGCGGTGATAACCCCAACAGTGGTAGAGCCGGTAATCAGATTGCCAATTATACCTATTACGAAGGGTAGCAATATGGTGGGTAGTCCATAATCGGTAAACATCATGGCAATAAAATCAACCGCCGGTGTGCCTCTCAATATTGCACTAAGCGAGCCGCCAAGTCCGGTAACAACCAAAATCATCGCAGACGTTCTAAGCGCCGCTTCCACCCATTCATCTTTTGCTTTTTCCCGCGCGTCGCTACTCTTAATATTTCGGTAAGCTAGCCATACACCAACTGATAGCGCGATTACTGGCCATCCTAAATAGGAGAAAATAGTTCTGAGTATATGACCCTCGTCGAATACCAGGCTGACAACACTCTGCGTACCTATCAGCACGATGGGAATCACTATGGGCATATACGAGCTTAGGGTGCTGGGTAATTCTTCTTCCGAGTGCTCAAAATCGCTGCCATCAAATTCATCTGAGGCTTGGGTCGTAATGCGCGGGCCCGCAACATAAACTCCCCAGGCCCAACAGCTTATGGACCCAAACAGGCAGGCAATACTGCCAAAGATAATTGTCTTGCCAATGTCAGCGCCTAACAGTGCAGCCGCCGCTAGTGGCCCCGGAGTAGGTGGAACGATCGCATGGGTTAATTGTAGAGCGCCCACTAAGCCGGTGGACATTACGGCAATACTCACCCCCATACTCTTGGCGGCAGAGTGCACTAAGGGATTAAGAATAACGTAGGCAACGTCTGAAAAAATGGCAACACCAATGATAAACCCGGTCAAGGTTAATGCCAGAGGCATCCGATTAGAGCCGATTAGATTCACCATAGATCGAGTGATGACCTGAATTGCGCCGGTATGTTTAAGTGCCTCGGCAATGATGGAGCCCAGCACTATCACTACTCCGATAGAGCCTAGGGTATTTCCAAAGCCGGTTTCGAAGGCATCAATAAAATTATTCTGCTGCACACCTGGCAGAATACCAAATAGAAGAATCGGAACTAGCAAGGCGAAGAAGACATGCCACTTCCATTTAGCTATGAGAAAAAGCAGAAGAAAAATCACAACGGCGAAGCCCAGGAGAGATACCGCGGGGCTCATGCTTACTGCAGTAGATGGATCCATGAAAACTCCGGCATTTATTTTTAGTATTATTAACCTTAGCTAAGGTTCGAGTTTCGTATAATCAATTTTTTTCTTCAAGGTCTTGGCAAGCAGAATCCAAACGAAAACGGTTAGTTGTCTTACGCGGAGTTTGCTAAAAATTCCAGCGCGGCATTCACGCCGCCCTTCTTATGAGGGACTCCGGCAATGTTCAAGCCCATTTTGACCCCACCAAGGGCTCCAGCCAGCATCAACTCGTTGAAATCCCCGATATGGCCGATGCGAAAAACAGTGCCTTTCACCTTTCCTAGGCCCATCCCCAGCGACATGTTAAATCGATCCAGAATGATGTTTCTTAGCTCATCCGCCTCATAACCTTCCGGCATCAACACGGCGGTGGTGGAATTTGAACATTCCTCAGGATTCACACAAAGATTCTCCAACCCCCAACCTGCTACAGCTAACTGCGTGGCTAATGCCAGGCGGTGGTGCCTCTCGAAGACAGTGGCCAACCCCTCGTCGTGCAACATACAAAGTGCTTCATCAAGACCGTAGAGAAGATTAGTACTTGGTGTATAGGGGAAGTAACCTCGTTTATTGAGTTCCAGCATGGAATCCCAACTCCAATAGGAATGAGGAAATGTCGACAATTTGCTGGCTGCCAAGGCTTTTTCGCTAACAGCGTTAAAACATAAACCCGGGGGCAGCATTAAACCCTTTTGGGAAGCGCTAATAGTGACATCGATACCCCAGTCATCATGCCTCAGTTCAGTACATGCTAGAGAGGATACTGCATCCACCATGTACAAAGCGGGATGCTTGGCCGCGTCGATGGCCTTCCTGATTTTGGCGATATCGCTAGTCGCTCCACTAGAAGTTTCTGTGTGCACCGCCAGCACTGCCTTAATTTCATGTGACTGATCTTCTTTTAGATGATGCTCCACCACAGCAGCATCGATACCTTGACGCCAGTCCCCTTCCACCCAGATCACTTCCAAGCCTAGTTTAACCGCAACGTTCTTCCACAGGGTTGCGAAATGCCCAGTCTCGAAGGCCAGGACCTTATCTCCCAGGCAAAGCGTATTCAACAAAGACGATTCCCATCCACCGGTTCCCGAGGCTGGATAAATAAAGATAGGAGACTCAGTGTTGAAGACTAATCTTAGCTTATCCAAAATGCTGAGAGTCAGCGTTGCAAACTCTGGACCTCGATGGTCAATGGTGGGCTGAGCAATAGCACGAAGCACTCTGTCCGGCACATTGGATGGGCCAGGTATTTGCAAAAAATGCCTGCCTGCTTGATAAGTCTTATTCTTAGACATGCGCGTTGCTCGTTCCTTGATTACCTACTCTGAAAATTGTCTATCTGAGGCGAACCGGTAGTAGGCATGTTGCCGAGAGCCAATACTATTCGACAATCTGAAATAAATCATCTCAGGTCGCTGCCACTGCCGCCGCAATCGAATACTAAAAACCTAAGGGTCGGCGAAATTGCTAATGATTAGCTTTTGTCACCGACCTTCATCGGGGACGCGGTTGCCGGCTATCCAGACACTTGCTATGGTTTTTGAGTTTTCTATGTCGTCGGCTGGGTTTGCGTCCAGTACGATTAAGTCGCCCCATTTTCCGGGTTCTAGGGTTCCGATATCTCCCATGCCCATGCAATCGGCAGCGACACCGGTTGACGCGCGGATAGCTTCAATCGGGCTCATGCCCGCATCCACCATCATCTGCATTTCCATATGTTCGAAATAGCCTTGGAATCTTGCCGGTGGCCCTGTGTCTGTGCCCATGGCGATGCGGACACCACCGTCGTTTAGAGCCTTGATATTTGCCATCGCGACTTCCAGTGCGATCTTATAACCGGCGGCGGCGCGGCTGTTTTGCATACGGGTTTGCCGTTCTGGGCTTTTTAATTGCTCAAGAATTGCCGATTCGGCCTCTTTTAGGAAATAAGGGTCAGAGAAAAACTCCGGCTCACTTTCGTAGACGAAAGTTGATACCTCTCGGGTCAAGGTAGGGATGTAGCACACGTCTTTGTTATTAATGAGATCGATGAACTCATCATCCACTGGTAAGTCCCGCACACTGTGTGCAAGCAGATCAGCGCCTGAATTGAGAATATATTTTGCATCGTCAAGATAGAAGAGATGCACCGCTACCGGCAGTCGACGAATATGGGCCTGATCAACTAGGGCATCGAATATGTTTCTTGGCATCTTTTCTGCGGTGCCAAGTTCGTCGTCAATCCTCACCTTGATGAAGTTTGCTCCCATATCGGCATTCCGGTTAACCTCGGCGCGGATCTGCGCTTCGGTATCTCCCAACACTACGCTACCTGCAACATAGATTCTGGCGCGGTCCAGATCTTGACCGAACTGACTATTACGCAGAGCAAAGCCCTGTTCTTCATCACCGCCAAGGCTGTTCACCGTGGTGACACCATAACGTGCGTAGAGCCCTAATTGCCTAAGTAGATTGTCAGTGTTGTAGTGGCCTCCTTCTAAACCAAGGGTGCCACCCACGTGACCATGGGCATTAATGAGGCCCGGCATAATCGTCTTGCCAGCCACGTCGATAATCTGCGCTCCATCGGGAACGGTTACGGCGCTGCGAGGGCCGACGGTCCGAATTCGCCCATCGGTGATGACCACGACACCATCTTCGATTGGATCGGCAATCGTTCCATCAATTATACGTGCTCCGACAAAAGCAATACTTCCCTCATTGGCGCTTGAAATGCTGCTGAACAGTGTCAGAAAACCTAGAATTGCGAGTAAACCAGTTATTGTTTTTTTCATGATTTTCTCCTCCTAGTTGGCATTGGAGAGGATTCCTCCAAAAAAAGCAATAGCGTCTTGGCTTTATCAAACGGCATAGAAATTTTCGAAAACATCAGGTAGGGTAGTTATCAAAGAGTTTTAAAGAACAGGAACAGCACTTCTCTTTTCACGGAAACTAGCCTAGGACCCCGCCGATGTTTGATCACACTCTGCGAATAAAATGCTGCAAGGGGCTTGCCTGTACCGCCCTATTTCTTTCTCTGTCGCTCAATTCCCTAGCACAAGATGACTTTCCGCTAGTAACCGACGCGATGCTGCAAAATCCTGCAGATAGTGATTGGTTAATGTGGCGCCGCACTCTGGATAGTTGGGGTTATAGCCCACTGGATCAGATAGACCGCAGTAACGTAGATCAATTACGCATGGTATGGACTCGTAATTTAGAGGTTGGGACCGGCGAAATCACACCGCTGGCCTATAACGGATTGCTCTATGTACCTCAGGCGAATGACGTGATTCAGGCGATAGATGCTCAGTCCGGCGATTTCATCTGGGAATATCGCCGTGATATCCCTGCTGATCTGTATGAGATGGTTGGAGGCAATGCCCGTAATAACCGTAATTTGGCGATTTACGAAAACCTAATTATTAATACCAGTGATGACAACTTCGTTTTCGCCCTGGATGCCCTTACTGGTGAAATGGTTTGGGAAACCAAAATTTTTGACTATAAGGTCAATTCTGCTACGCATAGCTCAGGGCCTATCATCGCCGACGGAAGAGTTATTTCTGGCCGCAGCTGTCGGCCATGGGGTGGTCCTAACGCTTGCGTTATTACAGCACATGATGCCAGCACTGGTGCAGAGTTATGGCGACGGCGATTGATACCAGCGCCAGGCGAACCGGGCGACGAAACTTGGGGAGATGTGCCCTTCGAACAACGGCAGCATGTTGGCTCCTGGATGGTGCCCAGCTATGACCCCGAGCTAAAGTTAATCATTCTTGGTACTTCTGTTACCTCTCCGGCACCAAAGTTTTATCTTGGTGGTACGGACAACAAGCATCTTTATCACAATTCCACCATGGCCCTGGAAGTAGATACCGGCGAGATGCGCTGGTACTACCAGCACCTAAATGATCACTGGGATTTAGATCACCCCTTTGAAAGGTTATTAGTTGAAACCCGCGTGGCACCTGACCCTGATGCAGTGACGTGGATAAATCCAGACCTTGAGTTCGGTGAAATCCGCAAAGTGATTACTGGTATTCCGGGCAAGACCGGTGTCGTTTACACTTTGGATCGCGCCACAGGAGAATTCCTCTGGGCGACTCCTACTGTTCAGCAAAATGTTATTCAAGATATTGATGGAGCAACCGGCGTCGTCACTGAAAACCCCGAAGTGGTATTTCGGGAATCGGAACAAGTGGTTTTCGTTTGCCCGACTTGGACCGGCGGCAAAGATTGGGAAGCCGGAGCCTATAGTCCACTGACCAATACCATGTATTACCCGCTTAGAAATACCTGTGCAAATATGATGGCCACTGCCAATTTCGAAAGTGATACCGCCCAGTCTTTAACAGCCGGTGGTCAAGGCGGCTTGGCTATTTATTCATTGGCAGCCCGCCATCAGTTAACTCCAGGCACAGAGAACCTTGGAACAGTCCGAGCTATCTCGGCGGAGACAGGTAAGACCGAATGGCTCTATGAACAACGCGCAGGCACCATGTCACTGGCCGCTACGGGCGGCGGGCTTATCTTCGGTGGTGATTCCAATGGCCGCTTTCGCGCCCATGACCATGACACTGGTGAGATTCTGTGGGAGGTGAACCTTGGCTCTTCCGTTAGTGGCTATCCGATTACCTTTGCCGTTGATGGGAAACAATATGTCGCGGTTAATACTGGCAACGGTCAGGTAAACCTGACGCCTGAATTACGTCCGAGTCGCGGTTCTAATGTTTTTGTGTTTGCTCTGCCCTAATGATTCACTGAGAAAAAAATAGAAGAATTGCGGCCAGGGTAAAACTGCGGGGGTTTCGGTTTTGTTCGATCGTCATAGAGTGTAATCAATACAAAGGCCCAGCAATGCTGGGCCTTTGTAGTTGGGGGCGGCACGGGAGTAGTCTAAATATATACCCTATTGATGAATTGGGTTAATTACGGTTCAGCTTTAGTTGATGTTGATGTTACTGGCAATGTAACCGACCCCTAACTAGATTTTACTGCGCCCAAACATCAACATCTACGCGAAATTATTTCCCCGTATTCCAGCTCAAAGAAACATAATGCGCCTAACCAAAGCGGTTGGGTGTGGCTTGCTTTGTGATTTGATTGTTCTGGCCGGACCGAATCTTTCGTCTGCCAATATAGCAGTGCCACTGATCAAGTAGGCTATTGATTAACTTGTCAGTATCCTACTAACTGCTACCGCAGTTAACACACAACCCTCACAAGCTAATACGGTAAGGGGAATCCGCGCGTAAAACCATGCGCAAATTTACTGATTCCTATCACTTAAGGTAAGATCGAGACACCGCCGTGTTGGGAAAGTGCAGGTGATTGACTTGGCCAGAATACGCGCCAGTCTCTAGTTGCTATAGTCTAGATATGACCCGAAAAGAGAGCAGTATGATTAGAATAACTACAGTGCTGGCAATTCTAAGTTTAAGCTTAGTGCAAATGAGCTCCGCCATGG
>Ga0115003_10002626_pt1 | contig 14726 bp, 8 predicted proteins | sample ArcticOcean_MG_C_7_FD_88736 | JGI IMG/M metagenome (GOLD analysis project Ga0115003, IMG submission 88736) | Marine microbial communities from western Arctic Ocean - ArcticOcean_MG_CB11_88 | ecosystem: Environmental > Aquatic > Marine > Oceanic | place: Arctic Ocean: Canada Basin | collected... | reverse complement strand
GTCAACAACGCCGCGGCAATCATCGGCAATACCGCGTTCTTGCTACCGCTCGCACGGATTTCGCCCTGCAGCGGCCGCCCGCCATGAATCACGAAACGACTCAAATCGATCTCTCCCCTTAACCCCATGCTCAAATCAAAAAAGCGCGCCTATGATCACCGAACCTGAGGAATTGAGCCACGCGTTGATTCAGTGAGTCGATTCCACTACGGACATTGGCCAGTCTGTGCCCTGCGCTCTCTCTTATCGGCTCATAAGAGGCTCTATCTGCAAATTGGTTCATAGCCTGCGTTCAGAAATTGGACCAAAGTCACGCCATCCCATCGCTTTCCGAATCGCAACGCTGACGAGAAATCGCCGGTGATCCTCATTCGGCCCTCAATTGGTGCCGCTCCAATACAGCGTTGGGTTCTATGACCTCCGGTACGGGTCTGTCATCAAGTGCCTGAATCCGAAGTGCGGGCACTCATAGTCCAGATAGGCACTAGGATGAGAAGATCGAAGACGCCTAGGCGCCACCAGTCGGAGCGGAGCAAATTCCATGCGAACGAAGAGAACCGAGAATCTGACCAACGGCCTGATGGCCTCACTCGTCCTGGCAGGCGTGCTCGCCCTCACCGGCTGCGGTGGCGGGAACTCCGCCCCAGCATTCCAGATTCCCGCGGATCCGCGCGCGGTGGGTCAGGCTGACCTCGAATCGCTCTTCGGGCAGATTTCGATGCAGATGCAAACCGCGAAGCCAGGCTCGGACGGAGCGCTAGAGCTCCAGCAGCAGCTCGCGCAAGTTGGCGGCGAACTCGCCCAGCGCGCCGCGGCTACGGTTCGAACTCGCCTTAGCGAAATCGACCGCGTCGACGGTAGGATCCCCCTCGGTGCCATCGAGCGAGAAGTCGCCGCATCCGATTCGATTAGGCGCTACGACATCAACGTCTTTCAACAGCTTAACAACGAGCTCCAGAGCGAACTCACGGCGACGCGCAAGTCGATTCGCGAACGCGAAAACATGCTGAGCACGACGACTGACGACAAAGTGCTCGATCGCATCAACCTCCTCTCCGAACTCTCTTCCCTATCGGGAACGGGATCCGAAAAACAGGCCAGTTATGCGAAGCAGCGTGATGAAATCCTGAGAGACGTTTCAAAGGCAGCCGAAGAGGCGATCCGCAACGAAGACTACGAAAAAGCGCAGAGTCTCCTCGGCATCGTTCAAGAAGTGAACCCGAGCGACGAGAGCACGCGCCAGGCTAAGTGCGAAGTCGACGGCAAGGTCATCGTCAAGCGCTTCAACCAAGCCCTCGAAACGGGGCGTCTTGGACGAAGCCTCGAGATGCTCGAAAAGTTCGCTGAAACCGACTGCTTCGGCGACATCAAGGACGGTTTGGCTGCGGAATCAGCGCCCATGGTCGAAGCCTTTGGAATGCTAGGTCAAGAGTCCGTTACTTCGAATGATCTTGGGAGTGCCTATCGGCGCTACCAAGATGTAAAGGTTCTCTCGCAACTCTTGCTCGATCGCGAACCGAATCTCCCCGGCATAAAGACCTTCGTCGAGAGACTCGACAAGCTCTACGACAGAGCCTTCGCCGCCGGCGAGTTTGGTGCAGCTTGGGGATATCTCAAGGTGATGACTGAGTTCGGCCCGACAACACCACAAATTCGCCAGAAGCTGCGACGCACGCGAGACGAAATTGCGCGGCGCGCGGTCCGTGGCCTAACTGCTTATCCCTTTGAAGATCCGGAGGCTTCCCAGACCAAGGTCGGCGATGCCGTTTCCTCTAAGGTCGTTCAACACATCTTCCGCGGGATTCCGAATGACGTTCGCATCGTCGAGCGTGAACAGCTCGAACGGATCCTCGAAGAATGCAAGCGCCAAGACACCTGCGGCAAACTAGACACCGCAGATTTCATCGTTCAGGGCTCTATCCTTGATGCGAAGGTCGAGACCACTGCAAAGGTCGGTCGCGAGACTCGCCGCGTCATCACAGGTCAAGAGAATGTGACGAACCCGGACTACACGCGCTGGTCGCAGATGCGCGAGAAGGACCGGGAGAAGACACCCGCGCCGCCCTCGACGATGCGCCGCGACGTCACAGAGGACATCACTATGGAAGTCAATAACGTCCGCAAGGTCGGCATCATCTCGGTCACGTACCGCGTGGTCCAGGCCAGCTCAGGCCGCGTGCTCTTCACGGACTCAATTCAGACCAAGCAGGAATTTCAGGACGAAGGCCGCCAAGGCGTTCAGCTCGGCAACTTCACCCAGAAGACAGACTTCGTCGAACTTCCCCCGGACATTGAAATCCTCTCGGGTGCGGACGGACTCGCTGACAAAATTTCCGAGGAAATCGGAATCAAGTTAGTCGACTTCCTGAAGGATCCGGAAGAGCACTACTCCATGGAGTCCGAGCGCTTCGCGAACGAAGGCGATTTCCTTGGTGCGGCCCGAAAGGCGGCCTACTCGATCGTTCTGCGCGAGATCAAAAACAAGGAAATGGGGACGCTCAAGCGCGACCTCAAGAACTACGCGATGGATTCGCCGGCGTTCTAGGGGTGAATTGCGCGGTCGACTTCACGGCGGCCGTGCCTAGCAAGACCCGCGAGACCAAGGCCGAGCAACGGCGATACGCCTGGGACATCATTAGCGCTACTGGCCGAGCCGGCGCTCCACAGAGCCAATCCCGGCGTATTTTGAATCCGCCTTCCGAGCACGCTCTACATACGTGCGCGCTTGACCGAGATCGCCCTTTTTAATTGCTCGCTCCGCCATCCCGACGTAGCGCATAGCGATCTCACGAAGGCCTACGCTGGCACGCCGGTCGCTCGGATCAAGCTTGGCCAACGTTCGGTAGCGATCGAATGCGTTGTCTCCAACAGGAGACATCAACCGATTCTCTTCGAGCGCGAGCTTTGCATTTTTAACGAGGCCTATGATCTTGATGCGATCACTGGCTGTGACCCGTCTCGACTTAGCCGGTTCAGGCGCCTTAGCCACGACCTCCACCGGCGCTTCTTTCAGCACTGGATCGGTTGGCGTCACAGCAATTACGGGTGTCTTCAGATCTGGCTTCGGCGCGCTAATTCCAGGGGCTGGCGCGCGGGCGCTTCCCGAATCCCCACCGTCGCCTAACATTACAAACAGCCCGCCGCCGATCAGAGCTGCAACGAGTGCGCCCAGACCTGCAAAGAGCCCCGCGCGCTTATTGCTGTCCTGCGCCTTCTGCGCGGAGCGAATTCCGCCGGTTGAAATCGGGCCGGAGTCCGCTCCCTCGACGCCGCCGGGCACCACAAAAAGCCGGTCCACGTATTTCGGCCTGTCGTCGGGATCGAGCGAAAGCAGAGGCTGGATTGCCGAGCGCAGCCCCACCGGAATCGCGTCGGGCAGTGTTTCGAAAGATCGCCGGGCATCGACCGCCTCGACGACCGACGTCCCCATCGCCATCGGACGGCCTTGGGCCGCTGCGACCAGAACGAGACCTAGGCTGTAGAAATCCGAGCGACCATCGATCTTCCCGCCGAAGAATCCGAGCTGTTCCGGCGACGCGTAGGAGAGCTTGCCTTTGAAGCCGTCGACGATGGTCCCTTCGCCGTCTTCGAGAAGTTTGGCGATTCCGAAATCGATGATCTTGGCTTCTTGGACGCGGCCATTCGGTAGGACGATATTGTCAGGCGAAACGTCTCTATGGATCACGCCTTTGCGGTGCGCAGCAGCGAGACCATGAGAAACCCGTGCCCCCAGAAGCGCGACCTCGTCGGGCGAAAGCGGCCCGTCGTTCATCTTCTTCGAGAGCGGGATCCCCTCAATCATTTCCATGATCAAGTAGACCCGACCTTCATCGTCCGAAAGCAGATCGTGACAATGCACGACCGCTGGATGTCGGACCGCCAAGAGGGCCTTCGCCTCTCGGTAGAAAAATTCGCTGGCGCCCTTCTTCTTAGATAGCTCGGCGTGCATGACCTTGATGGCACGATGCTCTTCGAGACGACGATGTTTGGCGCGGTAGACCTCGCCCATGCCGCCGACGCCGAGCACGTTCACAATTTCGTACTCGCCGAAAAGCACGGTCCCGGGAGTCAGTCCACGATCGGAGTCGATCGGCGTTGGCCCAGGCGAGTTCGCACGTGCGGCCTTTGCCTGTGCCGGGGGCGGTGCCGTCTTGTCAGCTTCATCGAGCACGCGCGTATCAGGAAGTCGACGCGTGCCCTCGGCCTGTTCTTCCGTGCCCGATTCGACCAGGTCCAAAGGCTCATCGACGAGCAACGTCTCGGCCTCACCCATCTCCAGAACAGTCTCCTGCTCGTCGAGTACCAGCCGCGTCTCCGCTTGCCCTGGCTCTTCGTCACCCACTGATTCGTCTTCACCGTCGCGCGTCATGATCCAACCCACCTCGAAACTGGAGCACTCTCGACGAATCCCCGTGACACCCGTCGGCGATGCGCTCACGCGAATTAGAGTCAGCGTCGCAGCCCGGTCAGGCTATTTGTTCACCGTCTCCGCCACCGTAACGGTAATTCGCTCGGACACGACCGGCGGAGCATGGGGCATATGAAGATGATCCCCGAGCACCAGCTGAAGAGTATGTGTTCCCGGAGCGAGTTCGAGAGAGACTTCCGTCTGCCCCTTTCCGAAATGGCGGTAGTGATCGTTCTTCGGAATTGGGAGATTCGACACGGGCAAATCAGCATCTACGACGAGGTGATGATGCCCCGTTCCGTGCTTCTCCACGCCTGCCGGGGCAACGCCCATTAGACCGAGCCCGAAACGGATAACGACCGGCGAAGTCAGCGTCTCGCCATTGCCCGGCGAAATGAAATAGACCCGCGCGTCATCCGGGCGTTCGCTGCGCGGGATCCCGCCCTCAGCGTTCACGGAAAGAGCGCTGAACCCGAGAATTAGAATCGCCAGGACCAGCGAGACTGCGGCAGCGGGCACCGCCGACAGCATGGGTCGAAGCCGCTTGGTGACCGAGGAAGCGTGCAATCTGGGCATGGATCCAAAAACCTCATTTTCGCGGTTGGGGGGGGACTGGCGGAGTCTACCCCGCAGCGCACCCCGCGACACCTGTGACTGCCGATCGGTCCTTTGGTCTTGTCGATTTGGTCGGCGATTCCTCATCCGACCCTCCGGGACGATCCGCAGGGACGGGTTAACAAGACGCGCGCAAGCTCGCGCCGGGGGTATGGCGCGTTCGGAATCATGGGATGGGGGAGCCAAATCAAAATGAAGCGATCGACGCAGACTCGGGAACACGTGCAACCAACGGCACCCCGCGCCGCCCTTACCCTCGTCCTTCTCCTCCTCGCAGGACTCGCGCTCTACGCCACCCAGAGTTTTGCCGAGGCGCCGGTCATTCCCCAATACGGCCCCGACAAACATGAAGGCGTCTCGAGTTGCGATGGCAGCACTTGTCACGGCTCCGCCGCTCCGCGCAACGTTCGCCAGGACGAGTACCTGATCTGGACCGAAGAGGATCGACACAGCCAGCGCGCCTACAAGGTCCTGTTGAATCCCGACTCGATCCGGATCTCCAAAAACCTCGGTCGCGAGAAGAAACCGCACCAAGACAATCTCTGCCTCGATTGCCACTCGGACAATCCTCCCCCGGATAAGCGACGCTCGGAAAACAACGCCTTCACAGTCACGGACGGCGTCGGATGCGAAGGCTGCCACGGCGGGGCTGAGCGCTATTTGCGGCCCCACGATTCGGGCAGCACACATCAGAAGAATATTGAGTTAGGCATGTTCCCGACGGATGATCCCGTCGCGCGCACGCGCTTATGCTTGTCGTGTCATCTCGGCGACCGACAGAAATTCGTTGACCATCGCCTGATGGGCGCAGGCCACCCGCGCCAGAGCTTCGAAGTCGCGCTCTTCTCGATCCTTCAACCCTATCACTGGGAACCTGACGACGACTACATCTCCCGCGGCAAGCAGGCCCCGAACGACGTCAAGCTCTGGGCCATCGGTCAGGCCGTCGCGGTCGACGAGATCATGGACGCCATGCTTGATCCCAACCGCAATACGTTAGGCCTCTTTCCGGAACTCGTGCTCTACGACTGCCAGGCCTGCCATCATGGAATCAACAAGATGCGAAGGTGGCGACCGCGCAAGAGCACCGGCCTCGGGCCAGGCGTCGTTCGCTTGAACGACTCGAATTTCCTGATGCTGATCCAAGCGCTCCAGGTCGTGGATCCCGCTACCGCCAAGCTATTACGCGCCGACCTGCGTGAACTTCATCAGGCGGCCAGCGAGGGACGCGGCAACTCCAACACGATCGCCAATAAGATTCGCGGCCGGATCAAAACGGTGCTGCCCAAGCTGCAAGCTTGGAAGATCGATGCCAAGGTCCTTCGAACGCTCTCGAAGAACATCCTGCGTGAAGCGCTGACAGGAGAATTCGCCGACTACGCCGGGTCAGAGCAGGCCGCGATGGCACTACAGACGATCGTATTCGGCTACTACGACCAGCAATTATTGGACGATGCCGCGTATGACGCGCTCGAACGGGGTGAGCTGACAAAGCTTCTGGCCTCGGTCGACGACCCGGATACATTCAATCCAGATAAGGCCAAAAAGGCGTTTAAGGCGCTCCAAGGCAAGCTCAAGGGGAAGTAGGCGCATCTTCGCCAGTAATTTCCGTTCGGTGTGCGCTCGACTGCCCACGGCCGTTCTGCTCGGCGGAGGGGCCTGCTATCGTCCGTGCCGCTCCGCCCTGTCCGGGGCCTGAGCCCTCGTCGACCCGTCGACGGTGCTGCGCAACCCAACACGAGCCGCAACGCGTCGGTTGATTGCGATGGCGACTCTAATGAATGCGGCCACGGCACCTGCCACGGCCACCTTGACTGTCCAAACCTTGGGCAAAGCTTCGCGCCCGGCCACCACGCCAGCGACGATGCGGAGAACGAAGATGCAAATAGGTGACCTCACTGGAGAAAAGATCGGGATCTGCGTATCCGGCGGGCTCGACAGCAAGTCCGTTACGGCGCGCTTGATCGAAGCCGGCCTCGACGTTGTCGGGTTCACAGCCGACCTCGCCCAGCCCGATGAGGACGACATCCAGGACATTCCGCGCCGCATGGCCCCGACGGGCTCCGAGACGCGCGTCGTCGACCTCAAACAATCGATGGCCAAGGCAGCCATGCTCGTCGTCAAGGCGCAGGCCCGATACGACGGCGGCTACTGGAACACAACGGGCATCGCCCGCGCCGTCACAGTGCACGGCCTGCTAGGCGCGATGCAATCCGAAGGCTGCACGGTTCTCGCCCATGGCGCGACGGGCCGCGGCAACGACCAGCTTCGCTTCGAGCGGTACACGAACGTTCTCGCCCCCAGCATGAAGTGTTATGCGGCATGGCGCGACCCTCATCTTCTAGAGCAATTTCCCGGCCGCAAGGAGATGTCCGTCTATCTTCAGGCCAAGGGCATCGAAGCCGCGGTCGGTGAAGCGAAGCGCTATTCGACCGACGCCAATATCGCCGGCCTCTCGCACGAAGCTGAAGACCTCGAGAGTCTCGAAACCCCCATGACCATCGTCGACCCGACCATGGGCGTGTGGCCGCAGGACGCGCCGGACAAGGTCGAGGCCGTCACGCTCCGATTCGAAAAGGGTGTCTGCGTCGAACTCAACGGGAAGCAGCTCGGACAATTCGACATGCTCTGCGAGGCAAATGACGTCGCTGGCCGAAACGGCATCGGCATCTCGAATGCCCTCGAAAACCGCATCATCGGCACCAAGAGCCGAGGCGTCTACGAAGCCCCCGGAATGGAACTGCTCGGAAAGGGGCTAGAAGCGGTCTATCAGGCGGTTTTGGATCGACGCGCAACCGCACTCTTCCGCCAGATGTCGACCCTCGTTTCCGATCACATCTACGACGGTCGCCTCTTCGATCCGGCGCCACGTGCTGCGATCGCTGCGATCGATGTAATGGCCGCGCACGCGAATGGCACCGTCGAACTCGGCCTCTACCGAGGCAACCTGTTCTTCCACAAGCTAACGGATGTCGCAGCTTCGCTGTACAACCCGGCGGACGCCTCTATGGAAGCCAGCGACGGGCTCAACCCAGTCAGCTCCCAAGGTTATGTCGAAGTGCAAAGCGCGGAAGCACTCTCTATGGCCTCGGCCGGACAGATCGAAGCGCCGGCCTGGGAAGAGTAGGCGGCGGCTTGGCACCTCGAACACCTCGGCACGAGATAGGTGCTGCTCACCGCTTGGGCATGCGCGAGCGTCGAATCGGTCAAGTAGCGCCTAACGTTACTTCGCCGCTTCCAAACGCTTTTCGAGCGCGTCGAGTTCCGCCTCGAGTTCACTGGGCATATGATCGCCGAAGCCCGCGTAGAACTCGCGGATCTTCGGAATCTCAGAAAGCCAACCGTCGAGATCCACAGTCGTCAGCGTCTCGAGCGCATCGGCGCTTATGTCGAGTCCCTCAAGATCGAGTTCACCCGCACCCGGAAGCACACCGATCGGAGATTCAACGCCGCTCACCTTTTCGGCGCAGCGCTGATAGACCCATTTGAGGACTCGGCTGTTCTCGCCGAAGCCGGGCCAAAGGAATTTTCCGTCATCGTCTTTACGGAACCAGTTCACGTAGAAGATGCGCGGGAGCTGGGCGCCCTCTTTCTTACCGATCGAAAGCCAGTGCGAGAAGTAGTCGGCCATGTTGTATCCGCAGAAGGGCAGCATGGCCATCGGATCGCGTCGCAGCTCGCCGACCGTACCCGCAGCCGCCGCCGTCTTCTCACTCGAGATGATCGAGCCGAGGAATGTGCCGTGGTTCCAATCGCGGGATTCGTGAACGAGCGGGACAACCGTTGCGCGACGACCGCCGAAGAGAATCGCCGAAATCGGCACGCCGTCCGGGTTCTCCCATTCGGATGCGATCACGGGGCATTGGCTGGCAGGCGCCGTAAAGCGTGCATTCGGATGGGCCGCGGGGGTTTCGCTGTCCGGGGTCCAATCGTCTCCACGCCAGTCGATGAGATGCGCAGGCGTTTCGCCCTTGCCCTCCCACCAAACATCACCGTCGTCGGTCTTCGCGACATTCGTGAAGATGCAGTTCGAGCCGAGCCCGCGCATAGCATTCGGATTCGACTTATTACTCGTTCCCGGTGCCACACCAAAGAAGCCGGCTTCCGGATTGATTGCGTAGAGCTGACCGTCTTCGCCAAATTTCATCCAGCAAATATCGTCGCCGACGGTCTCGATCGTCCAGCCGTCCAAGACGGGCTGCATCATGGCGAGATTCGTCTTACCACACGCACTAGGGAAGGCCGCCGCAACGTACTTACTCTCGCCGCCCGGCGACGTGAGCTTGAGGATCAGCATATGCTCTGCGAGCCAGCCTTCGTCACGCGCCATCGCTGAAGCGATTCGCAGGGCAAAACATTTCTTGCCTAACAAAGCATTGCCGCCATAGCCGGAGCCATAGCTCCAGATCTGCCGGGACTCCGGGAAGTGGACGATGTACTTATTCTCGCCGTCGCAGGGCCAGGCAACGTCTGCCTGCCCGGGTTCGAGCGGCGAGCCGACCGAATGCAAACAGGGCACGAACGCGCCGTCGTCGCCGAGCACCTCAAGAACCTTCGCACCCATGCGCGTCATGATGCGCATATTGGCGACGACATAGGGGCTGTCAGAGATCTGTACGCCGATATGTGCGATATGCGAACCGATCGGACCCATGCTGAACGGAATCACATACATCGTCCGCCCGCGCATCGATCCCTTGAAGAGACCCGAAAGCATGTCGCGCATCTCGGCCGGCTCGCGCCAGTTATTCGTCGGTCCGGCGTCTTTTTCGTTTTCGCAGCAGATATACGTGCGGTCTTCGACACGCGCGACGTCTGCGGGATCCGATTGGACGAGATAGCTGTTAGGTCGCGTTGCCTCGTTGAGACGCTCCGCCGTACCTGTCGACAGCATGATCTCGAACATGCGATCGTATTCTTTTTGGGAACCGTCGCACCATTCGATCGCGTCGGGCTGAGTCAGCGCGGCGATCTCATCGACCCAAGCGAGAAGCTTGGCGTTATCGGTGGGGGTGTTCTGGGTGTTTTCGGAAGAATCCGTCATAGCCTGGGCTCCAAGCAGAAAACGGCCCCTATTGGGGCCGAGCGTTGTGGACGATATCGCGAGGTAAGAGAGGCTGTCGACCGAAATCAGTGCCACACGCAAATATCGTACATCTGGTAGTTCCCGCGCGGACCCTCAGCGTGACTCGGTTTCCGTCTCGCGAACCTCATCGGCCATGAGAATTGCCTCTGCGATGCGTACTGTCCCGTCGACCGCCGCCGTGTGTCGCGGCGAGCCAGGGGCGTGTTTCTGGAGCGAAGCGAAGTGCCCAGCCAACGCGCGCTGCTCTGCTGCGCCGAGAGTGACTTTCGCGGAGAGATCCTCTTTGAGATCGATGACATCGCGCCGCGCATGCGAGCGCCGAGAGAGTAGACCCGCGTGGTAGCGAACGCGCCCAAAGAGCACGAACGCGAGATTGACGTTCTTAGCCGGACCGTAACGAGCCACACGACCGCCGAGAGGTCGATTTACGACCGACAGCTCCGCCAGTCGGCCGGCTCCCAACCAACCCAGGACACCGCCGACCGCTCCTCCTAGAACACTTCCAGCCAGGAACGATGCTCCACCCAGAGCCGCGTCTATGACGCCGCCGGTGGCTGCCCCGCCGATCGCCCCAACCGCGACGAGATCCCGCCTGCGGAGCCCGAACTGAAGCCATGTGCCTTCTGAGAAGAGATCAGACTCAAGGAGTTCGAGTTCCTCGGCCTGCGCGTCGATCTCCCTATGCCCGTAGAGTCGCTGAACCGCCGCTCTGTGGCTGGATTCGAGGTCTGCGAGCGTGGCTTTGTATTCCGTCTCGAGGGCTTCCGCGTAGGGGGCCGGATCCTCGTCAGGCCCCAGCCGCCGCTCGGACTGGAGCGTCAAAGCCTCTGCGAGCAAAGATACGATCTCACGCGCGACCCCACGCCGCACACTTTCTCGGGAAGCGTCCAGCGCCTCGAGCGCGAACTTGATCGGCGCCTGCCAGCCGGACTCGATTTCTCCGAAAGCCTGGAGCAAAGCCCGTCGTGTCCGAAAATCCGCTTGCAGAGCATCCACGACGCGGACGACGCGGAAGAATTGCCCGAGCGCCGCCTCCCACTCGGCAATATGGTCCCGACTTCCGATCGGATTGATCACAGCGAGACTCGGCCGCCCGGTCCACCTAAGAACTTCCATCTCCGCTTCGTATTCCGGCCCATAGGGAACGCCGCCGTCCACCACGTAGAGAATGCCCGCGCCCTCGGTCAGAGGGCGGAGCAGCTCACATTCGTCCGGATAGCTTGCCGCGCGGGAAGGCTCGGCCAGAAACTCCGCCACAAGCCTCGGACGATCCGCCGCCGTCGCACCCGTCTCCTCGGCGCGCGCCGTTAGCCATGCCAATACTCTGCGCGCCCGTTGAAAACCCGGCGTGTCGATCAGCGTATAGAGAAGCCGGCCGTCCACTCGCATGGGGTACGCGCGCGACCTGAGCGTTGTACCCGGAGTAGAACTAATTCCGACGCTGTCATCTTCCGCAAGCGTCGCGACCAGACTCGACTTTCCCTTGTTGGGATGCCCGACCACCGCGAGACGAGGCGCGGTGTCTTCTTTTTCGCCGCTCATACGTCTGCCTGCCCGGCGCCACGATCAGCCATGCCTACGAGGACAACTAGACATGGGTCCCCGAGAGTTGCGAGCTTCCTCGCCCAGGTCGCCCGGTCCCTCTCGTCCCCTTCCAACAACAAGACCCCGAGTGACCTTGAATCGCCGGTCGAAGCGCGAAGATCCGCGAGAAAATCCAAGACCTCGAGCATGGGTGGCTCGAACGCTCGCACGCAAACTATGACGGCCCCCGCGGATGCTCCGGCTTCAGTAATGCATTCGGCATCCTCCGCGAGCGTCCTGCGACCTCCCGCGTCTCTCACCTTCATGTCTTCCGCCGCAAATGCGCGCAAGAGTTCCGCGTCTTCGATCGACTCGGCCCAAGCGATGGCCATCGCCGATTCATGCGCCTGCCTCGCCCACCAACCGTGCACATCCTCGAGAGGCAACGCGCCCTCCCCCGCATGCCCAATCGTTCCCTCAGCCTCCGGCGCTTTGGTTTCCACGAGCGGCGTAGTGAGTCGCTCGAGGAGTCGCTCGACGCCCGGCGTGTGCGCGATTGCTCGACCGGACTCCTCCCCGAGACGCCGCGCTCCCAGGCCTAACGCAAGTACCCTAGGCACGAGCGAATAACAGGCAATCGCCATCACCAAGAAGGGCCACCAGCCGCCGTACCTTATTGGATCGACTACATGGCCATGAATCGACTCAGGTCCCGCACGGAAATGTCGGGTGGTTTCGACAAGGTCAAAGCTTGGAACCGCTTCAACCCAGATGGCCGACCATGGCGTCGCAAGGGCCTTTGCTAGCGCATGCACTTTCGATGCTTCTACATCAAGCGTCGTGCTCCAGCCAAAGGCGAGATCCGTAAATACCACCAAGGAAATCGTGGCAAGCGTTGCCCCGACCGCAAATCCGAACCCAATCGCCTGCGACCAAACGAAGAGCTGCACTCGACGTGTCCGCGCGTAGAGCCGTTCATGCGCGTTGAATCGACCGACTAGAATCTCGATATCCGATCGAACCGAATGCGGCAAAATAGCCATCGCTCCGCGGCCGAGCCCCGCTGACTGCCAGTTCCCCCGAGATGCGTTCTCACCCACGTTCGATTGATTCGCCCAGGCTAATGCGCCAACGGACGTGACTAACATGGCGAGTGGAAGTCCAACAAGCAGGCCAACACAAAGCACAATATTGATACGCCCCGCATCAACTTCGACTTGAAGCAGCGCCGCCGCAGCCGCCCAGCCCAAGAAGAGCCCGACGCCGAGCATGACGGAACGAAGCAGGGCGAGCGAAGACCGCACTCTCCCGATTCGCTCGCGCGTTGCAGGCGCAGGAGCCTCCGCGAGCCAGCGTCGCAAGATCGCCAGCCCGTCGCGCTCACCGGCTTCCACCGCACGCGCCCCGATCTCGCGATCCAGGCGCCGACGGTCTCGTTCCGGCTGAGCAGTACGCTCTTCAAGCGCGAGCACGAGGCCGATCAACTCGTGAGGCTTCGCGCGGCCTTCAATCAAGACATCGGCCGGGCCGAGGGATCCCCATCGCATCGATAGAGCGTAGCGGCTAGCGCTAGTCCTTCACCGTCCAGATCGTTTCCTGGTTCGTCATGTAGAGCTTCCGCATCTCTTCGAGATTGAAGGGACGCGAGCCCAATCGGCCGAGGACTGAGATCTGATGTCCCGTTTCGTCCACTGCGCGATCGCGTTCGAGAGGGCGCGAAACCGCGAGGGCTTCCGACTTCGTCTGGCGCATTGCGATCAGCTTCGGATTCGGCACCGGGCTGAAGCCGTAGAACTTCGGGTTCAGCTCGGGCGAGGTCAGCTGCACGATCTTGAGGCCGTTCTTCCCATCCGCCACGTAGGCGAAGAGCGAAGCGTTCGTCGTCGCAATCGCGACATCGTGGGCATCGTTCAGCTGACCGTCCGCTGTGAACTTCATGAACACCTTCGGACTTTCGGGCTGCTCGACATCCACGATCACGAGGCCTTCCGAACCCGACGCCACATAGGCGTAGGTCCGTGAGACAGAGACGCGACGCGCTCCGGCGAGAGGGATCGTTGCCCCTTCGACCAGACGCGGGGCCTCGGGCTTCGTCACATCAACGACCTTCAAGCCGTCATCATCCGTCACGAAGAGATACCGGAACGGCAGCATCGAGCCACGCGGATTATTCAGCGGGATCGTCGCCAGCATCTTCGGATTCAGCGGATCATCGAGATCGACAATCACGACGCCCTTGGCCGCTGACACGTAGAGCAGATGTCCTGCGAAGTGCGCGTGGTTCGCGCCATCGAGAATGCCGTTCGGGTTCCAGGTCACAGCGCGCTCAAAGAAGTTGTTGCGCGGCTCGAAGTCCGTGAGCGTCTCGTTATTCACGAGGATGAGTCCCTCTTCCGAATCCGTCACAGCCACGTAGCTGTAGATCGGATGCATCGCCTGCTCGAGGTTCACCTTCTGGATCAGGTCGCTGCGGTTTAACTCCGGGCGAAGCAGCTGCGTCGTCGGTAGTGCAACACAAGTCGCGTTCTTGCTCTTGACCCTAACGTTCTGACCAAGCGGCGAGAACGGTGCTGTAATGATGCGCTCGGAGAAGCCCTTCGTGCCGATCGTCGAGACGTCAAAGGCCTGCATGCCCTTGCTACCTTCCGCGGCATAAAGGTATTCGCCGCGCAGTTGGATGCATTCGACGCGGCCAGAATGATGCGTGTACTCGCCGTCGTAAAGTGCGTCGCGAGGCTCCATCCAATCCGGCAGCCAGGTCAGTCGCTTCGACAGCGTCTCTCGTAGGCTCTTGATCCATCCGGCGTCCATGTCCTGATAGCCTGGCGTCACTTCGGTGAGTTCGAGATCACGATCGACATGCTCTTGGTAGTAGTCGGGGTAGGCGTACTCGTGGAGGTAGCTACCTATGACCGCCTGGGGTTCATCCCATTCCGTCACCTGGATCGCGACGACTTCTTCGTCGGTGCCGACCCAAGCATTGAAGCCCATGAAGTTCACGAAGTTAGTTCCCAGCAGAAGTAACTGAGCCATGATCGCGTTGTTGTCGTTCGCTTCCGACCGCGTCGGCCGGCACGATCTCGGTTCCTGACC
>Ga0115003_10002623_pt1 | contig 14746 bp, 15 predicted proteins | sample ArcticOcean_MG_C_7_FD_88736 | JGI IMG/M metagenome (GOLD analysis project Ga0115003, IMG submission 88736) | Marine microbial communities from western Arctic Ocean - ArcticOcean_MG_CB11_88 | ecosystem: Environmental > Aquatic > Marine > Oceanic | place: Arctic Ocean: Canada Basin | collected... | reverse complement strand
CATTATTAACTGATAATCATCGTCATGAAGCAATAGACGCGGTTTTTGAGTTATTAAATGGGATGTAATTAACTTTACTTTAACAAGATTAGAAATAAATTTCTTTATGATGAGAATAGGTATAAATATAGATGGCGTTTTAAGGAACTTACTTGGTAAGTTAGTGGCAACACATACTAGGTATTATGACGGTGACGTAGATATAAATAACATTGTTGACTACGAACTAGAGAAGTATTTTGATTTTACAACTTCTGGTGAGACTTCTACGGGGACACTAACTCAATTTTTTTACGAGGATTGTTCATTAGAGATATTCGGTTATGCTAATGAAATAGAAGACCAGATAGTGAAGAAACTTAACGACTTTATAAAAAGATGTGGAGAAGAAAACGAAGTTATTTTATTAACTAGAGAATGTGGTAGAGCAATCCCTTCTACATTATTCTTTTTATCTAAAACTGGGTCAATGTGTAAAAACATAAAAGTTATACCCAGTTATAAAGAAATGTGGGACGAATGTGATATGTTAATAACAACTTTTCCTGAGGTTCTTAAAACTAAACCTGAAGATAAAATTGCAATAAAAATAGAAAGAGAGTATAATAAGAAAGATAAAGCTGACTACTCAAGTAAAAGTACCACCGAAGTATTAGAAGAAGGTTATATCGAAAAAATAATAAATACCAAAACGGTAGAATATAAAGAACTAAATTAAAATGGACGAAAAAATCAACAAAGACAGTATAGAAACTGGAACAAGTGAAGTATTACAAAGAGTTAAAGGGGCGATAACAACCTTAGAAGATAAAACAAATAAAATATTTCTTTTCTGTATGGACTCTAAAGGAGTTGCAATGGGAGCGGTTGCCACAATCTATGAACACGCTAAGATATTAAAAGAAGCTGGGTATAATGTTACAATACTTACGGAAAAAAATGACTACACTAAACCTGACTCGTGGTTAGGAGAAGGATACGATGATATCTTACACGAATCTAGTGAAGATGAAGGTACGGTAATAGGTCCCCAGGATTTTATGATTCTTCCAGAAGTTTATGGTGGAATTTTAGAACAACTTAAAGATGCCAATTGTGAAAAAATAATTTTTGTACAAGCTTATGATTATATATTAGAGTTACTGCGTCCAGGTGATTCATGGGTACAGTATGGAGTGAGAAAGGCAATAACAACTACTAATTCACAAGAAAAGTACATTAACACACTTTTCCCAACTGTTCAAACAACAAAAATAGATTTAGGAATTCCAGACTATTTTATGAACCCAACAAAACCAAAAAATCCTTTTATTGCTATTCACTGTAGAGACCAACGAGATACTTCTAATTTTATTAAAAGTTTCTACCTTAAACACCCATTCTTAAAATGGATAACGTTTAGAGATTTAAGAGGGTTAACTAGAAGAGAATTTGCTGAGGCGTTAAAAGAATGTGCAATGTCTGTATGGATAGACCCAATTGCTGGTTTTGGTACCTTCCCTATAGAGTCAATGAAGTCTGGTGTTCCAGTTGTTGGACTTGTACCAACCTTAACACCTGAATGGTTAACGGAAGCTAATGGAATTTGGTCAAACAATAAATTAACTTTAGTTGACACCGCAGCAGGTGTTATGAAGAATTGGTTAGAGGATGGTGTCCCTGAAGAGTTATATAAACAAATGGAGGAAACTGCCACCAAATATACTCAAGAAAATGAAGCTACCTCAGTAGTTGAGTTCTATAACTCTTTATTTGAAGAAAGAATTAATGAATTAACTGAAGTTTTGACCACTGAAGCTAAAAGAAGAACTGATTGGATTGAAAATCCAGACAAACCTAATGATAAGTCGTCTAGGACCGTAACTAATACGGCTCTACCATCATAAATAAAATACAAAATTAACAATAAAAAAAAAATGAAAGATATAACCGTAATTATTCCAGTACATAAAACCGATGAAGGTGAACTAGACCTACTAAAAGTAGCGATTAAAAGTGTAAGAGACCAACTACTTAGACCAGAAACCTTGATGATTGTTGGACCTAAAAATATTAAGAAGGAGATTGATTCACTAGACTTTGGTAGTTTAGATTATGTCTTCACTGAAAATTCTGGTGATACTGACTTCGCGTCTCAGATGAATTTAGCAGCTGAATCTTGTAAAACTGATTATTTCTCTTTATTAGAGTTAGATGATGAACTATCTAGAATCTGGATAAAAAATGTTAAAGAGTATATGAAACATTATGAAGATGTTAATGTATTTTTACCGTTAATAACTAATGTTGATAAAGATAACACGTTTATCGGGTGGACTAACGAACCTGTATGGGCAATGAATTTTTCTGAAGAGACTGGATTCCTAAGTCTAGAAGCTTTGTTAAGTTACCCAAATTTCAATATTGATGGAATGGTAATTGAGACAGAATTCTTTTTAGAAATAGGAGGATTTAAGAAAAATATAAAACTGACCTTCATTTATGAATTCTTACTAAGAGCTATTTTTATGGATGCTAGGATGTTAACAGTACCTAAGATTGGATACAAACACCTTAATATGAGAGAAGGTGGTTTATTCTACAACTATAAAAATCACCCTGATTTACTTATTCCAGCGAATGAAGGGTCTTTCTGGTTAGAAACAGCAAAAAAAGAATACTTTTTTACTGAAGATAGAGAGATAGTGGTAAAAGATTTATAGAATGCCTAGAACAGCAAAAAAACCTTATTTTGGACCAGATCAAGAAGAAGCTGTTAGAATTTTTCTAACAGCAACTACATATACTGAGAAAAATAAAGTATATAATGAATTTCTTCGAGCTCCATTAAATAAAATGGTAGAAAGTATAATAAGAAAATATAAACTTTATCGTGATGATATGAGTTTTATTACTATGCACGACGATACTCTATCTTTCCTCATAACTAAATGTGATAAGTTCAAACCAGAAAAGGGTAAAAAGGCGTATTCTTATTTTGGCACAATTGTTAAAAATTATCTTTTAGGTCAACTAATTAAAGATAATAAAAAAGTTAGGACACAGGTTTCTTATGAGGATTATGCTAGTGATTTAGAAGAACGTCCAGACATGTTAGTTTATCAAAAAGAGGATCATCTTGAGAAGGAAGGTAAATTACAGAAGTTAATGGCAGAAATAATAGGTGAGATAAGTGAAGAATTAAATAATGAAAAGTTAACTGATAATGAAAGATCTGTAGGAGAGTCGTTAGTTTATATGTTTGAGAATTGGGAGATTATTTTTAGTGACGCGAGTGGTAATAACAAGTTTAATAAGAACCTGGTTTTACATAATATTAGAGAGATGACATCTCTAACAACTAAAGAAATTAGAAATGCCATGAGAAGGTATAAAAAGATATACAAAACAATCAAGGAGAAATTTAGTGAACGATATTTATAATAAAAGAATATATCATGCCCAGACCTAAAAGAAAATCAGTAAAACTAGATAAAGGTAGTATAGAAGAGATATTACAGGAAAGTTATAATGAGACCTGCGAAAATAGATCTAAAGCAATCCTAGTACTTAATAAGCAATTACGAGATGTTAACGATAATACAGACATCCAACAGGTTGGAAAAATAAATAATGAATTACTAAGAATTATAGATTCCTCCATTTCCAAAAAATTAGAGATAGTTAAACTTCAAGTAAGTTTAGTTAAAACTGATAGTAAGTCAGACACTTCGACTCCTGAGTTAACAGATGAAGATAAAGAACTCATAGAGAAAATGATAAAAGGGTCTGAAGAAGATAAGGAGAGTGGTGTAATCTATGACGTATAAAACTATCGTCTATGGGACTTACCGATAAAAAAGGAGAACTTAAAAAAATATTAGGGGTATTAAAAATAATCCTTAGTTCTGACGCCTTTGATCTCGCCTCCGAATATGGGATTAATTTTAAGGACCCATTAGGAAGGGATAGACAAAAAGATTTAATACCATTTATAATGGATGTTATTGCGTTACTAATTGGAGGTCAACGTCTTGAACAATTAATAGTAAATTTATTAGGTAGTCAAATAGAAGAGATTGATAAGAGTATAAGAGACACTGTTAGAGATGGACTAAAAGCAAAATGTGGTGAAGCAGTACTAAACTCTGGTTTTCCTTCATGGTTAGGTGGTGGAGGGTTAGAAATCGAACTCGTAAACATAGACATGTTTGACATGTTAAAAATGGGACAGGGAATGGGTGGTTCTGCGGGGGATTTTTCTAGTGGATTGTTAGGAAAGGTAGATGGTTTTAATATGAAAATAATGGAGGCTGTTGAGAATCTAAATACCGCCTTTTCAATTGACACTACCGCAATGGGTGGTGCTCCCCAACAACTTCTTACTGTAACTTATACAGGTGGTGGATTTATTTTCGAATTAGGGGTGGACTACACTAATAAGAATGTAGAAAATTTTATTGATGATTATTTTGACGAATTAGTGATTCTTGACGCTCCTGTATTAACCACTATGATTATGAACTTCTTCACCGGTCTATTCACTAACCAAGCTAACTTGTCTGTGGATGCGATAGCTGAACAACTTCAAATGGATGCAATCGCAACTCGTATGGCAGGTGCTGATTGTGGAGAAATAGTTAATGAAGAACTTCGTTTCTTTAAGTTCTCTAGAGAGGACTTAACATTATTTAGAGAAAAAGCCGAGAGATTAAGTCGGGGAGAAATAGAATGGGACTTAAATTGTGGTACAATTAGAAATAAAGTAGACTTAGGTGACGCAACAGACCTAATTAACCAGTTTCAAACAGCCCAAAGCGATCTATTTATTACCAATCAACAAAGAATGATTAACGCACAATCATTTATAAATGGGATGGTAAATTTAATGATAAATAATAGTACTGACTTTGGAGATGTTAGTGCGTCTCCAGAAGCGATAAGAGACGATATTATGACTAGTCTTATTGATCAGTTAAAAAATATGTTCTTAAGACAGGTTATGACACCACAAACCTTAGTTATGGTACTATTAGTAGCGTACGCGTTAGTAGATGATAGTGAACTAGATGATCAAGGATATGGTCAACCAAAGAAACTAAGTATTGGTCCTGAAAGATTAGCGTTATTTGGGAAACTAAGAGGGTCTATTAGAGAAATAGTAAAACTATTATATGAAATAATATTAAAGATGTTATTTACAAACCTTGGAGAAGCCATCCGAAATTTCATGTTACGAATAGTAGCTGATATTTTGAAAGAGAAATTAAGGATGTGGACACAAGCAATAAAAGCAACTTTTACTAAAGGTAAGTTAAAAATTGCTCAACGAACTAAAAGAATTTTCTAATGGCAGGATGTGGAATGACATATACCCCTTCGGAGTTAGGGTTAACACCTTCAGAACAACAAAGAAAAGGTTCTGAAGAAGAAGGAATTAACTTTGGCGTAGCCCTAAGTGTGATCGAAGGATTACTTAAATTGGCGGACATTGGTTCTATCCCTTCCCCACCACTTCCACCACCAGTTGCATTAGCGGGGGAAAATAGAAGTGGGTTAAGTCCAAAAAGAGTCGCAGCTAATATTATTGCTAGACAAAGTGAAGCGGGAGCAAGAATGGGACCTAGAGATAACGGAGAAGATTCAATAACTGAAAAAATGGAAGTAATAAGAATCGAAGAAATAATGGGAGAAGTAACCAGAAATATGAGAATAAATATAGCAACACCACCAGGTACCTCAACAGTTGTACAAGGGGCCAATAGTGGAGGACCTCTTGTGGCTTACGGAGCAACTACTACTCCTGGGTTTGGATGGGGTGTACCTTTGTAATTATGGACGTTAAAAATAAAAATAATAAAACACTACTAGAGTTAATGGAAATATTAAAGAAAAGTCATATTAATATTAAAAATAAAACCATCTCTCTTTTATCCGAATTAGATGAGGTTGAGGGGGATTATAAATCTGTTCTTAAGGAACTAAAAGAAAGACATCTAATTAAATAATGACTGAGGGGGCTAATATATACAATCAAGGATATAGGGCAAGTGGGTCAAAGAATGCGGACTTTACTTTTCATTATGCGGAAGTAATACAAAATATTGACCCTGACAATGCTGGGAGAATAAAAATAAGGGTTGAGCCTTTAGACGACGATATCCCTAGAGGAGAGGAGACTTGGACATTTCCTTTATTACCAAGATTTTTTAATGTCGTTCCAGAAATTGGTGAGGGTGTTATAGTTTTTGTACAATCAACAAAATCAGGAACAAAAAATCGTACCTATATGGGTCCTTTATTAGGACAAGATACAGATTTACCCTTCCAAACAAAATCCATCGCTCTTGGTGCTACATCCAGTATTAGTATGGATAAACCGGGAGTCAACCCTTCAATTGTTCCAAGTGCAAAACATGTTTATGCCCATCCTCAAGATGTTGCTATTCAAGGAAGACAAAATGCAGATATCATATTATCTAACGCCGCGATAGATTTAAGAGCTGGAAAATTTAAGACCAACTCTAGATTAGAGTTCAATACGAAAGGACCGGCTTGGATACAATTAAAGTATAATGGAAGGTCATCTAGTTACACAAATATAATGTCGCATAGAATAAATCTAATAACTTATCAAGGAAGTCCTGAGATATCAATTGACCAACTTCTAAACGAAGGGTTAGCAGATGAACAGGGTGGTAATGATTTACAAAAATATTTAACCTCAGGAGGACACGGAACAGGAAGTAATAATATTAATTACCTAAACAGATTACATCCTTTAGTGTTTGGAGATGAATTGATAAAGTTTTTGGATATCCTACTCCATTATGTAGAATTTCATAGTCACCCTTGGAATGGTCATCCAGCTGATAATGACACAAGTCTTGGGGGTACTGGTATTAAAGCAAAAAAAGATGAGTTACTAAAATATAAGAATGGTGGGTTATTAAATCTTTTAAGTAAGACTATTTACGCCAACTAAGTATTTATATTAAAAGAAACTATGTCAATATACAGAACGTATTTTACAGAAAGTAATACTATAATAAAAGGTTTTTCAACTGGATCAACCCAAGCGTTGTCTAATACCGCGTTAAATCCTGTTACAGAATTATTTTATGGAGCCGGTACTGGGACAACTGTTTCTAAAACAAACTATAGTAAATTTATTTTTAATTTCAATCTCGAAGGGATTGTTAAAAAAATAGAAGATAAGACTATAACTTTAAGTGGTTTTTCTGGAACGAGTGGTTTAATAAAAAAAGCAACTCACAAATTAAAAATGACCAATACAATTTTCAATAATGATGAATTGTTAGGTAAAGACACAATATTTAATTCGGCAACAAGAGCCAACTCCTTTAAGTTAATTTCATTTAAGTTAGGACAACATTGGGATGCTGGTACCAAATTTAGTACAGCTGGGGTCAGTAACTGGTGTTTTAGAGATAATCTTTATACTTGGACAGGAGGTACTTATGTAAACCCTCGTTCTACTTGTGGAATCTACACAGGAAGTACCGCAACAACTAATCTTAATTATTCTAGATATGCCCTGTATCCATATACTGCGGGAACCAATACAACAGCCACAACTAGGGTGGCAACTCAGCATTTCTCAAGAGGAAATGAAGACCTTGACATGGACATAACTACAGTTATAAATGATATGTTAACTGGAACAACTACGGCTCTTAACGGATCAACAACTCCAACAGGAGGATTAGTCACAGATTCGGTACAAGGATGTTATGGTAGTAATCCTGGTGTAGCTCCTGGTGAGTCTATGGGATGTACAAATCCAGCAGAATTTTTAACTGGTGTTAGAAATTATGGTATGGGAGTTGCTTTCGACCCTAATTACGAAAATATAAAAACTGACGAAAAAAGATATGTAGGGTTCTTTAATGAAAACACTAGTACCTTCTTCGAACCTTATATTGAAACTACTTATGTGGATACCGTTATTGATGATAGAGAAGAGTTCTATATGGGCAAAACTAATAGAATTTGTTTATATGTTAATGCTGGCGGTGTTCCAACAAATTTAGATAATCTACCTGCGGTTACCGTATATGACCAAGATGGGGCTTCCTATCAAAAATTCATGTCTGTAAATACAGTCCATACAAACGCATCGGTTTTCACTCCTTACACCAGTGTACAACATGTGACTAAAGGGGTATATTGTATAGATTTATCAGTATCTACGGCTTGTGCGTGTCCTATGGTGCAATTTTCAGATCTTTGGACTGGACTAACCATCACTCAGAATGGTGTGACACATACTCTGTCAAATGCGACCCAATATATAACAATAAAAGAAGAAAGTGAGTACTTTAACATTGGGAGTGACGTTGATCTCCCTAAATCGTATGGTTTTTCTATATCGGGTATAAAAAGTGACGAACGTATCAAAAGAGGAGATAAAAGAAAGATTTTGGTTAGTGCTAGAGTACCTTATACCGTTAATATGAAGCAATTAATTGATTCTTTACAGTATAGGTTGTATATGAAAGATGGTACAAGTCAATATACCGTAATAGATTACACTGATGTTAGTAGAACACCAACAACCAACTATTTCATTATTGACACTTCTTGGTTAATTCCAAATACTTACCATATTGACTTAAAACTAGTGTCTAATGACAAGGTTGAGACTTACAGTAACCAACTTCGTTTCATAGTTGAGAATCAAGGTTTACCAGATAATCTAAAAAGAAGATTAATTACTTAAAATATTTTCATTTCGCAATAATTTTCTTAGTTTTACCAAATGTTAAGAAGACTCTCGAATTATACTGGTAACACACCCTTAATCCCTATAACCATAGGAAACCTCACCGTGTGGGGTAAAGCCGAATTTATGAACCCTTCTGGTTCAGTAAAAGATAGAATGGCCACATACATCTTGAATGATGCAGAAAAAAGAGGATTGATTAAACAAGGAGATACTCTTATAGAAGCCACATCAGGTAACACCGGTATTGCATTTGCAATGTTAGCAGCAGAGAGAGGATATATCATGAAGGTTGTTATGCCATCTAATATGTCAGAAGAAAGAAAGCGAATGCTAAAGTTTTATGGAGCCGGCCTTATTGAAGTAGACCCAGGAGATTTTGATGGAGCAATAGAAACGAGAGATACTCTATCAGAATCCTTTGGGTGGTTTAATTGCAATCAATTTCATAATCCGATTAATATACAAGCCCACTATGAAACCACTGGTCCTGAAATTCATGAAGAATGGTCTTTACCTAAGATTAAAGGGAGTTACAGAACATTAAAGTCTCCTGATGTCTTTATAGCGGGTACTGGTACTGGTGGAACTCTAATGGGAGTGCGTAAATTCCTAAAAGAAAAATGGAGTGATATTGCAATAGTTGCGGTAGAACCGGCAGAATCCCCAGTAATGAGTGGTGGAGAACCAGGGTTACACGGAATACAAGGAATAGGTGATGGAAGTAAATTCTTAGTTGATTTAGATGTTGTTGACGACATAAGAGTCGTGGGGACCGATTGTGCAAAGATAGTGGCAAAACATTTAGCAAAAAAATATGGATTGTTTGTTGGTATAAGTGCCGGTTCAAATGTTTTTGCAGCCTTCCAATGGTTAAGAGATAATAATAAAACTAACGCTATTACAATACTCTGTGATAGGGGTGATAGATACCTTAGTTGTTTATAAATAAAAAACCCCTCTAAAAAGAGGGGTTTTTAATGTTAAAGAATTATCGAAAAATTATCTTAATTCGTTAATTGAGAATGTTTGTACACCATCAACCGTGATTTTACCATAGAATCTGTTATTAACCATTTTCTTAGCATATCTCGTCATGATCCCTTTGATAGGAGCAAAGTTGAATGGGTTGTACATAGTTGGTGTTAATTGTAACGGTACATAAGGAGCGTAAACATAACCAGTATCTAGTAATGATTTTCCTTTATGACCAATTAAAATTGTTCCAGCTGGGAAGTAAGGGTCTCTGTATACAGTATATCTACCTGATAAAGAACCAATCTTCTCAATACCCATGTTATAAGAATCTTGCTCTGGAGCCGCGTTAGAAACGTGGAAGTATTCTAAATCGTCAAAGATTGCAGAAGCTTCAGCTGAACATACTATCCAGTTAGCACCACCTCTAAGAGTTGATTTATGAATTTGAGCAGATAATTGGTTGATTGAAGTAATTAAAGTTTGATTCCAATCTTTTTGTGTATAAGCATTGTAACCAGAACCAGAATTAGCTCTTCTCCATCCGTTATAGTCCCATTGTAATGACCAAGCCGCACCATTTCTAAGGTCTTTCAAGATTTCTCTATCAATCTCAGCAGCAACTTGTTCTGATAATAAAGCTGTTAATTCAGCTTCAGCATCAATGTTATGGAATGCAGATACATCTTGTGCAAGTTCCGGAGACCAAGTAGCTCTTAATTTTCTTTCTGTTACCGCTACAGTTACAGAGTCCAATCTGAAAGTTACTTCACTCATATTGTCTTCTAATTCCAAAGTATCATAAACAACTACTTGAGCAACAATTGTCTGTGCTCCTGTAAGTAATCCTATTTGTTGATTTAGACCAGTTTCACTTAATTTGAATAATGAAATGTTTGCCGGTGGTACTGGTACTGCTGCAGAACCCCATCCTGGATTTTGGTATCCTCTACCTGTTACAGTATCACAATCTGGACACGCTGGACAACCGAAGTCAAATTCCACCATTAAGTTACCTGAAGCATCTACGATACCTTGACCATACTTTTGACTAATCATTCTATAAGGAATTGTCATTCCTGACATTTTACCCATGAATGAACCTACACCAAATGTTCCTGGTACGTTAGTTGATTCTTGCATCCATTTAGCTCTTGTAAGAGTTTCACCTGAAGCTGTACCACAAGGTAAACCATATATCTGTGCCGTTGAAGTTTGTCCACCATTACCTAAACCTAAACCACCAGCATTAGCTGCCAATGCTGCGTTAACATTATTAGTCATACCACTTAAGTAGAATCTTAACCCTGCTAAGAAACTTTCTGTATCAGCTGGTTGACCGTCAGCACCATTTAAGGAACCACCTACAACCGATAATTGAGCTGAATTTAATTGTCCTACAACATATCTGTGTGCCACTCCATTAGTTTGTTTGAAAACTGGAAGTGAAGCAACAGCCGCTGAGAACGAACCGTCATTATTTAATAACCCAGGAATAATTCCATAAGGAGACATTGCTCTACGACCTTTTGAATTGTCGAATAAACCTCTTGTCCCATCTTCGTTTTCATAAAATTGATCGTATAAATCTACAGTTGCTGGTGTAGACGCGTTGAATCCACCAGTAGCTGAATCGAACCCTGGTTTGTTAGTTGAAATTTCTGGTACGAAGTAGAATAATTTACCAATTGGTAAGTTCATAGCTTGTACAGAAACTATATCGTTAGCTAAAAGTTTTGAAAAAACTCTCCTAACTATTGGAAAGACTACTGTTTCGAAAGAACCAGAGTCTGACGCTGATGTTTGCTCGTTGATTAAGTAAGAAGCTTGATTCTCAAATAATTGAGCAACGTTATCTTTGTTGTAACCATTTAGACCATCTAGGAAACCTAGCTTGTTCCATTTGTTGATTACATCTTCTCGGATAAGTTTCATTGAGTTTGACCCAATGTTTCCAACTTGTCCTGAATTTAATAAATGTCCCATTTTTAATTTATTTTTTAATGTTTGTTATTTTATTTTATTCATAAGGTCCATCATTCTCGTCATTTGAGGGTCTTGATATACCTTATTTTCTTTTATTACTTTATTTTTGTTGTTTCCAACACCTTCTGATATAACTTTAGTCCCACCTTTACTTGTAATAACTTCCTGCATAGGTCTCTTAGTACCGAACTCAGATGTTAATTTCTTGTAAAGAGACTTTGATTCTTTAAGAGAATTAATCTCATCAAACCTAGAAAGAATGTTTAATTTTTCTTTCTTTGTTGTAGTGTGTTCTGTAAATAACTTAGTTGTATAAGCTAAATTAGAATTAAATACAGCCACTTCGTTTAACTTCTCTCTAAATAATGATAAAGCTTTTTTATACTCTTCATTTTTAGATCTAAGTTTTTTAACTTCAGTACCGTAAGCACCTAATGACTCTCTCAACTTTTTATTTTCCTTTATAACTCTAGGAGTTGTATTTGGTTTTCTTGGAGTTTTTCTAGATTCATTGACTTCTTTCTTGTACCTATCCTTGTTTGGTATAGTACTAGTTTTTTTAAGTCCTTTTGGTGTTCCAGATGATGCTTTTGCACCGTGTGCAAAACTTCTACCCATAGACGCTTCTTCAAGTTCTTCTTCACCTTCAAAATCATCGAGTTCATCAGTTTCGTCCAATTCAATCTCATACATTGTCTCGTCTTTCATTTCATTCATGCTATAGTCACCAGGTATTTCCTGATCTTCTTCACTACCATGCATTTCGTCCATGTCTTCCATTTCCATCATGTCGTCATCTAATTCGATTTCATACACGGTTTCTTTTGAAGTTCCACATCCTTCAGAAACATTTTTTATTTCATACTCTTCATTACCATCTGTAAGGGTTACGCCATCTCCAGTTTTTACAACTTCGATTTCGTCTTCTGGTCCCATTTTTTTGAATACCTTTAACACTTCATCATCAGATGATGCTGTTAGGTCTAATTCAACCGAATCCATATTCATGTCACCCATAAGGTCCATGTCCATATCATCGTCTTCATCGGTAATGTCAAGGTCTTCAGAATCTATATCAATCTCACCAATATCATTGATGGATTCTTTTACTAGTTCGTTAATTTCTTTCTTCAAAACAGAAGGAAGTATTTCTTTTGCACTCTTCTTAACGGATTCTTCGATTGCTTTCGCTTCGAGAAGAGCTTCTTCTACTAAAGATTTTTCTGCCATTTGACTATTATTTTTTTAATCTTTGTTATTAATATACGCAAAAGCGCAAATAGCTCCGTAGGGAGCTTTGTAATAAATATGGCTCATAACATAAAAAAGCCACATTCATATCAGTTATTTTAATTGTAGTATCCTCTTAATTCTACTGGACCTATAATATACTCTCGATTCTTAAGACTACGAAGATCAGCTCTAGCTATTTTCTCTGCTAAAATTTTATCTTTTTCTTCATCTCCAGAACTAGGTAACATTGTATCATAATAAACATCTACAAAATATCTAACTCTATCTCCTCTCTGGGTTTCGTCAAAAATCTCATCTAAATCCCCCTCATCTAAATCATAATCATCTTCGTAAAAATAAACTGGTAGTCTAGAAGAAGTGTCGTCATCCTCTACAACCTCATCATCACCATAATTCGTGATCGGATAAAAAGCGTCAGGATTATACCCTGGTAACTCTTTCCAGTTATGTGGTCTATCATCTGTTTCTTCTAATAGACGTAATTTTTTTTTTATGTTTTCTTTTAAGTTCATATTTTTATTTATCAACTACTATCCTTCCATTCCAGTTGGGTATTGTGCCTTACCGAACATCTTAGTACAAGGTCTGTGACCACAACATCTCCATCGCCCATCTCCATTATTCACCCAACCACTTCCAATTCCAGATAACTCCCAACAATCACAACACATCGGTTCTGGTCTTTCATTTAATATGTCTTCCTTCATTTGAACTTTGTCATCAATTCCGTTATTGAATGTTTCGATTCCAGCAAGAACAGGGTCTAGTGGTATTACAACTCCACTGGCAGGACAATCTGGTTTTTCCTTCACACAAAACCACCCTCCTGCTGTCTGATCATTACTTACCCATTTCCATTTTATACAACAGTCATCTGCTGGTGGTGCTTTACCTCCTTGTTTTTCTTCCTTTAATATTGTTTTATTAGGGGTTCCTGTTAATTGTTGGTATTTGTTTCTACTTTCGTTAAGTCTATCTAATAGAGGTTTGTATTCTTTTTTCATTTTTTTCTTTATTATAAAATTATATTATTAGCAATTACATGCTGCTATTTGACATTCAGCATATCTACCTTTCGCCATTTTTCCAATAAATGTATTTTTAGGAGCCCCTGTGGTATTAGGCCACGCAGCATTAGCTTTGGTCCAAATGTCATTCCAACTATTATAAGGTCCTGGTTGTGGGTTTGGAGCACTTGACATTAGTTGTAATGCTTGAACTGGTAAATTATTACCTGGCCAATTGTAATTTGAACAATCTCTATTGTTTATCCAGTTTGCTGCCCAAGTAGCGTTAGGGTTTTGAAACCATTGAACAGCACAAGCTGAAGCTGGTGTTGTGTCACAAGCTACAGGTGGAGGTGTGTATCCTGTAAGGGGTGTATCGTTTGCAAATCTTATTGAACCATTAGAAGTATTTGCTGGACTTACATTTCCTGTTATTACAGCTAAATTTCCTACATTACAAGGACCTCCGGGATTTACCCCAGTAGCTGAATTATTTGTATGATCACTCACACACCATGTTTTTCCTACTACGGGGGTGGCATAAGTACAATTACCCCCTGAAAGACCCGAACTACAATTTGCCCCAATAGTAACTAATTTTCTATACCCATTTGTACTATATGTTCCATTTGCGTTTTGGTTTGGGTTATTGGTTCCCCCATTAACTACACACGTAGTCCCATCCCAATACGAACTAGAAGTCATTACCCCATCTGCAGGTAGGGGACAATAATCAAAATTATACGCATTTGAAGCTTGTTCATTCAGAGAAACCACATCCGCCCCCATTAAAGTTAAT
>Ga0115003_10002620_pt1 | contig 14756 bp, 13 predicted proteins | sample ArcticOcean_MG_C_7_FD_88736 | JGI IMG/M metagenome (GOLD analysis project Ga0115003, IMG submission 88736) | Marine microbial communities from western Arctic Ocean - ArcticOcean_MG_CB11_88 | ecosystem: Environmental > Aquatic > Marine > Oceanic | place: Arctic Ocean: Canada Basin | collected... | reverse complement strand
CTGGCTCAGGACCCAGAAGCGTCCTACGGAAAAATTATCGCGATCGAGATCCCGAGCTGGCGGGCGTCTGTTTTTAGTCTTGGACATCGCAATCCCCAGGGCATTTTTGTCGGGAGTGACCAGGTCGTTTGGTCGACCGAACACGGGCCCGAGGGAGGCGACGAACTCAACCGCGTTGAACGAGGCGGAAACTATGGTTGGCCCTTCGCCACGTATGGGGTCGACTACGGCCTGGACGTATGGCCACTGACGCGCGACCCCGGTTCCCACGCCGGGTACCGCGAGCCCGTCTATGCGTGGGTGCCGTCGATCGGCGTGTCGAGCTTGGTTGGAGTTGAATCGAATCAGTTTGAAACTTGGCGCGGAGACTTGCTGGTCGGTTCGTTGCGCGACCGAGGCTTGTGGCGGATGCGTATTCGCAACGGCGGGCTTGTTGTGAATGAAAGAATCGAAGTCGGCATTCGCGTCCGCGACGCCATCGAAGGTCACGGCGGTGAGATCGTGCTGTGGAGTGACGAGGCGCCCGAAGTTGTCTTTCTTGAACCGGCCGGCGAACGAAAAACGCCGGTGGCTGCCTTTGCGGTCTGTCGCGGCTGTCACGCCACGTCGAAGGGTACGTCTTCGATCGGTCCGAATCTCGCAGGCGTCGTTGGGCGCGACATCGCGACGCTTTCCAAATACGCCTATTCCCAGGCGCTCTTGCAACAGACCGGCGACTGGAGCGAAGAAGCCCTCGACGCATTCCTGGCGGACCCCCAGGCCTTCGCGCCCGGTACATCGATGGCGCTTCCCGGGATGACGGATCCGCGCGAGCGGCGACTCGTGATCGAATATTTGAAGTCGATCTAGCGGCCGCGACGTTTGGCGGTCCGAAACCCTTAGTGGGTCGTGACAGTGAGTGGGGCGTGACGCTTCATGGGTCGTGACGCTTCATGGGTCGCGACGCTTCATGGGTCGCGACGCTTCATGGGTCGCGACGCTTCATGGGTCGTGACACTTCATGGGTCGCGACGCTCAATGGGATGCGACGCTCGTTTCGTCGCGGCGCGGAATCATCTCGACGTAAGCTTCGACCGCGCGTTGTCGACTCGCTGCGCGTTCGGTGCTTTGGTCGAACAGCGAAAGGAGCACGTCCCCGTCGAGGAGTGTAATCAGACCCACCGCGATGGGTTCGGGGTCGACGTACTCCGGGACCAACTCACTGATCGTCTGAATGAGTGCGCCGGCGACGCGCTGGTGTAGGTCGAGAAGGGTTGTAATGACGGTTTCGCGCAGATCGTGCTTGCTCACTGCCCAACGAACGAAACCATCGATCGCTTGCTGTTGGGCCGAGACGAAATCTCGGTAGACGGCGATTTGTTCCTGGAGGCGTTTGACTGGGCTGATGGTGTCGAGATCTCGTTCGACCGAACGGCGAAACGGTTCGACGAGTCGGTTAAATGCCTCGCGAAACAAGCTCTTCTTGTCGCTGAAATGCCAGAAGACGGTTGCTCGACTCACCCCTGCAGCTTCCGCAACCTGGGCCATCGTGGTTTTTTCGTACCCGACTTCCAAGAACAGTCGCATCGCCGCGACCAAAATGCGTTCCTGCGTTGCCGCCTTGCCAGTGAGTTCTGGAGCTTCGAGTGCGTGCATGGGGGGGGGGGGGCCGGTGCCTTGTGGTCGTGTCAGTCGGCGCACGCAGCAAGGAGCCGCGGCGTCGTAGACCACAGGTTAGCAGTCGACTTCGAGGGCGGGAATCGCGCTATTCCTGAGAGATGACCAGGATCCCGCGACCAAAGGGCGTCGTTGCGGGAAACCAAAAACCGCCCTTGGGCAGTGCGTCGAGGGAGCCGCCGGCAACGAGAGCCAACAGGCCGTCGTTTGCGACCGAGCGCCGTCCCGCCTCCGCCAAAATCTCCGCGAATTCACGGACGCCGTCGCGCAGGCTTGCTTCGTTGATGTCTTGCCCGTCGTCGCGTACTTGCAGGCCAAGCGCGAGTCGTCGCGCCAGTTCGGGGCACGCCGCGATGCCAATAGTCACAGGACTGTCGCCTTGGATTTTGACTTCGGCGCGGTAGGGCAGGTTACTGCGCCCCGTGAAAGGCCTTCCAGGCTGGAGTTTCATCGGCACCTGGGTCATGCGCCGGAAGAGCTTCGGGAGGTAATCAACCAGGTAGCTCGCGATGTCGTCTTCCATTAACTCGAAAGGAAGCTCGAGGTGCGTAACGTCGAGGTCAAATTGCGTCAGATGATAACGGTCGAGCCAAGCATCGAGCTCTGCCGCATTCAACAGTTCTAGTTCGACAAGGGCTTCGCCGAGGGGCTTGTGACGTCGTCGTTGTTCGGCGAGCAAGTCATCGGCTTGGCCAATGGAAAGCAGCTCGAGTTGCACGGCGAGGTCGACGAACCGACAGTCGACCTGTCGTTGCTCGACCTGAACGAGTTCGACTTGGGCGGGCGTCAGGTAGCCTCGCTCAACACCGAGTTCGCCCACGCGTGCATTCACTTCGTCGACCAATTCGATCGCGCTTTGTAGCGCGTCGTCGTCGATCGCCCCTTGCTCGACTAAAAACTGTCCGAAGAACATTTGCGGCATCATTACTCATTGTCATCGGAATCTCGGGGCGGCAAGTTTAGCCCGGTTGTGGTCGAAGGCTGGATGCAGGTCGCAAATCGATCAAAAGTGGAATGTCTCGCCAATGACGGAGCTGCAAGTGCAAGACGTCGGCAAGGGTGATGTGCAGGTGGAGCGCAGCGAGACGACCGCCACCAACCTAAAGCTCGCCCTGTTGCGTTTATTGGGAGGCGAGCAGAGTGTCGAGTTCCCGGATCGCAGCCTGAATGTCAGGGCCGACAACGACTCCCTTAATTCCGAGACGTTGCGCGGCTTCGACGTTCCCCACGAAGTCGTCGAGAAAAATGCTTTGATCCGCCCGGGCGCCCAACAGTTCGAGGGTGTGGTGGTAGATCGCGGGGTCCGGTTTGCGCATCCCGACTTCGCTCGAATCCACGACCGCGTCGAACATGTCGTCGACGGGCAGGAGTGTTCGCCACGCCTTTCGGACTTCGACGAAATTGTTCGTCAACAGGGCTGTCTTATAGCCTTCTTTGCGCAGGGCGTGGGTGCGCTCGATCAACACGTCCCGGGTCCCACCGCCGGTGCCAATGCGCGAAAGCATGACGACAGGATCAACGTCGAGTCCTTGTTGCTTTCCGAGTTCGATGATCTCTGCACGGGCCACGTCGAGGGTGACTTCGCCGCGTTCGAGACGATGCCACGGGTGATCATTGTCGACGTAGTAGTCGCCAAAGAGAATCTCTCGAATGGTGTCGGGAGTCGTCCCCATCTCTTCGCTGAGTGCGTCCATCGCCGTGAAGGGCGATTCGGTATAGACGCCACCGAGGTCGAACATCACGGCCGTAATCGTCATGACGATTTTTTCCATCCGGTGGTCGCACCTTTCGCCATCCCAAAAGGGCCGACGGGCCAGCGAAAGCAATCAACCATGAGTTCGTCGATCTCGGCGTGGGTCGCGACGCCTTCACTCGCGCACTTCGCTGCTTCGCGAATCATGGCCCCGTAAACGCGGTTCGCGACAAAGCCCCAAGTCATTGCATTGTCATTTACGACTACGGGATTCTTGCCGCACCGCGTCGCCATTTCGGCGACGGTGTTGATGGTCGTTTCTGAGGTCTCGGGACTGCGAACAATTTCTGCAAATTTGCTGATGACCGGAGGCGATGCCCAGTGCCAGCCAATCACGCGTTCGGGGCGATCCGTCGCTGCGCCGATCGCCGCGATCGAAAAACCCGACGTGTTGGAGGCGAGGATCGCAGTCGCTGGAGCGATTCGATCCAGCTCTCGAAAGGTTCGAATCTTCAGGTCGAGCTTCTCGGGCACGCATTCGATGATGACGTCCGAGGCGCACGCGTGTTCGAGGTCGCCTGTAAATTCAAGACGACTGAGGGCCGCTTCCGCGTCTGCTTTCGTAGTCTTGCCAAGTTCGACTGCCCGCTGCAGTCCGTAGCGGCCGGATTCGACTGCTTCGCGTCCTGCGGTGAGTGCTTCCGCTGCAATGTCGAAGCAGCGGGTGGTGTAGCCCGAACTCGCGAGGGTCTGCGCGATGCCGCTGCCCATCACCCCCGCGCCGATGACACCGACCGAAGGGTTCTCATCACTGTTGTTCTGCGTCGTCACTGATCTGCTTCTCCTGGATTTTTGCGGTCGATTTTCCTTGAATCGGATGGATGGTTGATGACACCAACAACCAAGATGTCGGCGATTGTATCGAGATCACCGCTTGAAGGAATCCATCCTCTCTGGAAATCGAACTTGTCTTCGGATTTTGGCTCGAATTGCGGTTCGTATGCGTAAGCGTTCTAAAGCCTGCGTGCCGGAAGCCGGTTTATCCGAGGTAGACCTCCTAAGTGCTCGTTCATGTGGGCTGCGAGTTTATTTTCGAACAATGCCCTGAGGGGTCCATGGCAATCGGTTCGAATGACTTTGTACAGGGGTGCGGTATCGCGAGTCGCACGGGTTCGTCTCACAAGAGACGCACGTTGCGATCTTCCACCGGAGAACTCGTTGCGCTGTCACTACTGCTATAGGGCTTGCTCACCACTCAGGTATTTGCCGAAGGGCTCAACGAAAACCAAAAGGGTTACACGGTTCGAAGCGCTCTTCGCTTGCGATAGATGTCGTCGGTGGCGATGCGGTGAGCGAACTGCTGCGGAAGACGGTGATCAGAAAGAAGGTCGGCAACCGTCAACTGCATGGGCTCGAATTGAGATCCCATACCGATGCGCGCAGCAGCCACATTTTGTTTATCCCAGGGAATCGGGCGCGGACGAACAGAAGCAGGTCGTCAAAGACATGGAAGGCACTCCTGTCTTCGTCGTTGCGCACGCCGCAAAGTTCGCTGAGCGCGGCGGAATCGCAAATTGCATTGTCCCCGATAGCGGTGTGAGACTGGCAATTAACAAGCGTGCGGCGAAAAATGCTGGCTTGAAGGTGAGCGCGAAGCCACTCCGACTTGCTGAATTTAGGGTCTGTGATTAGCGCCTTCTTCTTGAAGCTGCGCGAAACTAGACCCCTTCGAGATGCTCGATGAAGTTGAACCGCTCGACGCGCGGCTCGGGTTCGAACCAAAGCTCGGTGACTGCGCAATTGTTCATCACCTTGCCCCAGGCCGTGTACGCGCCTTCGATCAACTCTGCGAGCGCCATACTCAGTGCGCCTCCGTGGCCGACTACGATGACATGCTCGTCCACATGGGCATCGGCAATCATGCGAAGGTTCCCTACGTAGCGGTCGACGACTTGTTGCGGGCTCTCACCACCGTGGGGAGCAAAGTGCGGATCGTCTTTCATGTGCTCCCACAATTTATAGTCCCCGTGGAGTTCCTTATAGGTCTTGCCTTCCCAACTTCCCAGGTCGAACTCTTTTAGCCCCGGTCGCTCTTGAATGGTGAGCCCGAGCCCGCCCGCGATCGCGTCGGCGGTATGGCGCGCGCGCTGCAAAGGGCTCGCATAGATGTGGCTGTAGGGGCCGGGGGATGACGCGAAATGTGCACCGACGCGTAGGGCTTGTTCGCGGCCGCGGTCGGAAAGAGGTGTGTCGGTCGATCCGTGCCAAACCCCGCCTGTGTTGGCTGAAGTTTCACCATGACGGACGAGGGAAATTTTGGAGACCGGCATCTAAAATCCAATTCAACGATCTTTGATCGAAAGTGAAACAGCGGGCGTGCGCAGACGTAGACTCTACTCGAGAAGATGCTTGCGCAAATCGGTTGGTCCCAAACGGTCGAACTCTTCGACGCGCTTGCGTGCGTCCTCGTCGAGGTCTTTAGGAACCCGGATCAGGAGTGTCACGTAAAGATCGCCCGCCGGCTTGTCACCGGTGCGCGCCATGCCTTTGCCGCGCAGGCGTAACCGCGAACCTGCGTCTGTCCCGGCCGGCACGTTGAGCGTTACGGCACCTGACAAGGTCGGAATTTCGATCTCGGCTCCGAGCATCGCCTCTTTTAAGCTGATCGGGACGTCGAGGCGCAGGTCATGCTCGTCGACTTTGAAGTACGGATGCGGTCGTAGTTTGATGCGACAGTAAAGGTCGCCCGCGGTGCCACCGTGCACACCGTGATTGCCTTTTCCAGCCAATCGAATGCGGGCGTCGTCCCGGGTGCCTTTCGGAATGCGCACCCGCAGCGTTTCATTCGCGGAGCCCAGGCGAGAAACGCTGATGCTTTTTTCAACACCCTCCGAGGCTTCGACGAGTTCGAGCTGCAGCGCAACTTCGCTGTCACTTCCCTTGGTCGGCTGCGGCCCGCGCTGTCTCGAAAAGCCACCCGATGAATTTGAAAAAAACTGATCGAAGAGGTTCTCAAAACCTCCGGATGAATCTCCGCCGAAACCGCCGCCCCCGAACGGGTTTTGGTTGGCTTGTCGGGCGGCGTTGGAATTGAAGTTTGGATTTAAAGCCGCGTCGCCGAACTCGTCAAAGTCTTTGCGTCGCTTGTTGTCGGACAGCACGGCATAGGCGCCCGAGATCGACTTGAAGCGTTCCTCCGCTCGGGGATTGTCCTGGTTGCGATCAGGATGATTCTCGTGGGCGAGCCGGTGGTAGGCGCGCTTGATCGTTTTGGCGTCCGCGTCGCGCGCGACACCGAGGATGGAATATGGATTTTTATGTGCAGCGGCCATTGGAGGCGCTATCTCCCGCGTTCAGAATTGGGCGGGATGGTATTCGCGAATTTCGAACGTGCACGAGCCAGGGCCAATTTTCACAAAAAACGTGCGAGTTCTGTCACACGGACTCCTATCGCTTCATTTTTCGGACCCGAACTTTCCCATATCGCGCAAGCCAGCTGGTGGGCTCGATGCTCTCGATCTGCTTTCGCACCGTGAATCGGGACTGTAGGATCAACGGGGCTGTCTCCCTGCGCTGGCCGCGCTCGACGGGGAGCGCAGTTGTTGCGGTCTGCACCTGAGGCCTGGTCGACTTGGACGTCTCGGCCGTTGCGACGGTGGTGATGGACAACATGGCGGCAACGCTAAGCAGGACGCTCAGGAGGCCGCTACGGCGGTGGGATGTCCGAGCACGGCGACGTGGCGCGGAAAAGCGGCTTTGGGGGGAGGGGGGCATGGCTGTGTGCTCCGATCAATGACTTCCTTTGGCTTCGATTCGCCGGGACCCCGGAGGCCGTAGCGTTCCGGACGGGAGAAACGAAGACATCAAACTGGGGCGAGATGACCGTGTCATTGCGGCCCCATTATTCCTGCAGTTGAATATCGGGTGTTTTTTTACACGACTTGAGGTGGGGGAATGCTTCGTGAAACAGGTCAACAGGCTGAGCGCGGCGTGAGAGGGCCTAGGCGACGAGCGCGCCGGGGCCAAGAGCCGAAGACGCGCTCCGGGAGACAGGTGTGGTCATTCAACCGAGCCGCAACTCGATCCACCGCAGGCTCCATAGGCCCACTTATGAAAGAAGCGCGAGAAGGTCGGCGCGAGTCAGCCCCTGCGCGGAATCGCCTTCGCCAAGGGCGACTTCAGAAAGCGCGCGCTTTCGCGCGTGGAGTTCGAGGATGCCTTCCTCGACGGTGTCACGTGCAACCAGGCGATGGACAACCACCGGCCGCGTCTGTCCAATGCGGTGGGTCCGGCCGGCCGCCTGATCTTCCACGGCGGGGTTCCACCAAGGATCGAGCAGGAAAATGTGGTCGGCCGCGGTGAGGTTCAGTCCTGTGCCGCCGGCCTTGAGCGAGACCAGCATGACGGGGGGGCCTTCTTCGTGTTGGAAGCGTCCCACGACCTCGGCGCGTTTGGTTGTGCTGCCGTCGAGTCGAACGAAGTCGATGTCGTTGGTTCGAAGGTGCGGCTCGACGAGGTCGAGCAGCGAAGTCCACTGAGAAAAGACCAGCGCGCGGTGGCCATCGGCCATCGCTTCCTCGAGGCGTGAGAGCAGGAGTTCGAGCTTCGACGAACCGGTGGCCGTCTGACCGGGGACCAGCGCGGAATGACACGCCGCCTGACGCAAGCGAAGCAGCGCTTCGAGGGCTGCGAGGACACTTCCGCCGGCCGACAACTGGGCCACGACTTGTTCCACGGTTGCGGCACGCACGGCGTCGTAGACAGCGCGTTCAGATTCAGCGAGTTCGCAGTGGAGCACCACCTCCGTGAGCGGCGGGAGTTCGGGCGCAACGTCTTGCTTTTTACGACGCAAGAGAAAGGGGCGGATCCGTTCGCGCAAGTGGGCCGCTGCATTCGCGTCGCCCTCGGCGATTGGTTTGGCGTAGCGCTTGCGGAAATCGGCGCGCCCACCAAGAAGGCCGCGATTCAAAAAGTGGAACTGGCTCCACAATTCTTCGAGTCGGTTTTCAACCGGGGTACCAGTCATCGCAACGCGGAAGTCTGCGTTCAAGCGGAATGCAGCCTGGGCGACTTGGCTGTCGGGGTTCTTAATGTTCTGGGCTTCGTCGAGCACGACAGTCTGCCACTTGCGCTCAGACAGTTCTTCGATGTCGAGGCGCAATATTGCGTAGCTCGTGAGCGTCACCTGGGCGTCGTCGTCGAACTCTCGCTGCGGGCCGTGATAGGTGTGGAACGTCAAACCGGGGCGGAAGCGGCGCATTTCGTCGGCCCAGTTGAAGAGGACACTCGTCGGGCAGACCACTAGGCTGGGGCCGTCGAGGGTGCACAGTGCCTGGATCGTCTTGCCGAGACCCATGTCGTCGGCGAGCAGCGCGCCGAGTTCGAGGTTACGCAAGAGCGCGAGCCAATCGACGCCAATTTCCTGGTAGTTGCGCAGCGTTCCATCGAAGTCGGGAGGATGGACGGCCTTTGGGATCCCGTCGAATTCTTCGAGCAGCGGTCGTAATCGTTCGAAGGAGGGCGGTGGCGGGTGATCGAGTTCTTCGCAAAGTTTCGCGAGGTCGGGCATCGCGCTCATCGGCAAGCGACCGTCGGAGGTCTGGGCCGCGAGCAAGTCCGCCAAGCGGTCGCCGTACTTTTCGAGCCAGCCATCGGGGAGCGCAGCCACGCCACCGTCGGGGAGCGAGACCAAGGAGTCTCCCTCCTGCCAGGCGCGGAGCACCTCGGCGGTGTCGGCCGTGCGAAGCGTGCCCCCACCGGCGCCTTCGCCATCGATCAATGCGGTTTGGGAGCCGTCGGACGGAATGACATTGTTTGTTTCGTCGAGGGACCTGAACGCGAGCGAAATGCGGTCGTCGTCGATCACAAGTTCGGGCTGCAAGTCTCCGGTGAGGAAGAAGCCGAGATGCGCGTCGCCGATGATCTTGCCTTTCCAGGTTCGAAGCTTTTCGGCGAATGCGATGGCCTGTGACTGGCGCAACTCAATGCGATGTCCGGGGCTCAGGCCGAGGGACTCGCGCAAGTACTGGACCCTAAGTCCCTCTGCATGCTTGTCCCGCATCGGGATCCGGCCACTGATATGCACCAATTGATCTTTGTCCACCCGGGCCACTGCGGGGTCACCGTAGACGAGTGTTGGAAGGACACTCAATGCGTCGCGGCGACCTTCTACGTTCAGTTCGATGAGCGGGAGTTCGGCGTCGGAGGTTTGAGGAAGCTTCTGGGTTTCGATATGGACTTTGAGGCGCTTGCGAATGTCGGGAAGGACGTCGGTAACAAGTTCAGCGACTTGGGTATGTGAATAGAAGCGCCCTCGGACAAGGTCCTGAATTTCGCGGCCGATGAGGCGAGGCTCACCTCGAAGTTTGAGCGTGCCGGCGCAGAGTGCGATGCCGCTGCCAAGAACTTCTTCAATCTCGGGGTCCGCGCACATGATCAAACGAAAGCCCTTCTCGGCATCGACCAAGTTGCACTGGGGCAGACTCGGTTCGCCCGACACGCGAACCGCCTTGCCGTCAAGTGTGATGTCGGGACATCGCTCGAGTGCGTCGAATACGGCACGCAACAAACCCTCTGGCAGAATCCCGCGACGTCGGGTTCCCAATGCGCGTTCGACCGCGAGGTCAGCCTGGGTCGCGACGAATTTAGGCCCGGGGACGCGACCCTTTGCGAGGGCGTCGAGGGTGCTCATCAACAAGTGCTTTTCGTCGCCGTAGAGGACGTGGCGCTCGAGTGCGATCCCGTTGCGCGCGCGAGTTAGCACGTAGCGAATTGTCCCGATGGTATCTTTGGTCTCGGGCAAGCTGATGCCCGCCTTCCGCGCTTGATGAAGGGCGATGCATGCGGCCGCGACGTGATCGCACGGATCGTCAGGGCTCGAACAAGTGCATTCCCACTCGTCGTCGTCGAGATACAGGTTCGCGGTATAGGAAATGATGCCGCCGCGTGTTGCGACTTGCAGCGTGACTTCGTTGTCGTGCTCTGAAATACCGCGCACATTGTCTGCGCGCGCGAGTTCGACGCCTCGAGACCAAACAGCATTGTCACAAGATTCACGCAGGAGGTTGACGAATTCTTTCACGAAACAGTGGGTTCCTTTTGGTCGGCAGTCGCAGCGTACTGATCGAGTAAATTTGTTAGTGATTGAGGTGTGTTGGCGCTGGATTTTTGTTCGACGCACTGTTCGAGGAACCGGATCGCGCTCCCCACAAAAGGGCCAGGCTCGCATCCGAGGTGCTCCATCACTTCGCGTCCCGAAAGCGCGAGCTCAGCACGCGCTTCGCGCTCCCTCTTCTTAGCGCGTACGCGCTCAAAACCCAGGTTCAAAGTGTTGAGTCCCAGTGCAATTTCGTCCGCTTGGGTGCTGTGACCTCGCGCACGAAGGTTTTCGATCTCGGCGTCGCGCACCGCGCACAAGTCCGCGCGTTCCTCAGAAGATAGATTACGCAAAAGTTTGTTGATGGATGGGTCGTGAGTGGGGTCCAAGAGCTGTTCGATCGGATGATGCGCGCTCAAACGGTAGAGCGTCGACGAAAATTCTCCGCCAAATCGCAGATCTCTCAAGAAAGGTTTGGGTTCGGTCCCGATCAACCAGGCAAACATTCGCAATGAAAAACGATTGGGCAAGGATTCGACGAGTGCTGCGGCTTCATCTCGCACGCCGACGATGAGCGCCTGCTCATAGCCGCTTGCCCGTAACCACTCGAGGCCGGCGCGCACATTGGGCCCACCCAATAAATCTCGGATTAGCGCCCGCATTCTCGGCTGGCGGTCCCGTGACACCGCGTCCGCAGGTAGGGTACGAGCGAGATCCAGAACGTCGCGGGATGGAGTGAAGCCGTAGATCGAAATCAGACGTGCCGCCTCAAGAGGAAGATCGGGGTCGAGCGGCGTGGTCGCGGCGCTGGGGGGCAACGCGAGGTTGCCGGTGGTGAGGTCTTGGATGGCTTCGGATGAGCCGATCAACGAATCACTGGCAGGCTCGTATGCCACAGCCGCGATCCGAAATGCCCGGGTCTCGAGATCCGCGATGATTTGGCTGCGAGAGCGCTCGATTTTTAAGTCGATTGGCCCGGCCGGGGTCGGGAGCGTCCATGCCCCTGACATCACGCCGGTGGGAATGGCACGGGGTGCCAGATGCAAAAGCTCGTCTCTCGTGATTGAGCTTGCAACGCTGTAGTGATTACAAGGTAGCCCGAGCGCCAACCGCAGAACGGTTTCACCGGTGAGCAAGGTCTCGTGTCCGCAGGCATCGATTCGCTCTAGCCACGTCGTGACGGCTTCCGCGACCGAGATCGTAGAAATCGGTCGCGCGGCGGCGATGGTGCGCGCGTCAAGTTGAGCGGGGACTTGCATGGGGTTTTTGATCTGACTCCAAGCCGGATGCCATCGCGGCGTGTTGCGAGCGGCGTTGGGCTGTTCTCTCGCACATCACTGGTAGGGGTGTTCGCCGAAGAGTAAGCGGTTGAGAGCGATTCGTCCGTAGAAACCGGAAATTTCCCCCCGTTTTTTAAGAATTGAACCGATTGGTAGAAGACGGGGCGACCTGAAGGGGCTGGGAGTGACGTGCCATGGAGAGCAGTTCGGTCGACGCAAGACCGAAAGCTAGAACACGAGACCCTACCCGTGCGCGAGATGAGTCACGCAGGGTAGCCGCGCGCGAAGCGGAGCGTGGGGTGCAATTGCTTGAAGAGAACGCGCGGCGAGAAGCTGCAAAAGTAGATGCATCCCGCGGCAATCAGATCGATACGTTTGCGTAGGAACACGCGCTTCGTGATTTCGTGGCATTGCCACACCAACGCGCAATTCGAACGCGATTTGGCGCGGTAGTAAGTCGCGTCTCAAAAAAAAGTCCGATCATGAGCTTTTTTACACCAGTTGCGAGAACCGTTCTGATAGGGTGCAAACGTGTTCCAGATGACCCCCCATCATTGGAGACGCACTGCAGCCACGATTGTGCATACGCGTGTCTCGCTGTCCCATTATGTCGCGGCGACGCCTCGGCGTGTAGATGGGCTTGTGGGACGTGCGCGTGTTGCAGGCGCCTTAATCGCAGTCTTCAGTCTTTTGGTCGCTGGCGTGGTAAACGCCGAATCGAAGCCACCTTTAGAGACGGGATTGCGCTCTCCGCTCGAGGCGTCTTCGGGAATTGTGATCGAAATCGAATCGTCGACCTTCGAGATGCGTCTTCGCGACAAACGAGATGGGGAACTCGGCCCAACTATTCGCGTGGCCCTTGGATCGCCTGGGCAGTCCACGCCGATAGGTGCGTTCCCACTTGAGCGAATTATTTTGAGTCCGTCTTGGCGGCCCGGGGTGATGGCAAAACTCACAGGTGCCGAAGCTGAATCGGCTTCTCTCAACACGCCGATGGGCGCCGTGAAAATCCCATTTGCTTTAAACGGAGTCATCGCGGTGCACGGTGGCGGTGACGAGCGCGCGCTGGGCAAGCGAATTTCCGCTGGGTGCGTACGCGCGACCGATGCGGACCTGTTGCGTGTGATTGCGTGGCTCGACGGGCGCGACGCACTTACGGCCGCAATCGAAGTCCAGAACGGCGAAATTCACCGAGAGTTCCGACGGTCGATTCAGCTCGTCGTGCGCTAGCCGAACCCCGGTTTCGTTCTTCAAAGCCGTTAAACGGCTCGATCTCTCCGAATCTGCGGAACTCATTTTGACCCAATGTCGTTGGAATCTGCTTTTTGATTACGAGTTTTTCCAACCACGTGACTGGTAAACCTCAGAAAGTCACATTCATCTCGCCACATTTGGTCTCCAGCTACCACTGAACCCTGAAGCAATTCTGCGGTTTGCGCCGAAACCCACCCCGAATTCCGTCTGGGTGCCCGGCCTCCACACGAATTGAACGCGGAGGTTCGGTTCTATGGTTATTGATAGCGGCAGAACAGAAAGTGCAATGTCTCACGAAGGTGGGCAGGAAGGTCTTCTTCCAATCGTCCGACTTGCGCGTCACGTGATGCGCCTAGTCCCGCTACTCGCGGTGCTCCTGGGGTTTTCCAGCACAGTACACGCGACGCCCTTCATTCCCTTTGATGGGCCGGCGTTCAGTGGCGTCAACTATGGTTTCAATAATCCAGCGAACTACGGCATTACCGAGTTCCGCGAGATGGACGTGTATTACCAAGCCGCGAGCCCGGATTCACCTCCGGCAGATTTGTCTCTTTTGCACATCAGTCCCGTAAGCTTCGAGCGCTGCGCGTCTTCGAACGCTAACTGCAACTCCGGGTTTCACGTGTTCGACATCCTTTGGGACGTCACCTTCAACGCGAATATCCTCGGCGATTTCGATTCGGCATACGAGGTCGACTTGATCTTTGTGGATTCGGATCCGGATAGCCGTTTCGACGACCTAGTGGTCACCCTGGACTACGACTCTGCGGTGCTCGAAGGGACTAACGTGAACTTTGAAACCGCGAATTACCGAAACGGTGCTTTTCATTTTGTTGATCTTGCATTGGGGGCGATGGTCCACGGCGAAACCAAGCGTGTTGGTTTTACCTACCAGATTGACGGACAACTCCCGGTCTCGGCGGTCGATGGTGCCTTCGTGTTTCCGGTGATCTTGCCTGCGGCTTCAATCTACAAACCGGTTCCCGAGTCCGGAACTGCGATGTTGCTTGGTCTTGGGATCGCCGCCCTCGCACGTTACCGGTAACGCAACTAGTGTTCAGTCTTCACTACAGCGGGCGGTTCGAAATGCACAATCTGCGCGAAGGGCTCACAGCTTTGTGCGCGTTTATCGTTGTTTTTGCGAGTGTGGCATCGAGTGAGCCTTCGGCTCAACAAACCCAAGATCGCGCTGCGCTCCAATTACTTCGTGCTGCACACTTCGCGTCGACGGGGAAGTGCACCGAGGCGATTGAAGTCGCGCAGGCGCTCTCTTCACGGGACGCCGCGACCGAGTTGATCGTTGGCAAGTGCGCCGTGTCTATCGAAGACTACGCAACTGCAATTTCGGCATTGGATCGTGCGGCGAAGATCGACCCGTCGTTGATCGGCGTAAATCTCTACCGCGGTATTTCTCTCTACCACCTCGAAGATTTCGACGCGGCGCGCGGCGCGCTCGCCAACGCCCGAACGGTGGGCGATGAGACGGCGCTACTCGACTTCTACAAAGGCCTCTTGCTGCTTCGTGAGGACAAGGGCCGCGAGTCGGCCTTGGCGTTTGAGCGTGCTGCGGCGCGCAGCCCCGAACGGGTTGAGCCGGTGGCTTCTTATTACGCAGCTTTGGCTTGGCAGAGCCTCGGCGAGAAAGAACCGTTGAATAGGGCAGTTGAGCGCGTAAGCGCGCACGACGGACAGGGAGCTTGGACGAGCGAAGCCAAGAAGCTCGTCGAGTTGCAGTCGCGCCGACATCGCGCGGGGCAGGTTGGCCTGCAGCGTTGGG